>ERZ761602.2737-NODE-2737-length-26626-cov-27.754883_pt1 | contig 26626 bp, 21 predicted proteins | sample MGYA00512165_ERZ761602 | MGnify/ENA primary metagenome ERZ761602 (study PRJEB28899, sample SAMN02445085) | bioreactor sludge metagenome | biome: EBPR sludge; isolation source: Thorneside wastewater treatment plant | place: Australia: Brisbane, Thorneside...
ATATCGCGCTCGATTTCGGCATCGTCGGGACGCTGACCGATACCGACAAGAACTATCTGGCGCAGAACTTTCTCGCCTTTTTCCAGCGCGACTACAAGCGCGTCGCGACCGCCCACATCGAGGCCGGCTGGGCGCCGGCCGACACCCGCGCCGACGAGTTCGAGGCCGCCGTCCGTGCCGTCTGCGAGCCGATCTTCGACCGTCCCTTGCACGAAATCTCGTTCGGCCGCGTGCTGCTGCGCCTGTTCCAGACCTCGCGCCGTTTCAATGTCGAGATCCAGCCGCAACTGGTGATGCTGCAGAAGACACTGCTCAACATCGAAGGGCTGGGGAGGCAGCTCGATCCCAATCTCGATCTGTGGAAGACCGCCAAGCCTTTCCTTGAGCGCTGGATGAACGAACAGGTCGGCCGGCGCGCTTTCCATCGCGGTGTGCAGCAGGAGGCTCCCAACTGGGCGCGCATGCTGCCACAGCTGCCACGGCTGGTGCACCAGGCACTGGCGCAGCCGAAGCCGTCCGATCTGGCACCGCTACTGGCCGAACTGACCCGCGCGCAACGTCAGCAGGGGCGCTGGCTGGCGATTATCGCCGCGCTGCTGGCGGCGCTGCTGGTCGGCCAATACTGGTAAGCGGCGGGGAGTGCCGGCATCCGTCGTGTCGCGATCAGCGCCAGTCCCTCAGCTGGCCGGCGATGATCGGGGCCAGCGCAGGCGCGCCTCGAAACCGCCACCGGGCAGGTTCTCGAACTCCAGCCGAGCATCGTGCAGTTCGGCAATCCGCTGGCTGATCGCCAGCCCGAGGCCACTTCCTTCGGCGATCGCTTCGCGGCCGCGATAGAAACGTTCGACCAACCGCGGCAAGTCGTCGGGTGGAACGCCACGGCCGTCGTCTGTAACGCCGATGGACCGTTCGCCATGCCGCAACCGGGCGAAGACGGTAATCGTGCTGCCTGCTGGCGTATAGCGCATGGCGTTGTCGAGCAGATTGCGCAGGACGACCTGGAGCAGTTCGGCGTCGCCCCGGACCAGCAGCGGCGAATCGTCGCTGTGCAGTTGAATGGCCTGCGTCGCGGTGGTCGGCCAGAGTTCGGCGAAGACCTGTCGTGCCAGTTCGGCAAGGTCGATGTCGCCGGCGTCGGGCAATCCGGCCAGGGGGTCGAGGCGCGCCAGGCGCAGCAACTGTTCAAGCACCCGTGTAGCGCGGTCGGTGCCGGCCAGAACCTGCGCCAGGGCGTGCTGGCGGTCGCCGGCGTCGATGCTCAGCTGTGCCACCTGCGCCTGGACCTTGATCACCGCCAGCGGCGTGCGCAGCTCGTGTGCGGCATCGGCGGTGAACCGGCGTTCCTTGTCCAGGGTCTCACGCAGCCTGTTCAGCAGGCGATTGACTGCGGTCAGCAGCGGCTGGGTTTCCAGCGGCGCCAGACGCATCGCCAGCGGCTCGAGGTTTTCCGCCGAGCGCCGGGCGACGTCGGCCGCCAGGTCATCGAGCGGCTTGAGCCCGCGGCGCACCGAGAAGTAGATCAGCGGCAGCAGCAACAGGGGCGACATCAGGGCAATCGGCAAGACCGCCTGCCGGGCAACTTCCAGAGCGGCGCGGTCGCGCAGCTTGATCGACTGCCCGACCTGCACCCGGAAATCGCCGGCGGTCGACGCGAGAGTCAGCAGCCGCCACGGATCGCCGTCGTGCTCGATGACCGAGTAGCCTGGTGCGACCGACAGGGGGCTCTCGGGCGCGTGTTCCGAGCGCAGCAACAGCGACCCGTCGTTACGCCCGATCTGGTATTCCAGGAGCGGCTCGTAGCGACTTGCTCCGGCACTGGCGAGCGTTGCCAGGCGCGCCCCCAGGTCGGCGAGCTGCTGCGGGTCGTCGGTAGCCAGCGCCAGCAGGAGCCTGCCCGACTGCGCGAGGTTGCCGTCCATCAACTCCTCTGCCTCGTGCTGCGCTTGCCGGTAACTCAGCATGGCGCTCACCGCCAGGCCCAGCAAGGCGGCCAGGCAGACCGTTCGCAGCAGGCGCCAGCGCAGCGATTGCAGGCGCATGGCGGGCAGCCGCGTGCCCATCAGGTGGGGTCTCCGAGTCGGTAGCCGAGGCCACGAACGGTGTGAATGAAGTCGGCACCGAGTTTCCGGCGCAGATTGTGGATGTAGACCTCGACAGTGTTGCTGCCGGTCTCTTCGCCCCACGAGTACAGGCTTTCCTCGAGTTGGCTGCGGCTGCGGATGTGGGCCTTGTGCCGGAGCAGGTCGTGCAGCAGCGTGTATTCGCGGGCCGACAGGCTGACCGGCTGACCATTCCTGCTCACCTGCTTGCTGGCCGGGTCGAGCACCACGCCGGCATGCGCCAGGGTCGGCGCCGCAGCGCCGCCGGCACGGCGCAGCAGGGCGCGCAGCCGCGCCTGCAACTCGAGAAGATCGAAGGGCTTGGTCAGGTAGTCATCGGCGCCGGCGTCCAGGCCGGCGATCTTGTCGGCACTGGTATCGCGGGCGGTGAGAATCAGTACCGGGAGTTGCTTGCCGTTTCGGCGCAAATCCTTGAGTACCGACAGGCCATCGCGTCTGGGCAGACCCAGGTCGAGAATGCAGGCATGGTAGTCGTGATCGAGCAGTGCCAGCCGCGCGGCATCGCCGTCACGGACCCAGTCGACGGCGTAGTCCGCCAGCTTCAGACCGGCGCGGATACCGTCGCCAAGCAAAGCGTCGTCTTCAACCAGCAGAATGCGCACGGGGGTTCCGGGTGCCTGGCGACGGCTACGGCTGGTAGCCGAAGCTTTTCAGCAACTGCGCGGTTTCGCACAGCGGCAGGCCCATCACCCCGGTGTAGCTGCCGGCAAGGTGCTCGACGAACATCGCCGCACGACCCTGGATGCCATAGGCGCCTGCTTTGTCCATCGGCTCGCCGCTGTCGACGTAGCGATCGATTTCGCGGTCATCAAGCTGGCGAAAACGGACCTCACTGATCGATCGGGCCATTTCGACGCGCCCCTCGAAGCCGATCGCCATCGCCGTCAGCACGCGGTGGGTACGGCCGGACAGGCGGTGCAGCATGCGTCGGGCGTCTTCGGCGTCGCCTGGCTTGCCGATCAACTGGCCGGCCAGTTCGATGGTCGTGTCGGCGGCCAGTACCGGCTGCGCAACCAGCCGGCGCCAGTAGACGATACGGCAGCCCAGCTCGGCCTTGTTGCGGGCGATCCGCTCGACGTAGCGGGTCGCCTCTTCACCGGGCAGCGGCGTCTCGTCGAGCTCCGGGTCGCCGCGCGCCGTGCTGCGGAAGGCAATGGTGTCGAAGCCGACGCCGATCTGCGTCAGCAGGTCGCGCCGTCGCGGGCTGCGCGACGCCAGGTGTACCCGTGCGTGCTGTGCGGCGAGTGACATCAGCCCTCCCGATGGTAAGGATGTTGGCGAACGACGCTGGTCGCCCGATAGAGTTGCTCGCAGAGAATCAGCCTGGCCAGGGCGTGCGGCAGGGTCAGGCTGGAGAGGCGGATCGCCTCGTCGGCCTGCAGCTTCAAGTCCTGGTCGATACCATCGGCGCCGCCGATCACGAAGGCAGTCGCCCCGCCGGCGCGCATCCAGCCTTGAAGCCGTTCGGCCAGGCGCAGGGTCGACAGATCGTCGCCTCGCTCGTCGAGGACGACCACCCGCCCGTAGCCGTTGAGCGCCGCCAGCAGGCGGGCTTTCTCGGCGGCCAGCAGTTGTTCGCGGCTTTTCGAGCCGCGCGTTTCCGGCTTGATCTCGACGATCGCCAGCGGCAGTTCGCGCGGCATCCGCTTGAGGTATTCGGCGCAGCCCTGCGCCACCCAGGCCGGGGGCTTGTGGCCAACGGCGAGAATGGCGAGCTTCATCCCTCGTCTGTCGTCTGCACCGCCGTGGTGGCCCGGCGCACGCGTGCCGGCCCCTTGCCTCCCCAGAGCTCTTCGAGCCGGTAGTAGCTGCGAACGGCGGGCTGCATGACGTGCACCACGATGTCGCCAAGGTCGACCAGAACCCAGTCGCCAGTCTCCTCGCCTTCGCACGAGAGTACGTGCACCCCCGCTTCGCGTGCCTTGTCCTGGACGTTGCGAGCCAGCGATCTGACCTGCCGGTTGGAGTCACCGCAGGCGACCACGATGCAGTCGAACAGCGAGGTCAAACGGGTGGTGTTGATGACCTCTATATCGCGGCCCTTGATGTCCTCCAGCGCGTCGACGACGAGCTTTTCCAACTGCGGCAGTTTCATGGGGGGGTTCAGTGCTCCGGGTAAAGATGTTGGTTTCGAATATAAGCGATTACTTCGTCAGGCAGCAAATAGCGGGGACTGCAGCCGCTGGCCAGCAGCGTCCGAATCTGCGTCGCCGAGATCGCCAGCTGGGTCATCGCAAAGCTGGCGATGCGACCGGCGGGCGTTTCGGCCAGGGCCGATCGATCGGTGCAGTAGCGCTCACCGTAGCAGGCGGCCAGCTCGGCCGGCAGCCGGCTGGGGTCGATCGGGAAACCCGGGCGGTGGGCGACGCCAATGTGCGCCAGTTCGAGCAGCGACTGCCAGCGGTACCAGCCGGGCAGGGCGGCGAAGGCGTCGGCACCGAGCAGCAAGACCAGCGGCTGGCGCCGGCCGCACTGGTCGGCCTGGCGCAGACGTTCGAGGGTTAGCACGGTGTAGCTGGGCCGGGCGGCGTCGACTTCGGAGGCATCGACTTCGAAGGTCGGGTTCTCGGCAATCGCCAGCCGGACCATCGCCAGGCGCTGGCGCGCGGTCACCTGCGGCGTGTCGCGCAGCGCCGGCTGGCCGCTCGGAATCCAGCGCACGCCGGTCAGGTCGAGACAGTCGGCGGCCTCTTCGGCGAGACGCAAGTGCCCGAAATGAACCGGATCGAAGGTGCCGCCGAAGATCCCCAGCGGCTTGCCGCCTGGCTGCTCAGCCATCGGCTCGGGTGGTCACGAAAACGTCCCGGTAACTGACGTAGAAGCTGGCAAACAGCGTTGGCGCGAGTATCAGGATCAGCAGCACCGAGAGCAGGACCGTCAGCAGCGCGGCGCTGTCCGGGAACAGCGCCGCGAGAACTCCCACCAGCAGCGGCACCAGCAGCGCGGCGCCCATCACCGCCAGCGAGTAAACCAGGAAGGCTCGCCAGTTCCGGAGACAGGCGACGAAGCTGAAGAACAGCGCTTTGCCTGGCGGCAGATCGTGCCATCCGGCGAGAACGGGTGCGTACCAGTAGGCCATCACCAGCGGACACAGCAAGACCAGTGCGACCTGCGTCGCCAGCAGCAGCCGGCCGCTGCTCATCGCTTCCTCATCCGGCTTCTCGCCGGCAAGCATCATCTGCATCAGCGCGCCGCCATCGGCCAGCGCCGAGACGGCCAGAATTCCGACCATTGCCACCAGGTAGATGGCGCCCAGCGTGAGCAGCGAGCGCAGGTTGTTCTCGAAACCGGAGAACAGCAGTTGCGGACCCAGCGCGACGCCCCGGTCGATGTTTCGGCAGGCATTCATCAGGCTGACCGAAAACGCCGGGATGCACAGCGTGGTGGCGATCGTTCCGATCAGCGGGATGACGTTCACCAAGGCCATCAGCATCCAGTAGCTGACCACCAGGAAGGTCAGCAGCAGATGGTTCCGGCGAAAAATCCGAAAGCCATCGGTCAGCCAGCGCCAGCCGTGCGCGGCGGGAAGAGTCAGTGCTTGCATGTGGTCAGGGAGCTCAGGTGGCCAGGAAAATGTCTTGATAGGACGCGTACACGGAGCCGGCCAGGACCGGTCCGAGAACCAGGAACCCGAGTCCGACGGGCAGCGCAGCGAAGAAGCACAGGACCATCGCGAGCAGACCATAGACCAGGAATGGCACGCTGTTCTTGAGGCAGGCGTTGAAGCTGGCCTTCAGCGCGTCGACCGGCGGCATGCCGTTGAAAACGACCAGCGCCGGGGCGAACCAGATGGCCATCACCAGCGGCACTGACAGCAGCAGCGCGACAATGCCTGCGATGAGCATCGCGCCGACGGCGATCCCGGCGCCGACCGGCTCGTTGATCATCATGCCGCCGGCCATCCCGCCGCCAACCAGCAGGAGCACCATCAGGAATACCGCCAGCATGCCAAGCATGTAAAGCACGCCGAGCGTCACCAGGGCGCCGGTGCTGCGCTGGAAACCGGCGAAAAGATCGGTGATGTCCGGGGTCTGTCCGGCGCTGACTTTCTGGCAGGCCAGCAGCATGCCGGCAGCGAGCACCGGGGTCAGCAAGTGGGCGGCGAGTTGACCAATCAGCGGGACGATCGCCAGACCCAGGTAAATGACGACCAGGATCACCATCATCGCCATCCAGATGCCCGGACTGGCGATGAAGATGGCCCAGCCCTGCCTGAACCAGTTCAGGGCGCTGCCGGCCTCGACGCGGCGGCTGCTGCCCTTGAACTGTGGCGCGGGGATCGGGAAGGATTGCATGTCGATGCTCGTATGAGATCAGGTTAACGAATGCTAGCGGCCGGGAGCGGACGAAGCAAGGCGTGTGCGGCACGCGCCTGATGGCTGTCCCGGTCCGGAGGCCCATTCGACGGCCCTGGCGTCCACGCCCGGCGTCAGGTCCGGCGGCGCGTCAGTAGCATACGCTCGATCGCGTTGAGGATTTCGTACAGTGCCGCAAAATCCTCGAACAGCGCGGCGTTGGTCGGCGGCGACTGGCGGAACTTCTCCTCGCCGCGGACCAGCGAAAAGACCTCGTCGAAGCTGCGTCGGCCGTCGATGTACTGGAGGATGAACTTGCCGTAGCGGCCGGTATCGACCTGGGCGTTGACACCGGTGTGGCTGTGTCGCAGGACAAAGGGGCTGCCGGCGTGGCGGTGGATGAGCGCCGACAGTTCCGGTCCGGTAATCGGTTCGTGGCAGAAGAAGGGGACGCTCGCCGGGTCTCGGTAAGCGGCGACCCGGCTGCCGCGGGTGAGAAAGAAGGAATGCGTGACCAGCGTGCCGCCGAGCAATTCGGCGATCGCCTGCTGCTGTCGCAGCGGCATGCGGGCGACGGTCGCCAGGAAGGGCGCTGGCCGTGGCGCCAGGATCAGTTGCGGCAGGTACGGCGACCGACCGCGACCGACGTCGGAGAATTCAATGTGGAAACCGTGCTCGTCGTGCAGCCAGCAATAGAGCTGCTCGACGGTGTACGAGCGATCTTGCGAATGCAGCAGCAGATCGTAAATGCCGGCGTCGCCCCGCCGGTGGTCGAAGAACAGCTGCTCGCCGCGCGCGAACCAGTTCGTCGCCGGCAGCATCGACAACACCTGCCGCGCGTTGTCGAGGCGACCGGCGATGCTCTCGGTACGGCTGTTGATCTGGCGCAGCAGCTCCTGCATCTGGTACACGCCGGTCCGCCCGTAGGTGGCGTACACCATCATTCCGATCGCGCCGTCGGCGGCCAGAACCCGCGTCAGTGCGCGCAGGCCGGCGTCGGGATCGTGCAGGTGATGCAGCACACCCGAGCAGTTGATGTAGTCGAACTCGCCGAGACCAAGCTGCGGCAGTTCAAGCAGCGACGCCTGCAGCCAGTCGATGTTGTCCAGGCCACGGATTTCGGCGCGCCGGCGGGCGATGGCAATGCTCGCGGCGCTGAGATCACAATGAACAATCCGGGCGCTGGTCGCGCGCAGTTGTTCGGCGAGGTAGATCGTCCCGTCACCGGTGCCGCCGCCGGCGACGAGAACGCGGAAGCCGTCGCCAAAATCCCGGTCGCCGGCGAAGCAATAGTGGTTGATCATCGCCAGCGAATCGAGCCAGGTGGTCAGCAGGCGCCGGCGCTCGTCTTCCGGGTCGCGCGGCGGATACGGCAGCGCCTCATATTGCTCGCGGACTTCCGGCAGAAAATTTTCCATGTTTGTTCGCTGTCGTGCCAAGGCGGTACTGTTAGCTGCCACGACCGGCAGCGGTAAGCCAGGAGCCCTGGCCATCGCTGGCAATGCGCGCCAGCAGGATCGCCCGGTAGGCGTCAGGATCGCGCCGCACAACCAGCTCGCCGGGCCGCGGCAGATGATGGTCCTGCAGGCGTGAAACCCAGAAACGCAGCGCGGCGGCACGCAGCAGCGTCGGCCAGGCGGCGTGCTCGGCTGGCAGCAGCTGACGGCGGGCGTCGTAGGCGCTCAGCAGCGCAGCGCAGCGGCTGTCGTCGAGCGCTCCGTCGCGCGTGCTGCACCAGTCGTTGACGGTCACCGCCAGGTCGAACAGCAGGTCGTCGACGCCGGCAAAATAGAAGTCGAGCACGCCGCTGACCCGATCGCCCGAAAACAGCACGTTGTCACGAAACAGGTCGGCGTGAATCACCCCGCGCGGCAGGTCAGCGGGGCGACGCTGCTGCTGATGGCGAACTTCGCCGTGCAGCAGGCGGGCGTCGTCGTCGTTCAGGAAGGGTGCGATCTCCGCTGCCACGCGGCTGCACCACGCGGTATCGCGTTGGTGCTGCAGCGGCTCCGGCCACGACCGGGCAGCCAGATGCAAGCGCGCCAGCAGCTCGCCAATGGCCGCGCATTGCGCCGAGTTTGGTGACTCCTGGGAGCGGCCGGCCAGTCGGCTGACGATCACCGCCGGCTTGCCGCCAAGACAGGAGACCTGCTCGCAGTGACGGTTGGCGACCGGCGCCGGACAAGGCAGGCCGAGCCGCGCCAGATGGTCCATCAGTTGCACGTAGCGCGGCACCTGCGCAGGCGCCACCTGTTCGAAAACGGTCAACACGTAGTCGCCACGGGTGCTGCTCAGGAAAAAGTTGGAGTTCTGCACCCCTTCGCTGATGCCGGTCAGCTGCGTCACGGTGCCAAGATCGTAGGTCTCGAGCCAGGCGGCTGCCTGCTCTACGGTCAGCTGGGTGAATACCGACATGACGGTCCAGCCAGGCCGGAAAGGCTGGGAAGAGCGGGCAGCAGGCGGGAGGCGATCGGCTGGCGTCGGTCAGCGTTTCAGAAAGTACCGATTACCCACATCGGCACGCTGAGGGTAGGCGATCCCATCGCGCTCTGCGTGAAGTTGCCGTCGCCTTCCCGGTCGATCAGGGTGTAGGGAACGCCGTGTTCGGGTGTCACCACGATCTTGTAGAGCTTGCCGTTGATCCGGTGCTCTTCGACAGTTTCGCCCTCGCGTTTCTTGATCGTTACCACCGGCTCCAGGCTTTCGTCGAATGGCGCCATCTCCGGCGGTGGTGGCGGGATCGCCGGCAGCGGTTGCAGATCGGTCCGGTTCTGAGCGAGCGCGGATGCGGCGGCGAGAGCGAGGACGGCCAGGATGGCGTGGATGAAGCGCATGGAGAGAGTTCCGGATGGTTGATCAAACGTTGAGCATCATCGGCCAAAGTCGACTTTAGTACAAGATTCGGGCGCCGCTGCACGCGCGACCGGCTGCGCCGCCGCCCTCGCCGCTGCTCGGTCGCCGCCACGAAGTCTGCCATAATGCCAGCGAGTCCGATCGGGGTGCGCCAGCAGGCGAACGTCCTCGGCGGCGTGCACGACGGATCGTGATCGTTGTTCGGCGATGATCCTTGTTGATCTCGGGTCCATTCTTCTGTCCTTCTTGCCTGGCTGCCCGCCCATGTCCACCCTGCTCCTGGTCGACGGATCGTCCTACCTCTACCGCGCTTTTCACGCCATGCCCGACCTGCGGACGACGCGCGGTGAGCCGACCGGCGCGATTCACGGCGTCCTGAACATGCTGCGCCGCCTCGACAGCGACTACCAGGCGTCGGGAGTCGCGTACAAGGCCTGCGTCTTCGACGCCAAGGGCAAGACTTTCCGCGACGACTGGTATCCGCAATACAAGGCCAACCGTCCGCCGATGCCCGACGACATGCGCAGCCAGATCGAGCCGCTGCATGCCGCCATTGCCGCCCTCGGGTGGCCACTGCTGAGCGTTGTCGGCGTCGAGGCCGATGACGTGATCGGCACGCTGGCGCAGCAGGCAGCCGCACAAGGAATCGAGGTGGTGGTGTCGACCGGCGACAAGGATCTGGCACAACTGGTCGGGCCGCAGGTGCAACTGGTCAACACGATGAGCAACGAGGTGCTCGACGAAGCCGGCGTGGTCGCCAAGTTCGGCGTGCCGGCCGCGCGCATCGTCGATTACCTGGCGCTGGTCGGCGACACCGTCGACAACGTTCCCGGCGTTGACAAGGTCGGTGCCAAGACCGCGGTCAAGTGGCTGAGCGAGTACGGTTCGCTCGATGGCGTCATCGCCGGCGCAGCCGGGATCCGCGGCGTGGTTGGCCAAAACCTGCGCCGCGCGCTCGACTTCCTGCCGCTGGCGCGCCGGCTGGTGACCGTCCGCTGCGACCTCGATCTGCCGCTGGCGCTGGCCGACCTGGCGCCACGCCCGCTCGATCGCCAGCGTCTGATCGAGCTGTTTACCCATTACGAAATGCGCTCGTGGCTCAGCGAGGCCAGCACCCCGAGCGGTCCCGCGGCAACACCGGCCGCGGTCTCGCCGGGAACGCCCGATGGGTTTCCCGACGGCGCGCACCGCGCGGCTTACGAAACGATTCTTGACCAGGAGTCGTTCGACCGCTGGCTGGCGAAAATCGCGGCCAGTGCGCTGACCGCCGTCGACACCGAAACCACCAGCCTTGATCCTTTCGCCGCGCGTATCGTCGGCATCTCGCTGGCCGTTGCGGCGGGCGACGCCGCGTATCTGCCGCTTGCCCATCGCTACCCCGGTGGCCCGGAGCAGTTGCCATGCGACGAAATCCTGGCGCGCCTGAAGCCGTGGCTGGAGTCGGCGCGGCACGCCAAGATCGGCCAGAACCTCAAGTACGACCAGCACGTCCTGGCCAACCACGGCATCGCGCTGGCTGGCGTCAGACACGACACCTTGCTGCAGTCCTACGTTCTCGAGTCGGGCAAGGACGGCGCGCGTGGCCACGATCTCGGCCGCCTGGCGATGCGCCACCTCGGACTGGCGACGATCCCCTACGAAGCGCTGTGCGGCAAGGGCGTCAAGCAGATCGGCTTTGCCCAGGTGGCGATCGAACAGGCCGCCGAATACGCCGCCGAGGACGCCGACCTGTGCCTGCGGCTGCACGACAAGCTCTATCCGCAGATCGTCGCCGACGCCGGTCTGGCGCGAGTCTACGAGACCATCGAAATGCCCGTGCGCGACATTTTGTTCCGGATGGAGCGCACTGGCGTGCTGATCGATTCCCGACTGCTCGCGCAGCAGAGCAACGAAATCGGCAAGCGGCTGCTCGAACTGGAGGCGCAGGCGCACGCCGCGGCCGGCCAGCCGTTCAACGTCAACTCGCCGAAGCAACTGGCCGAGATCCTGTTCGCAACGCTCGGCATGCCGGTCAAGAAGAAGACTCCCTCGGGAGCGCCATCGACCGACGAGGAGGTGCTCTCCGAGCTGGCGCTCGACTATCCGCTGGCCAAAATCCTGCTCGAATCGCGGCAGCTCGCCAAATTGAAGGGGACCTACACCGACAAGCTGCCGAAAATGGTCAACCCGCGGACCGGCCGCGTGCACACCAGCTACGCGCAGGCGGTGGCGGTCACCGGTCGGCTGGCGTCCAGCGACCCCAACCTGCAGAACATCCCGGTGCGAACCGCCGAAGGGCGGCGCATCCGCGCGGCCTTCGTCGCGCCGCCCGGCAGCACCATCGTTTCTGCGGATTACTCGCAAATCGAACTGCGGATCATGGCCCACCTGTCGGAGGATCCGCGCCTGCTCGAAGCCTTCGCGCAGGGCGAAGACGTGCACCGGGCGACGGCCGCCGAGATCTTCGGCGTGCCGCCAGGCGAAGTTGGTCCCGACCAGAGGCGCGTCGCCAAGGTCATCAATTTCGGGCTGATCTACGGCATGAGCGCCTTCGGTCTCGCCCGCCAGCTCGACCTCGAACGTGGTGCGGCGCAAGCCTACATCGACCGCTATTTCGCTCGTTACCCCGGCGTCGCCAGCTACATGGCGAGAACGCGCGAGATGGCCAAGAGCGAGGGTCACGTCGAAACCGTCTTCGGCCGTCGCCTGTGGCTTCCGGAAATCCGCTCCAGCCAGGCGGCGAATCGCCAGGGCGCCGAGCGCGCGGCGATCAACGCGCCGATGCAGGGCTCGGCCGCCGATCTGATCAAGACGGCAATGATCGCCGTGCAGGGCTGGCTTGACGCGGAGGCAGCAAACACGCGCCTGCTGATGCAGGTCCATGACGAACTGGTCCTCGAAGTACCGGACGACGAGCTGTCGCGAGTGCGCAGCGAGTTGCCGCGACTGATGTGCAAGGTGGCGGCGCTGCGAGTGCCGTTGCTGGTCGACATCGGCGTCGGCGCGAACTGGGACGAGGCGCACTGAGCCGCGACGATTGCCGTGCCGCCAGGACGAGTCGGGATGGCACGCTGTGGCGACGTGTATTTCGTCCCTTCACCATCCTCTTCGTTGGCCCCTGAAAGGTAGGAAGCAATGCCCTTGCACGCGAAAGACAGCGTACGTGAACGACTCGATGACGAGGTGTACGCCTCGGCCGATCTGGCGGTGAGCATGCCGAAGTACAAGTTCCCGCTGGCCGAGCGCGATCCGCGGCATGCCTACTCGGTGGTTCATGACGAGCTGATGCTCGACGGCAACGCGCGCCAGAACCTGGCGACTTTCTGCCAGACCTGGGCCGAGCCCGAAGTCCACCGCCTGATGGACGAGTGCATGGACAAGAACATGGTCGACAAGGACGAGTACCCGCAGACCGCCGAAATCGAGGCGCGCTGCGTGCACATGCTCGCCGACCTCTGGAACTCGCCGGCGGCGGCGAACACCATCGGCTGCTCGACCACCGGGTCGAGCGAGGCGGCGATGCTTGGCGGCATGGCCATGAAACGGCGTTGGGAGGCCAGACGGAAGGCGGCCGGCAAGCCGATCGACCGGCCCAACCTGATCACTGGTCCGGTGCAGATTTGCTGGCACAAGTTTGCCCGTTACTGGGACATCGAGCTGCGCGAGATCCCGCTGGAGGATGGACGTTTCCTGATGACCCCCGCGGAGGTCATCAGGCGTTGCGACGACAACACCATCGGCGTCGTGCCGACGCTGGGGGTGACCTTCACCTGCCAGTACGAGCCGGTCAAGGCGGTGGCCGACGCGCTCGACGAGTTGCAGCGGGACAGCGGGCTGGACATCCCGATGCACGTCGACGGGGCCAGCGGCGGCTTCCTGGCGCCATTCTGCGCGCCTGAACTGGTCTGGGACTTCCGTATTCCGCGCGTCAAGTCGATCAATACCTCGGGCCACAAGTTCGGAATGTCGCCGCTTGGCGTCGGTTGGGTCATCTGGCGGGAAGTCGAAGACCTGCCCGAGGAATTGATCTTCTGGGTCAATTACCTCGGCGGCAACATGCGCGACATCGCCCTGAACTTCTCGCGGCCGGGCGGGCAGGTCGTTTGCCAGTACTACAACTTTCTGCGGCTCGGAAGAGAGGGTTACCGCAAGATCCACTCCGCCTGCTACCAGACCGCGGCTTTCCTCGCCGAGCGGATTGGCAAGCTCGGGCCCTTCGAAATCCTCTACGGCGGTGATCGTCACCAGGGAATCCCGGCCTTGTGCTGGAGGATCAGGGACGGCGTCGATCCGGGATTCACTCTCTACGATCTGGCCGACCGCCTGCGCAGTCGTGGCTGGCAGGTCCCCGCCTACTCGCTGCCGGCCAATTGCCAGGGTCTGGTGATCCAGCGCATTCTCGTTCGCCACGGTGTCAGCCGCGACCTCGGGGCGCTGCTCGTCGAGGACATCCAGCGAGCGATCGACTTCCTCGCCAAACATCCGATTCCCGCGCCGCTGGGTGCCGCCGAGGCTTCCGGCTTCCGTCACTGAGCACGACGCCGCTGGCGCAGAATGCTGGTGGCGCAAGTCGCAGCCAACCGCGCCCCGAAATGAAAGGTTCGTTCCCATGTCCATGCAGCTTTACATCGGCAACAAGAACTACTCGTCGTGGTCCATGCGCTCGTGGGTGCTGCTCAAGCAGGCGCAAATTACGTTTGACGAGGTGATGATTCGTCTTGACGAGTGCACGGCCGCTTCGAAATTCAAGATCGAGGTCGCGCGTCACAGCCCTGCCGGCCGGGTGCCGGTGCTGGTAGACGAGGGCTGGGCGATATGGGACACGCTGGCGATTGCCGAGTACCTGGCCGAGAAGTTCCCGGAACGGCAGCTGTGGCCCGCCGACCGGCAGGCGCGCGCCCGCGCACGCAGCGTCTGCGCCGAGATGCACGCCGGCTTCGCCGCCCTGCGTAATCACCTTGGCATGAACATCGAAGCCTCGCTGCCCGAGGTGGGGCAGCGCATCTTGCGCGAGAATGCGCCGGTCAAAGGCGACGTCGACCGCCTGCTGCAGATGTGGAGCGAGTTGCTCGCGGCGCATGGCGGGCCGATGCTGTTCGGCAGGTTCAGCGTCGCCGACGCCTTCTTTGCACCGGTGGTCAAGCGTTTTGTCACCTACGCGGTGCCGCTCCCGCCGGTGATCGCCGCCTATGTCGACCGCGTGCAGGCGCTGCCAGCGGTGGTCGAGTGGACCACCGGCGCACTCGCCGAGAACGACTTTCTGGACTTCGAGGAGCCCTATCGGACGCGTTGCTGAGGCCGCCTCAGGCAGCGCCTCGGCCGCGGCCGTGGTCGCCAGCCGAGCGACCGGCGAAGTCCCGGTTCGGATCGCGCCTGGCGCTGGCCAGGCTGGTGGGCTGGCGAACAGCGCGCCGGCAGCCGGCCGATGGTCGGTCATCGACTGCAGGGCGCCATCCGGCAGGCCGGCATTTGACGACCGTTCACACGGCCACCTATACTTTCGGGGGTGTCAATGAATTCACGATCAATGGCTGTTCATCGGCTCCGCCAGCGTGCCCCCCGGGCTGGCGTGGTGCCTGGCCGGACCCTGGCGCTGGCGCTGGCGCTGCGTACCGGGCTGTCGGTGCTCAGCGTGATCTGTCTGCTGGCCGGCTGCGCCAGTGAGTCCGGTCGTGTCGCCGTCTACCAGAACGAGACTTTCGAGGCCAACGAGACCTTCTCGCGCCTTTTCGACGCCAGCGTCGAAGCGACCTGCGAGGCGGCGCGTCGTTCGCTGCTGAGCCAGGGCTACCGGCTGACGACCGAGCGGCCAGAGTTCATCAGTGCGACCAAGAGTTTCCAGCCCGAAGGCGAAGTGCATGTGCAGATCGTGTTCACGGTCGTCTGTGCGCCGGTCGGCACGGCGGGCAGGCTGGCGACCGCCTACGTCAGCGCGATCCAGGACCGCTACGCGCTCAAGAAGAGCCCGAACCCGGCCAGCGTCGGTGTCGCGGCACTCGGCTCGCTGTCGATCCCGCTGTCGTCGAGCGAGGATTCGCTGGTCAAGGTGGCCAGCGAAACCATCCCCGCCGGGCGCTTCTACGACCGTTTCTTTGCCCTGATGCAGATCAATCTGGCGGCGCCGGAGGCCCGGCCCTAGTCCCCGTTCCTGACCGGGACGTTGTGCCGGGGGCCGCTTGCGGTGGCCGATGAACGGTGATCAGGCCAGCGCTTCGTCGCGCGCGACTGGGCGGCTTGGCTGCCGGGTACCCGCAAGCGGGGTGCGCGGTGGTTCCCGAGATCGAATTCCTGCCTTGGTGATCGCCGTGGGCGCTATCATCGTCTGGGGAAGCTCCCGGCGGTACACTGTCGAGCTTGCTCCCAGGCGTTTCGGCCGCAACGTGCGCGAGGCTCGCGATGCATGCTTTCTCCCCCAGTCTTGTTTCGCTGACCGTGCGGATCCTGCTCGGCATTCTGCTGTGCCTTGTCGGCGCGGTGTCGGCGAGCGAGCCAGCGACCGGGCTGGCGCTGTCGCCCCAGCAAACAAGGTGGCTGAGCCGGCATCGGGTGATCCGGATGGGCTTCGATCCCCACTACGCGCCGTATTCGTTCGTCGATTCCCAGGGGCGCGTTCAGGGAGTGGCAGCGGACCTTGTCGCGCGGTTGGCCGTGCAGCTGGGCGTGCGCATCGAGGCGGTCACCGATCTGTCATGGCCGCAGCTGATGGCGGCAGTGCAGGCGCACGAGATCGATGCGCTGGCGACCGTCGTGCGTTTGCCCGAGCGCGAGGCGTTTCTCGAGTTCACCCGGATTTACATCCCGACGCCGCTGGTGATCATGACCCGCGACGACGCGCCGAAGTTGCTGTCGGCGGCCGATCTGGCGCCGCTCAAGGTGGCGCTGGTCAAGGAATACTCGTCGTCGCAGCAGGTGATGGCGCGCTTCCCGTCGCTCAGGCCGCTCTTTGTGGCGACGCCGCTGGAGGGGCTGCAGGCGGTCGCCAGCGGTCTCGCCGACGCCTATGTCGGAGTGCTGGGGATCAACACCTACCAGGCGAGCCGCAACGGTATCAGCAACCTCAAGGTGAACGCCGCTTTCGAGATGCGCGACAACGGTCAGCGCATCGCCGTTCGCGGGGACTGGCCGGAGTTGGCGGCGCTTTTCGACCAGGCGCTGAACGTCCTTCCCGAGGCCGACAAGGCGGCGATCTTTGCCCGCTGGATTCCCGTCGGCGCACCGATCGACGCTTTTCATACGCCGCTGTCGGACGACGAGGCGACCTGGCTGGCGAGCCACAAGCGGCTCCGGGTCGGCGTCGCGCGGGCCCTGGAGCCCTTCAGTTTCATTGATCCCGGCGGTCGGCATGCCGGACTGGCGGCGGAGTATCTGCAGCGCCTGAGCGACCAGACCGGCGTCGAGTTGGAAGAGGTCGTGGCCGATAGCCTCGACGAGCTCGATGCGCTGCTGCGCGACGGGCGGGTGGACCTGGTGTCGGTCTCGGCGCGTGCAGCGGCCGACGAGATGCGTTTGACGACGCCCTTTCATCGGGCGTCGCTGATGGTTTTCTCGCTGGCCGGCGTGTCGCTTGGCGGTGAGCCGGCCGAGCTTGCCGGCCGCAGTGTCGGAGTGCTTGCCGGTGGTGTCGCGCAGGCGCGGCTCGGCGCCGAGACGACGCTGAAGATCGTGCCGTATCCCTCGGTCGCCGCAGCGCTGCTGGCGCTTGATCAGCGGCGGGTCGACCTGGTCGTCGCCGACGCGGCCAGTGCGTTCGGCGTTCTCGAGTCGCTCGGCTTGCCGAAGGTCCATGCCAATCCGCCGCTGGCCGGCATGGAGACGCCCCTGCGCTTCGCCGTGCGTGCCGACTGGCCCGAGCTGGCGGCAATCCTCGATCGCACCCTCGGCACCGTTGCGCCCGCGGAACGTTCGCTGATGCTGAGCAAATGGCTGCACATGCCGTCGCCTGGCTTGCCGCAGGCGACGGTGTTCAAGTGGGCTGGCGGTGCGGCCGCGGTGGTGGTGCTGGCCTCGGGTTTGCTGCTGCTGTGGAACCGACAGCTGGCGCAGGAAGTGGTCCGGCGACAGCGGGGTCTGCGGGCCAGCGAGACACGGTTGCGCGTTGCCGAAGCGATTTCGCACGTCGGCAACTGGCAGTACGTGGTCGACCAGGACCAGCTCAGCTGGTCGGACGAGGTGTACCGGATCTTCGGCTTGCCAGCCGGCCAGCGAGTCTCCCTGGGTGGCGCTGAAGCGCGCGTGCATCCGGACGACCGCGAGAGGTACGCGCGCTTCCTGAAGAAGCTGCTCGACAGCCGCCCGGACGAGGAGGTCGCGGGAATCGAATATCGCATTCTGCGGCCGGACGGCGTCGAGCGCCACGTCACGGTCTGGCCGAGGGCCGAGCATGCGCCGGACGGCCGGGCGACCCGCTTGTTCGGTACGGTGCAGGATGTGACCGAGCGCAAGGCCCGTGAGTCCGAATTGCTGCGCCTGCAGGTGATGCTGCACGCGCTGGTCGAAGGAGCGTCGGACTCGATTTTCGTCAAGGACAGATCCGGCCACTACCTGGTCGCCAACTCGGCGCTGGCGGCGCTGCTGCAGCGGCCGCTGGCGGAGATCATCGGGCGGACCGACTTCGATCTCTTCCCGCAGCAGTTGGCCGAACGCTTTCGGCGCGATGACGCGCGGACGATGGCCAGCCGCATGACCGGAGTGTATGACGAGCCGGTAATCGGCGCGGCCGGCGAATTCATTTACCAGACGACCAAGGGGCCACTGCTGATCGGCGACCGGGTCGAGGGCGTGTTCGGCATCGCCCGCGACATCAGCGAGCGCGAGCGGACCGAGGCCACCTTGCGCGAGCGCGAGGCGCGGCTCAACGAGGCGCAGGCGATCGCGCTGCTCGGCAGTTGGGAGATCGATCTGGCGAGCGGCGTCTGCGAGTGGTCGGCCGAAATGTTTCGCTTGACGGGTTTCGATCCCGCCCAGGCCCCGCCAAACGCCGAGCGCGCGATCGAGTGGGTGCACCCGGACGACCGCGCCGCGGTGCTGGCAATGCTGGCGGAGGCGACCGCGGGTGGCGCGCCGGAGCGCGTGCTGCTTCGTCGTCATCCGGAGCGCGGACCGCTGGCGTACTTCGTCGGCGGCGTTCGGGCGATCCGGGACGTGCACGGGAAAGTGGTCCGGCTGAGCGGGACGATCCAGGACGTCACCGAGCAACGGCAGGTCACCGAAGCCCTGCGCGAGGCACAGCAGCGACTGCAGCGCGCGCTGGACAATATTCCCGACGCCGTCGTCCTGTACGATCGCGCCTTGCGCATCCAGTACATCAATAATGCGACGACCGCGATTACCGGGCGCCTTCCCGGGGAGTTCGTCGGTTACCGCGACGACCAGGTCTGGCCTGCCGAGGTGTGCGGCGCCTGGCTGCCGGCGCTCGAGGCGTGTCGCGCATCCGGGACCAACCAGAGTGTGGACGTCGAACTGCGGCTCGGGGATCGCGAGCCACGCAGTCTGAGCATTGTCTGCGTTCCTCTGCCGCAGGAAGATGGAACGGTGCGCGAGATTCTCGGGATTACCCATGATTTCACCGAGATCCGGCGCGCCGAGCGCAGGGTCCGCGAGCTCAACGTCGATCTGGAGCGCCGGGTTGCCGAGCGGACGGCTGAACTTTCCCGCGCGCTCAAGGAACTGGAGACCTTCAGTTACTCCGTTTCGCACGACCTCAAGGCGCCGCTGCGCGGCATCGATGGCTATAGCCAGCTCCTGCTTGAGGACCACGCCGACCAGTTGAACGACGAAGGCCGGCAGTTTCTGAACAATGTGCGTCGCGGCGTCGAACAGATGAACCAGCTGATTGCCGACCTGCTGGCGTATTCGCGGATCGAGCGCCAGTCCCTGCAGACCCGGCCGGTCCAGCTGGTGGCGCTGCTCGACGAGGTGAGCGGCGAGCGCCACGACGACCCCGAAGCGGTGCAGCTTCAGATCCGCGTCGACCCGCCGGGTCTGGCGCCACGGGCCGACCCCGACGGGCTGCGCCTGGTGTTGCGCAATCTGCTCGATAACGCGATCAAGTTCTCGCTCGATGCCAGGCCGGCAGTGATCCGGATCAGCTGCACGCGGAACGGCAACGCGGTGGAGATCGAGATCGCCGACAATGGCATCGGCTTCGACATGCGTTTCCATAACCGCATCTTCGATATCTTCCAGCGGCTCCAGCGTGCCGAGGATTACCCCGGGACGGGGATCGGGCTGGCGATCGTGCGCAAGGCGCTCGACCGGATGGGTGGGTCCATCCTGGCGGAAAGCGAAGCCGGCAAGGGCGCGCGATTTCGTGTCACGCTGCCGGTCGCCAGCTGAGGGGTGCCGCGCGCGACAATCGCCAGCGTGGCCGTTATCATGACGAGAGTGGCTGACATGGCTGCTATCCAGCGCTGCCGGGGGAGTGAGAGCCACGCGGGCGGGCGCCGAAGCAGGGGCTTGAAGTCGAATCACGCGCATCCGGCGGATGCGGACACTTGGGGAAGGGAGCCGTATCATGAACAGGCCATATCAGTCAGACGGTCAGCTTGAGAAGCGCTTGGCCGACAAGCTGCTGGACGTTTTCATCCGGGCCGGCCTGATTCTAGCCCTGGTGATGTTGTGCTACCGGATTTTCTCGCCTTTCCTGGGCTTGATGATGTGGGCGCTGATCCTGGCGATCACCCTCTATCCGCTCCAGCAAAAGTTGGCCAGCCGCCTGGGTGGCAGGCAGGGCCGGGCGGCTACGCTGTTGGTCCTGGCCGGAATCGCCGTGATCGTCGTGCCGACCACCCTGCTGGCGAGCTCAATGGGCGATTCGATCCACGACCTGATTGCCAGCATGAAGAGCAATACCTTTCAGGTGCCGGCGCCTCCCGCGACCGTGGCCGACTGGCCGGTGGTCGGCAAGAGGCTCGATGCAATCTGGTCGTTGGCGCACAGCGATCTGCCGGCACTGATCCAGACCCTGCAGCCCAAGATCGGCACCTTGGCCAAACAGGCCTTGGCGATGGTCGCCAACATCGGCGGCGAACTGCTGCAGTTCCTGTTCTCGTTCATCATCGCCGGCGTGATCATGGCCTTCGGCGAATCGGGGGCGCGCAGTGCCCGGGCCATTTTCTGCCGTATTGCCGGCCCGCTGCGCGGTGAGGAATTCACCAATCTCTCGACCTCGACGGTTCGTGCCGTCGCCATGGGGGTCATCGGGGTGGCCTTCATCCAGGCGATCATCGTCGGTCTGGCCTTGCTGGTCGCCGGTATCCCGTGGGCCGGGGTGTTGTCTCTGGTCATGCTGTTGCTGGGCATCGCGCAAGTTCCCGCGCTGCTGGTGACCCTGCCGGCGATTGCCTATATGTGGACAGTGGGCGACTACGGCACGGTCGCCGCAGCGAGCTACAGTGCCTTGTTGGTCGTCGCCGGAATGGCCGACAACGTCCTGAAACCGCTGATGCTCGGTCGCGGGGTCGATGCGCCGATGCCGGTGGTGCTGCTCGGCGCACTCGGCGGCATGGCCGCCACCGGCATCCTGGGAATGTTTGTTGGCGCGACCTTGCTGGCGCTGGGCTACCAGATCTTCATGGGCTGGGTCGCAGCCAGCGACGAATTGGGTGGCGTCGCCGTCGGCGAGGGGTCGGCTGGGGTCGCCGCCGGTGACCGTTTGGGGCCGGAGCCGGCTCAAGACGGTGCGCCACCCGCTGCCTGAGGCCACGCAGGGGTGTCGGTGAGTCGAACAGTCGCGCCTGCCCTGGCCGGGCTGCTCCTGCTCGGCGCCTGTACCACGGTGGGCCCCGACTTCAAGCGGCCGGCAACGCCTTCCTGGCTGGCGGACTGGTCAGGCGGGTCGCTCGCCGCGCTGGCTGCGGAACAGCGCGAAAGTGAACAGTCGCAGGCAGCGAACGACGAGTGGTGGCGCTCATTCAACGATCCGGTGCTCGACCGCCTGATCGCCGAAGCGCAACGCCTGAACCCCGACGTGCGGACCGCCGGGATGCGCATTCTGGAGGCGCGCGCCAAGCTGGCGATTGCCGGTAGCACGCTCTACCCGCAGCTTCAGCAGCTTACGGGCGAAGCCTTGCGCGTTGGTCAGCGACAAGACGGGGGGCCGGATAGCACGTTCACGAGCTATGGGGCCGGACTCGGTATCGGCTGGGAGCTCGACTTCTGGGGCAAGTTCCGGCGCAGCATCGAAGCGGCAGATGCCGGCTATTTCGCCAGTATCGCGCAATACGATCAGCTGCAGGTGTTGATGGCCGCGCAGGTCGCCACGCTGTACTCTTCGATCCGCACCCTTGAGTTGCGCCTGCTGATCGCCCACGAGAACGCCGCCATACAGCGGCGCAGCCTGGAAATCACCGAGCGGCTTTTCAAGAGCGGCAATGACACCGAACTCGATGTGCAGCAGGCGCGCAGCCAGTACCTCGGCACCCTGGCGACCATTCCCCAGCTCGACGGCGCTCTGCGTCAGACCCAGAACGCCTTGAGCGTGTTGCTGGCCAGGGCCCCTGGGCCGCTGCCCGAAATGGCCGGCGGCAGGGACCAGATCCCGCAGGCCGATCTGGCGGTGATCGTCGACCTCCCCGCCAGTTTGCTGCGCCGTCGCCCGGACGTCAGGGCGGCGGAAATGCAACTCGCCGCTCAGTCGGCGCTGATCGGCGTCAGCCAGGCCGACCTCTATCCATCGATCTCCTTGCTGGGGTCGCTGGGCCTGTCGTCCACCTCGCTGGCGGGGTCGACCACCAGGCTCGACTGGGTTGTCGGGCCCAGTCTGGTGTGGAACGTTTTCGACCATGGCCGGCTGACCAACCAGGTGCTGGTGGAGGATGCACGCTTCCAGCAGCTCTTCGAGCAGTATCAGGGGGTGGTCTTGCAGGCGGCCCGCGAGGTCGATGACGCGGCGGTCGGCTTTGCCAGCAGCAGGGCGCAGACGCCGCTGTTGACGCAAGCGGTGCAGGCGGCGCGGCGCTCGCTGGACATCGCCAACACCCAGTACCGGGAAGGCTTGACCGACTTCCAGCGGGTGCTCGACTCGCAGCGAACGCTGTTCAGCCAACAGGAGCGCCGCGTCAGCAATCTCGGCGACGTGACGCAGAGCCTGATCGCTCTCTACAAGGCGATGGGTGGCGGCTGGCAACAGGGGCGCGGCCGTCCGGTGCTCGACGCCGACACGCGCGAAACGATGGGCGAGCGCAGTGCCTGGAAGGAAATGCTGCTGGAGCCGCTGCCGCCGCCGGGACGTTATCGACAACTGGATGAAGCCACAACGGGAGCGCCATGAGCCAGGAAGCAGTACAGCCGGACGAGGCGCCAGCTTCTGTCGTGCCCGAGCAGTCGACCGTGATGCCAGGCAAAGGAACGCGGATCGGGTCGATCGTCGTCCTGACCTTGATCGTTGGCAGTCTGCTCTGGTACTTTGCCGCCGATCGCCTGACCCCCTACACCTCGCAGGCCAGGGTGCAGGCCTTTGTCGTGCCGGTCGCCGCGGAGGTGGCGGGCAAGGTGCTGAAGGTCCATGTGCGTAACAACGAAGACGTGCAGCGCGGGATGCCGCTGTTCGACATCGATCCGGGCCAGTACCAGATCGCGCTGCAACGGGCGCGCTCGGACTACGAGTCGGTGCGCCGTTCGGTCAATGCGGCGGTGGCGGCGGTAGCGGCGGCGCGGGCGTCGTTGCAGGCGGCGCAGGCCAATCATCGCAAGGCCGACACCGATGCGACGAGGCAGGAGCATCTGTATGCGGAAGACCCGGGCGCGATCTCGGTGCGCCGCCTGGAGGGTGCGCAGGCGACCAGGGTGCAGGCGCGCAGTCAGGAAAAGGCCGCCGAGGCCGAGCTGACGCGGGCGCAGGAAGCCGCGGGCGAAAGCGGTGACGACAACGCGCAGCTGCGCAGCGCGCGCGCGGCAATCGAGAAGGCCGAACTCGACCTGCTGCGGACCCGGGTGCTTGCCCCGGCCAACGGTCGGGTGACCGACCTGCGTACCGATGTCGGCTATTTCGCCCAAGCGGGCGCGCCGGCGATGACCCTGATCGCCATGCACGACCTGTGGATCAACGCCGAGATGACCGAGAACAACCTCGGCCACATCGAGCGCGGCGATGCGGTGGCGATCGTCCTCGACTTCATGCCGGGCGAAGTGCTGCAGGGCCGGGTGCGCAGCGTCGGCAGCGGCGTCAGCTCGGGCCAGCCGGCACAGCCGGGGACGCTGCCGACGATCCAGAACAGCCGCGACTGGCTGCGCCAGGCACAGCGCTTTCCGGTGGCGGTCGAGTTCGACGCCTCGGAACTGGAGCGCCTGCGTAAGGTCCGGGTGGGTGGGCAGGCTGGCGTGCTCGTCTATACCGGTGAAAATCCGCTGATGAATGCACTCGGCGCCGCCTACATCCGGTTGATGAGCCTTCTTTCGTACCTCTACTGAGTCGCCAGGGATGGAGCAGGCCGACAAGGCGGTGTTGCGGCTGGCGATCGGACTGGCTCTGGCGGTTCTGGTCGCCTACGGTCTGGCATTGCCGATGCCCTTCGTGGCCTGTCTGCTGGCGGTGATGGTGCTGTGCAAGCCCGGGCCCCCAATCCCGATGTTCAAGGGCGCGGCGATCGCTCTGCTGCTCGCCGTGCTGGTGCTTGCCGGCGTGGTGATGGTGCCCTTGCTGGAGCATTACGCGCTGAGTGGCGTGCTCCTGACCGGTGCGGCGCTTTACGGACTGTTCTTCTTCGGCATCCGCACCGCCAACCCGTTGACCCTGATCCTGGTGGTTTCCTTCACCCTGATCCCGGTGGCTGGAGTGGCGGATCAGGCGCTGGTCTCGGTGCTCAGCGTCGCGGTGAGCGTGGGAGTTCTGTTGGGGATCGTGGTCAGCGGCGTTTCGCACGCCTTCTTTCCCGACCCGCCAGCGCCGCTTGGCGAGCGGCAGGGGCCGCCGACGATCAGCCGCGAGACGGCCGGCTGGATCGCTCTGCGGGCGACGGTGATCGTCGTGCCGGTGTTCGTGCTGGCCTTGAGCGACCCGTCGTTTTACCTGGCAGCGATCATGAAAACGGTGGCGCTGGGTCAGCAGGCAGGTTCCGCGAAAGCACGTTCAGCAGGGCGCGAATTGGTCGGGTCGACCTTGATGGGGGCGTGGATGGCGTTGCTGGTCTGGTTCGGCCTGTCGCTGTGGCCGAATCTGTGGATGTTGATGCTGTGGATGAGCGGCGCCGCCCTGTGGAGCGGAGCACGGATCTTTGGCCTCAAGGCCAGTGCCTTCCCGCCGTCGTTCTGGACCAATGCGTTGCTGACCTTGTTGATTCTGCTCGGGCCGGCCATTGAGGACAGCGCCAACGGCAAGGACGTCGTGCAAGCTTCCGCGGTCCGTGTCGTGCTGTACGTAGGCGTATCTCTGTACGCCTGGGCAACGGTCTGGGTGCTGGAACGTTGGCGCGCCTCGCGACCGCGAGCCTTGTTTTTCGAACGCAGCTGAACTCGGAGGGGGCATGACTTTCATGAATCTGGCAGTCGGGTTGCCGACGATGTTGCTTTGCCTGGTTCTTCAGGCATCGGTGACCTTCTGGAGCGTTCGGTACTATATGCGGCAGTCTGCTCGCCGACTGTCCAGGCAGGGGATTCTGGCTGGAGTCCGGCCGCTGCTGGTGGTGATGATCATCATGATGGCCGGAAACTTCACGCAGATGGCGGTCTGGGGAGCCATCTTCGTCGGTCTGGGAGAGTTCGATGAGTTCTACCAGGCGGCCTACCATTCGGCGGTGAATTTCACCTCGCTGGGTTATGGCGACGTCGTAATGAGCCAGCAGTGGAAGCTGCTGGGCCCCCTGGAGGCAGCCAACGGGGTGCTGATGTTCGGGATTACCAGCGCAGCGCTGATGGCCGTCCTGCAGCACCTGATCAAGGCGCATCTGGCGACCGGTGACGAACACCATTGAGCGGTGCATTGCCGAGGTGCCGCCTGCTCTCGTCCCGTCCCCAGCGCAGCGCAAAGCGTCCTTCAAGCAAAGCGGCGGAGCCGGAACCAAACAGTTTACAAGGTGTGGTCGTAGCGAAAACGAGTGGTCGGAGGCGGCCATGACTGAAATGTTGGCGGATCGATATCGCGAACGGCTTGCGGGGATGACCAGCGTTCTTAACGCCAAGCCTATTCGGGTCCTTGACCACCATCGTGTTGCCGGACCACGGTGTGAGCGGATTCGTGCGGGCGGGCAAGCGGTTGCGGCCGCCCAAGGGGCGCGTCGATCATCCCGACCTGGTGCATGTCCTCTCCGCCATGGATGCGTGCAAGGCGTACGAGCCCTGGCACGACAAGCGCAGTCACCAGACTTTTCTGCGCCACACGTCGGGCAGGTGCCTGCCTAATCCCCAGACGTGCAAGGCCTGGAGAACGACCTTACCCGGTGCGCAAGACCACCTCGACCAGGTGTTCGCGATGATTGTCCACCAGAGGGATTTCGTCGTCGTTTCGTTCTTCGCCGTCAACCGTGACGGTCATCCGAGCTCGCGCATCGTGCTCGCCGACACGTTCCTGCGAGACAGCGATGTGATAAACGGTCTCCCGGTAGCGGTAGTGGATCTTGAATGCCGACCAGTTGGCGGGCAGGCACGGCGCGAGCTTCAGCCTGTCGCCGTCGAGCCTGAGGCCGAGAAGGGATTCGACGATCAGCCGGTACATCCAGCCGGCCGAGCCGGAGTACCAAGTCCATCCGCCGCGCCCGGTGTGCGGCGCGAGCGCGTAGACGTCGGCCGCCATGACGTAGGGTTCGACCTTGTAGGTGGCGATGTCCTGTGCCGATGTGGCATGGTTCACGGGGTTGATCATGGCCGTGAGTTCCCATGCGCGCCGAGCGTCGCCCAGGGCGGCGAAGGCCATCGCTGCCCAGACCGCACCGTGCGTGTATTGCCCGCCGTTCTCCCGCACGCCCGGCACGTAGCCGCGAATGTAGCCGGGGTCGAGATTCGATTTGTCGAAGGGCGGATCGAGCAGCTGGACGAGAGCGTGCTCGCGGCGCACCAGCCGCTGGTCCACCGCCTGCATGGCCATTCGCGCGCGCAGCGGGTCGCCCGCCCGCGAGAGCACGGACCAACTCTGCGAGATTGAATCCAGCTGGCACTCGGCGCTGCTTGCCGAACCGAGCGGCGTGCCGTCGTCGAAGTAGCCGCGTCGGTACCACTGGCCGTCCCAGCCATGGCGCTCGAGGTCCCGGCGCAGCCGCGCGGCCTCCTCCTCGCAGCGCCCGGCGAAGGCCGCGTCGCCCCGCCCACGCGCCAGGGCGCTGAATTGCCCGAGAACGTCACAAAGGAAAAAGCCCAGCCAGACGCTCTCGCCCTTGCCGCCGATCCCGACCAGGTTCATGCCGTCGTTCCAGTCGCCCGAGCCGATCAGCGGCAGGCCGTGCTCGCCGA
>ERZ761602.2738-NODE-2738-length-26626-cov-7.930864_pt1 | contig 26626 bp, 25 predicted proteins | sample MGYA00512165_ERZ761602 | MGnify/ENA primary metagenome ERZ761602 (study PRJEB28899, sample SAMN02445085) | bioreactor sludge metagenome | biome: EBPR sludge; isolation source: Thorneside wastewater treatment plant | place: Australia: Brisbane, Thorneside...
AGATGACGTAAGCCAGGTAGGCAACGACGACCAGCCAGTCAAGGTACCTCATTAGATCTCTTTAGGGTCTCAGGCGGCGAAATATCTGCTGAAAAGCCAGAGAAGGAAAATGACGACGACCGTCGTCACCATAACGGCGACATAGACCTTGTACCACCATTCGTCCGGCATCTCTTCCGGCCGCGGGGCTTCCGCTTTCTCTTTCTCTGCCATCGGTAAATTTGTCAGATGTTCCCGGAATGCACCCGGGTTGGATGCATTCCGGAAAGCGAAAGCTCCTAGAAGATGAACTTGAACCCGATCTGGAACTGCCGGCTGTCTAGCGACACGACCTGGTTCGACGCCTTCCTCAATTCGTACGTCGGGATCGGACCGGTCGGGTTTCCTGAGGCATCCGTCGTAACGGTTAAAGCATTCAACTGAAAAACGCTATTGATGTTGAACACATTAAGGAATTCGCCGAATGCTTCAAGTTTGTACCGTTCCGTGAAATTGAAGAACCTCGAATACCGGAAATCGACATTAACCTGTTTCGGTGTCTTGAACTGGTTTCTACCTATCCCAACCGGATTGTCGGAACCGGTGAACCCATCCCCATTGATGTCGGTTGAAGCAACGACATTAAACCGCTCGCCGCTATTCGCCGTAGCAATTATTCCAAATTGATTGTTGTTGAGCAGGTAACGAAGAACTCGATTCTCAAAATTGAACTCCGGCCTGCCGACAAAGCTCATATTGAAGTTGTGCCGCTGGTCTGCGAGTGAAGGGCCGAAGTCTCTTGACTGGTTGCTCGGATCCTGAACGACCAGATTGCCGAACTGGGTCGCGACGAGGTTTTGCTCAGGTGCGTTGTCTTCGGCTTTCGAAAGCGTGTAGTTCGCGCTGAACTGATAGCCCTCCGAAAATCTCTTGCTAAGCTGGAATGTCAATGCGTTATACCGCGAATTACCGACCGACTCATTCAAAAGGATGTTATTGAACCGGGGATCGATTCGCGTTCCCGGTGCAGGTGCCGAAGTAATGTATTTCGGTCGCCCATCCGCCAGAAAAGTGCCATCCGGAATGCGGTTGATGCTCCGATATACCGGTAAATGCCGCCCGCTCGAGTGAATGTAGCCGATCGTAAACGACAAGTTCTCCGTTATCGCCTGCTCGATCTGTGCGTTCGCGTGCATCGCGTACATTACCTCAAAGTCCGAAGCAAGCGCAGTTATGTCTTGTCTCGGCGGTGTTGCAGTCGAGACCCCATTCGGAAATGCTGGTGCTCCGGTCGCCGTCGGACTGTTAAACGATACGGTAAAGAATGCCGGGTTACCGTTCGCCTGCAAGGCCCGCTGATACATATCAAGGTACACTGTATCGTAATAAATTCCAGCGCTGGCCCTTATGACAGTCGGTCGTGCTCCGTCACGCAACCCATACACAAGCCCGACGCGAGGTGCAAAGTTATTCTTGTCAACTTTAAAGTCCCGCGACGGTTCGTAGGCCGCATTTGGGTCAGCATCCGGAATACGATAAAGGTCATACCGAACTCCGTAGTTGATCTTCAGTCTTCTTGTCACCCTCCAGTCGTCCTGAGCAAAGAAATTCCAGAAAGTGGAATCGTAGGCGATATTCGTGTCACCAAAGATCTGATCGAATCGAGTGTACGCAAACGGATTAGCTCCTGAAGCTGCAGATGAATAATTCGCAATGCTTGAGAACGTGTAACGAATGAACGAGTTGGTCCGGCGTGTGTCGTCAATGAAATTGAACCCGCCGCCAAACTTCATCACGTGGTTGCCCTTCGTCCATGTAAGGTTGTTCTGGATCTGATTGGTCGCTTGAAGCGGCGCTATCGTATCCAGGTTCTCCGGTGAGCCTAAATTTGCAACGTTTGTAATGACAATACTTGGCCCAGTACCTGAGTTGTCGTTACCAACGTTACGCGAATCTCGCTTGGCGTATTGATAACGGAATTCGTTCAACACATTAGCGTTGATGATCGATGCAAGCTGGATACCAACCGAGTATGATTTGTCATCGAAATCGATGCTACGCTGAAGGGTGTTCAGGCCGCCGGCGATGTTGTTCGGCGAAATGTTCTTGAAATAGTTGAAACGGCCCGAGAGGCGATTGTTCTCGTTAAGCTGTGCGTCCGTGCGGAAGATGAAGAAGTTGACCTTTTGTGCAGCCGGGATCGCCGTCGGGAAAGCACTTGCCGGAACTCCAGCCGCTATCAATGCCGCTTTATTAGCCTCAGAAATGGTGATCGTCCGCTGCGGTTCGCCCGCGAGGTCGCGCTCGACCCATTCGTAGCCGCCGTAAAAATGCCAACGGTCCTTGATGATCGGCCCGCCGATCGCTCCCGTAATGTTATCGACCTTCGTTTCCGGCTTCACCGCCGTCGGAGAAATATTGAAAGGCCGCGAGGACATTCCCGTCCGGCGGAAACGATAGCTCGCTGAGCCGTGGATGTCGTTCGTTCCGCTCGGCGTAACTGCGTTCATGATCAGGCCAGGGGTGTTGCCGAACTCGGGTGCAAAACCATTCGTCACAAGCTGGACTTCGGCCACGAACGTATCCGAGATCGGCATCAGGCGGATACCGCCGCGGTCTGCCTGCGTATTGTTGTTGCCGTCAAGCTGGTAGTTCGTCCGGCGGGTGTAGCCGTTGGCGTTGATACGCGGCACCCCGAACTCGACGTTCGGCCGGCCCGTGACGTTTGCCTGAAGAAGGGCATAGTTATACGGGTTTCGCGAGACGAGCGGAAGGTTCTGCACCTCGCGGGTGTTCATCACGCGGCCGACGTCGATCTTTCCCGGGTCGGCGATCGGGGCGTCCGATGTGATCGTCACCGTCTCTTCAAGGCCACCGGTCTCGAGCTGTGCATTGACCGTCGCAATAGCACCGGTCGTCAGCGTAATTCCCTCGCGGACAAGCCGACGGAAGCCGGTCGCTTCGATCGTCACCCGGTATGTTCCAAGCGGAAGCAGCGGCAGGCGATAACTCCCGTTCGACTCCGTCGTTACTGTTCGCTCTGCTCCTGTTCCGAGGTTACGTGCCGTTACGGTCGCGTTCGGCAGTGACGCTCCATTCGGATCGGTGACAACGCCCTCGATCTGGGCATTTATGGCCTGCGACTGGCCATTGGCAGTGAGGACACCAAAGATCGAGACCGCAGCAACCATAGCGATGGCCGCCAGCGATCTCTTAATAAACCAAGCTTGACGCATATTCTTTCTCCTTTGCTACGAAAAATTGCGGAAATCCCTTTTGTAAAACCATTTCCGGCTACTAACCGTTCGGGAGATGTTTAGGCAATATGCTGATAGTTTGTCGGAGTTTCCAACAAAGATGTAATACAGAATCAATAGTCTTGTCAAGAATCGACGCTTAGACCTATGTCACCGAGCCGAACTTTCTTGCCAGAACCAGGCCGATCGCACCGATTAGGGTCGGCGCATCGCCGAGCGAGGACGGGATCAGCTCCGTCGGCGGAAGCCCCGCAAGTACGCTTCGCTCCGAGACCCGATAAAGCTGATCGGCGAAAACGTCCCATGCCTTCGTCATCTTTCCGCTGACAACAACGACCTGCGGGCTTAGGCCCACGATCAGGTTCGAGATGCCGTTGCCGAGATACCGAACTGTTTCCTTGAGTGCCTCGACCGCATGCTTTTCGCCATCGACGGCGAGCTGCACCAGGTTGTCAACATCCATCTCGTTCTGCTTGAGGTCGCCGTTTCGCAGCCGGTCTTTGTAGCGGGCGATAAAGGCCTTCTCCGAAGCATATGCCTCCCAGCATTCGCGGCTCCCGCAGGAGCACTCGACCGGAGCGTTATCGCCCGCGATCATATGGCCGAACTCGCCGCCCGCACCTTTCTCGCCGCGATAGACCTGACCGTCGAAAATGATGCCGGTTCCAATTCCCTCCCCGACCAGGACCATCACAAAAGTGTCTGACTTCTTTATACGTTCGTCGCCGAACCAAAGTTCGGCAAGCGCCGTAGCGTTAGCGTCGTTTTCGACCGTTACCTTTGATCCCGTTGCCTTTTCAAGCCGATCGGCGATGTCCCAATCGCGCCAGTCGAAATAAGGAATATGAAAGATCCGTCCGTTCATCTGATCGACCAATCCGGGAACGCTTATCCCAATTTCAATTCCCTCTGCACCGGTGTCCGCGATCATCGCTTTGGTACGCCGGACGATCTGGTCTGTCATAAAATCGACATCCGGCGAGGTAGAAAATGTCTCTTTTGCGAGCAGAGTCCCTGCGAGGTCGGCAACCGCTACGGTCGTCGTCCGCGGCGTCACATCAATGGCAATAGCCGTCGGGTCGCCCTTCTTCAGCTCGAAGAGTTCGGGCCGCCGTCCGCCGGTCGAAACGCCGACACCGATACCGACGATCAGTCCAGTTTCAAGAAGCTCGTCCACGATGACCGAAACGGTTGATCGGTGCAGCTTTGTCTCGCGAGCGATCTCGGCTCGTGAGATCGGCGAACGATCACGTACGTAGTTAAGCACGATCCGTTTATTGATATCGCGGATGGTCGTCGGCCGTGCAATCTGGGAACTTGCTTTTTGTAGGTTGATTCGCTTCATCGTTCTTTAGGGCCACGCCGGATAGCTTAATTCTGTTTGTAACGAACAATAATGTAACTTTGTCTGGAGACTCAACAAACACAAAAATATATCCGATTCTGGCAATAATGCAAGAAGAAAATTAGGAGTTTCGCAACATTTCTAACAAAATCCTCATAATATCTGCCAAAATGAAACACTTTGGATGCCACCGTCGCCTGCAAACAGTTAAGTTCGGTGAAAGCCGCGCTCGATGTCCCGCATCGTCAGCCGCAGGATGACCGGTCGGCCGTGCGGGCAGGTGGTCGGCGACGACGTGACCAGCAACCGGTCGATCAGCCAAACCATCTTCTCGGGTGTCAGCGGCATGTTTATCTTGATCGCGGCCTTGCAGGCGAGGCTTGCGGCGATGTCGTCGCGGATCGAGCTTTCGGCGCCGGAACGGCCGCGGCCTTCGAAATTTGCCAGCACTTCTTTGACCAGCATTCTTCCCTCGGCCGGCGGAAGATCCGCGGGAACAGCTTTTATGGCGATCGTTCGCCCGGAAAGCCGCATCACATCAAAGCCGAGAGCGGCAAGCGTTTCAGCGACCGACTCAAAGACCTCGGCCTCGGCCGGCGTCAGGTCGAGCGTTTCCGGGATAAGGAGATTCTGAGATTCGAGCGGCTTGTCATATTCCGCACGCCGAAAGCGGTCGAAGAGAATCCGCTCGTGTGCGACGTGCTGGTCGATCAGCAAAAGCCCCTCTTCGTCAACGGCGATGATAAAGCTCTCGTGAAGTTGGCCGACCGGGCGGATCGATCGCGACTGAACGTCCTTGAGTTCCGCCGGCTTTACGATCTTCGCCGCCGAATCAACCGGCGGCAGAACCGGATAAACGCTCGGTTCTGATGGCGTCGAAACTTCCTCCGGATCCGGCATCTCGTATGCCCGGGCCTCTGCCTGAAGTTCGAACTCCATCGAAGCGAACTCCGGAGCCGAGTCGAGCGAGAAAAGGCCTTGTGTAAATTCAGCCGCGACTTCTTCCCGCTCCTCAACCCGAACTTCCTCCCTGCCATAAGCCCCGGCCGCGGCCGCATCTCTCCGCTCTTCCTTCCGTTCGGCAACCACCGGCGGCGTATCGGCCGGATGCTGCCGCGGATCAAATTCATTCGGCACCGGGAGGCTTTCTCGATTTGCGGTCTCGGCCGCTTCTATTCCCGCCTTTGCCAGCGATTCGCGAACGGCCTCGGCGATCACTTCCTTCACAGCATCGCGCCGCCGGAAGCGAACTTCCGTCTTTGCCGGATGAACGTTTACATCGACCTCCTCAACCGGAATATCGAGGAAAACGAACGCAACCGGATAATAGCCGTGCGGCAGAACCGAACGGTAGCCCTCGCGAATCCCCTCGGCAATCGCCTTATCGCGAACAAACCTGCGATTGACAAAGTAGTATTGCGAGTCCCGATTTGTCCGTCGCTCACGCGGAGCAGAAATAAACCCCGATAAAGTTGCAACGTATTCGCTCCCACCGCTCACCGGCAGAAGGCTTTCGAGCAGGCTGCCGCCAAAAAGCTGAAACGCCCGCTCGCGGAGGTCCTTTGCGGGCGAGACGTTGATCACCGAGCGGCCGTTGTTGTTGAGCGCAAAAGCAATGTGCGGATAGGCGAGGGCGTAGTGTTGAATTATCGACGTCAGGTGATAGTTCTCCGTCGCTTCGGACCGCATGAACTTTCGCCTGGCCGGCGTGTTGAAAAAGAGGTCGCGTACCGAAACGGTCGTCCCGGTCGCTCGCGGCGCGTCGCCGACGTCGGTCAGCCGGCCGCCTTCGATCTCGACACGAGTTGCTGCCGCGTCTTCCTCGGTCTTGCTGACAAGCTCGACCCGGGAGACCGAAGCGATCGATGCCAACGCCTCACCGCGAAACCCGAGCGTCCCGATCCGGCCGAGGTCGTCGAGGTCGCGTATCTTCGAGGTCGCGTGCCTTTCAAATGCGAGCACGGCGTCTTCGCGGCTCATTCCGTGGCCGTCGTCGGCGATACGCATCAGCCTTCGGCCTCCGAGTTCGACGTCAACAGTGATACGGCCCGCACCGGCATCGAGCGCGTTTTCAAGCAGTTCCTTAATGACGGACGCCGGCCGCTCCACCACTTCGCCGGCGGCGATCTGGTTTGCGAGGTTATCCGGAAGTATGCGGATCTTGTTCATCCGGTCTAAAGGTAAAGCACTCTATGGTCCTTATTGTCGAGGTCGATGCCGTCATAAAGCCAATCGACAAATTCCGGCCCGTAGCGATTCACAAAATGTACAACGTTCAGGCTTCGCTCCTGCAGATGCCCGAATGGCATGGTCGAGGAAAAAAGCGATTCGACCCGCCGGCGGATCTCCTGATCCTTATTGAACTGAATCGTTCTGAATTTATTCCGAAGGGCCGAGATGTGGTAAATGATTTTTCGCCTGCGGGTGGCAAGATTTTCTGAAAGCGTCGGGTCAATATTGAGGAAGTTCTGGTCAAGCCGGTTAAGCTCGATATTTATTCGCTCCTCAACGTCCGCGATCAGGGCCGAGGTGCCGGTGTTCAGGTGCCGATCGACCAGTTCCGGGATGAGGGCATTCAACCCGGCGAAGAGGTGATCGAACCCGATGTCGAATTTCTCCATCGTTCGCCCGAACCGCCGCTCGACTATACTAAAGCTCTGTCGATGGAGGATCGGCGTCGCCGGCCGGTCGAGTATCCGATAGACCTCGCTGCTCTGTGCAAAATAGGCGATCTCGGCCGCCCCGCCGTAGTAACACGCGGTCGGGAGCAGATGGTCCTGCACCACCGAACGGAGAACGACACTCGGGCTGAATCGGGCCGGATCTCGCTCGGCGGTCTCGGCAAGCTCATCGAGCGTGAATTCGCGGGCACCGTCTTTGGTGTGAAAGGTGCCGTTCTCGCTCTTCTTAAGCGCGTTTCGGGTGCCGTCGCGTGCCTGCCAAAAGAGCGGAAAGTAATCATCGCCGACAAAGACCTGAGCGACATACCCTTCGGAGGTCAATTGCTCGCTCCTCGCCTGAAGGGCACGAACTATTTCGTCCGAATGTCTGATCGCATTGACATAGATCGGCGAGGCGAGCGTCTTTAGACGCGAATCGAGGGGGCAAAGAATGACCAGTCCATACTTGCCGATCAGCGCATTAAGCAGCCGGGCGAAGGCATCGCCATAATAGGTCTGCGGCATCCAGATGTCGTCGAGCAGGCCGCGGAGTTCCTCGGTGTGTTCGGTCATCGGCAGCGCGTCAAAGAGACCGGCAAGGGTTCGCCGAATGCTGTCGTCGAGCTTTACGTAGCCGACCGGAAGGTCGTCGTGGCACCGCTTCGGCTCATTCTTCACCTCGGTCAGCCGGCTCTCGCGGTCGAGCACGAAGGTCCGCGAAACCTCGTCAAAATCGTGGTCCTCCGTCGCCGCCCAAAAGACCGGAACGGCTTTGACCCCGCGTCGGCGCAGTTCATTGGCCGTCTTGACCGCGGAAAGTGCCTTGTAGATGGTATAAAGCGGCCCTGTAAGCAGGCCGGCCTGCTGCCCGGAGACTACGGCGACCGAATCTGCCTCGCGTAGCATCGCGATATTTGCGAGCGTCGCCTCGGACGCTCCGAACTTGCGGTTCATCTCCTCGAGCGCGTCGCAGAGAACCGTGCGGTCGGCTGTATAGCGCGAGAGCACCTCCGGTACCCGCTCGACGACCTCGCGATGCGAGCCGATCGCCCCGGGATAAAATCTCTTCAACGAGACAGGGTCGGCCTGATACTCGATGAAGAGCTTCGATTGTCCTGGTATCTTGGCAAACGGAATGTCGAGCGCTGCGGAAAATGGAGATCTGCTCGGCTCGGGACAGGCGGATTCTTGCTGCACGAAATAATTTCTCCTCTCGAAAATTATAAGTTTCCGAAAGCGAAAACAAAAGGAGGCGTCCCGCTTGGAACGCCTCGCTACTTTGTTCGATGACGCGGAATCACTGATTTGTTGCCGTCGCGGCGGCGGTCTTCGCCCCGCTTTTCTCAGCAGCCGTGTCCTGCAGGCGGTCGATGCGGTAAATGCCGGAAGAGTGCGATGCGGCATAAATGCGGTTCGGGTCGGCCGGGTCGAACGCCATTGCCCAAACGCGGCGGCTCGGCACGACCATCTCCCTCGAATCGATACGCGTCCATTGCTGGCCGGCATCGCTCGAATAATAGAGACCGCCGCCGATCTCGTGAGCACTGCCGAGAAAGATCTCGTCCGTGTTCTCCGGATTGATCAGGATCGCCGTGTACTTACCGAGCGGCAGATTGCCGCCGCGTCGGATCCACGTCCGGCCGCCGTCGCGGCTAAGGTAAAACGTCTGCGTCGTGCCGGCGTAAACATAGTTAGGCCGCTTCGGGTCCGAAGCAAGCGAGACGACCGGAATCCCTTGCGGCGTCGCGTCCACTTTCTCCCAGGTCATTCCGTCATCCCGGGTGACCAGAACGCCAGAGGTCGCCGTGCCGACCCAGATAGTTCCCGGGACGAGCGGCGAGGCATGAATAGCAAAGATGTTGGCATTGATGCCCTCGCCGAGCTCAAGTTTTTCCCAGCCCTTGGCGATGTCGTAGGTACGATAGATCCCCTTGTCGGTTCCGGCGATGATGCCGTTCTTGTCGTCCTCGGTCGGGATCAGAACGCGAACGCTGTCCTCAAGAGCGGGAACTACCTTTGCTTCGGCCGCTGCTTTCGCAGCCGCGGCCTCGGCTGCCCTTCGTTGGGCGGCTGTCATCCGGCGGGTCGGACGCCGAACCGGTGCCTTCTTGGGTGCCGTTATAAGCGTCCATGATTCGCCGCGGTCGAGCGAGCGGAAGATCCCGCGGTTGGTGCCGAGAAGAAGCCGGGTCGGATCAACGCGGTCTTGCATCACGGCAAAGGGAGCGACCTGGTCGAGCCCGGCTCCGCGTGCGGCGGTCCACGTCTGCCCGCCATCCTTACTGAAGAAAAGACTGCCGCCGCTGGTCGCGGTATTGTGCGTGGTCGCATAAAGACGGCCGGGCATGCCGACATCTGGTGTAACGGTATAAGCAAAGCGGCTGGTGAAGCTCTGATTAGCCGGCGTGAATGTCCTCCCGCCGTCGTTCGAGATCATCACGCCGTTGTTGTTGGTTCCGATGAAAACACGGTCAGGAGCGTCCGGGTGAACGGCGATCGAATTGACCTCAAGGTTCCGTTGCGTCGTCATCCGCCAGGTCTTGCCGCCGTCAACGGACATCCAAAAACCTTCGGTCGTTCCTGCATAAACGGTTCCCTGCCGCGAAGGATGCTGCAGAATGTCGCGGGTCCGACGCGAAGTAGAGGGAATGCCCTGGATCTTTCGCCACTTCTCACCGCCATTGAGCGATTCGTAAATGCCGCTGCAAGCCGAGGCGACGATGTGGTCGCGGTTGCGTTCATTGATGCTGATCGCAAAGACGTCCGAGTCGTCGATCATTCCGTCCTTGATCAGCCGCCAGTTCTTGCCGTTGTCGGTCGATTTATAAGCTCGCCACCAGGTGCCGGCGTAGATCGTTCCGGTGCTTCGCGGGTCAATGGCAAGCGAATTGACGTTTATCGGCATCGAGTCCGACGAGATCTTTTCCCAGCTATCGCCTGAATCACGCGAGACGAACACGCCGTTCGTTGAACCGACGAAAATATAGTTCGGATCGCTCTCGGCCTGCGTCATCGCGTGGATGGCTTCGTTCTTTAGTTCCTTTGCCTCGCGCCAGGTCTTGCCGCCGTCGATCGATTTGAAGAATCCGCCGGCTCCTTTATGGCGGTGGCCGGAGGCATAGATCACATTCGAATCGCGACGGTCAACGAAAAGATCGTCTATCGTCAACTGCGGCTGCTCAAGGTTAACAAGCAAACGCCACGTCCGCCCGGCATCGGCCGAGGTGTGGATCTGCCCGTCAAGCGTACTGATATAGAGTCGATCCTTGTTGTTCGGGTCGATCGCCACCGAGCGAACATCGCCGCCCTCGGGGCCGATAACGGTCCAGGCGGTCATTCCCTTCTTGTCCGTAAAGACCTGGCCACCCGAGCCGAGAACGACGTGGCTGAGCAGAAGCGATGCCAAAACCGAAAAATGCAGAACAGTGCCGATGATTCCTTTTGATCTTTTCATTATTGATTCCCGTTACTTGTCGAAAACTGAAAAGGGTTTGCGAGGCCGATGGTTAGGATGATGCGGCCGCCCGCGGGGTTTGCAGCTAATCGCTGCCGGCCGAAATTTGCCCTGCCATCAGAAATACTTTCTACATACTAAAAAATTCCCAATGCTAAAGCAACACTTTAAGTTCAGCAGAGCTTACCGACCGATAGGAAATGAAAAAGCGGAGCCTCGAAATGAGGCCCCGCTTTGATGTTCATCTGCCTCGCGGCAGGTGAAGCTTGTTCCAATTACGGATTCGGATTCTCAGCACCCGGCGGTACGCGATAGAGCTTGGTGTTGATTCCAGCACCGAGGTCTCCTCCGCGGACCATCGTGATCCGGCTGCGGTCGAACCGACGGAAGGCGATGTGGTTGTTGATCAACCGTTCACGTGCCGCGATCTCGCGTTCCGAACCGTAGTTGATGATGTAGCCCTGGTTGGTCGGGTTGTTCTGCAGTTCAACGAAGAAGGCGTCGAGACGTGCTCTTACATCGTCGTTCTGCAGGCGTCCGAACTCATCCACGAGGATCGGTTCCGGTTGCGTATCAACGATACCGCTGTCCGAAGCCTCGCTCGTGCAGTTGCACGTCGGATCAAGTCCGCCGAGCATGACCATTGCTCTGATCGTAGCACCGGCATCTGAGGTCGAGGTACGAACTCGGATGCTCGGAGTACCCGGGCCGCTTTCGATCGTGCCGCCGCCGCTGATGGTCCAGTTATAGGTAACATCCGGGCCGCCGCTTACGTTAGCGGTAAAGGTCATCACTTCACCCGGCTTCGTGACACCGGCCGGTCCGCTGACGGACAGGGTCGGGCACTCGCAGGTGATGCAGTTCGGACAGTTTTCAACGGTGACCGTTCGGGTCTGCGTTTGTCCGCAGAAACCGCAGCCATCGTCAACACCGGCCGTTATCGTGTACGTTCCCGGAGCGACTCCGCTGAGGTCCCACTGCACGTTCGCGCCGGAGCCGACGATGCGGCCGCCGCTTACAGTGTAGTTATAGACCAGCGGGTCATTTTCCGGATCGACCGCCGTCGTTGTGACGTTGATCGTCGTGTTGTCGTTGCAACTCAGGCCCTCGGCCGGACGTCCAGCCGGACACGGCAGAGTGATCGTGCTGTCGCTGACCTCGATCGCCGTTACGTTTGCCGGCTGGTTGATGATGTCGCCCAACCGCGAGTTGCGGCGTCCGATCCAGGTCTGGAAGATGAATCCGTGCGGGTCCTGCGAAAGCTGGAAGCCCGGCGGCACCCCAGTGAACGAACGGTTGATCGTCTGCGGAACGCATATCGGACCATTGCCGATGTCATCAGTCGGCTGCTGCGTAACTCCCGTGCAGGGGACGAAAACACTATTGGTGAAAGTGTCATCGTCAAAGATACCGTCATCCTGCTGATTGACGTGGTAGCGATAGGCGAAGCCCATACCAAACCAACGTGTCGGGAAAATGCGGAAACCGCCGATGAAGTCCATCGGATGATTCTCGAATGCATTTGGCGTTCGTCCGCCAACATAGCGGAGCGAGCGGAACTCGAGGATCGGCTGGAAGTAGCGATTGACCGGGAAGTCAACACCGACAGCCGTCAGGAGCTCATCCGGACGATCGAGTAGTGTGAACTCGCCGCCGGGGAACTCGCCCTTGACATCGGCATTCCAGTGGTAGCCGACGTTCGCCGAGAAGTTCACCCATTTTGCGAGCCGTGCATCGGCAAACATTCCGACGATGAAATCGCCTCGGTTACCGCCCGGGCTTGCACCACGCTGGAGCTGGTTAAAGCCGCCCGCGCCGTCTGCCGTATCGGCATAGAAGCGATAGCCGGCATTGATACCGAACCCGATCGGGTTATTGACGTTGGTCCAACGCCACTTACCGCCGACCGTGAAGGTGCTGAATGCCGAAGTTCCCCACGTACGGTTCATGAAAGGAGCATCAGCGAGGTACGACGGAGCCGTCGTGAAAACGGTCGGGGCCGAACCTGCCGGAGCACCGGTCGGTGACTGAAGCGTGATGGTCTGGAGCACAACGCCCGGAAGGATGCTGCCGTAAACCGAACCGAGGCCCGGGAAAAGGTCAGCACCGCCGCCGCTTGCACGCGGAGGCCCGATCAGAGCGTTCGTTCCTGCCGGGAAGCCGAAAAGGGGTCCCGAGAAGAACGGTGGCGTCAGGCCAAATGAACCCGCGCTTCCGCCAATGTATGGGAACTGAACGAACGGTGCAGTTCCGGCCGGGCGATATACAGCCCGCCCAGAAAACGGTCCAGGCGTCGGCCCCTGCGGAGCAAGGACGATCGCTGCCGGGCTGATTCCGCCGATCCGTGAATTCGGAAGAGCGAATGCCGAGAGGTTTCTCGGCGAGTTGATCTTCAATCCGCGATACGCGTCAGTGTTAAAATAAAGTTCGAAGTAGTTGGTCAAACCTACCTGGAAGCTTACAGGGATCTCAGTGAAGTCAGCATTGCCGGGATCCCGGTCAAAATTGCTGATCGCTGCACTGAAGGTGAATTCCCCTTTCCTCAGGGTTTGACCGTCCAAGACCGTAAAAAGGCCCGTGCCGCCGCCCATGGGGCCGCCCGTGCCGACGGTCGGAGCCGTGTTTCTAGGGTCCTTCTCCGAGCGCTTGCTGTTGTCAGTGCTCGTCGTCTGGGCGATGCCCGCGACCACGAAAGTAAACAGAGCCAGCGTCAAGAAAACCACTCTATAACCGAGTTTCATCATATTCCTCCGCCGAAAAAATGGATCAATTTCAATTGTTATCAATTAAAAACAGTGCTGCACTCTCATTGGGCAGCAAACGTGGCCCGGGACTCCCGAGAAACCGTTTTCACGCGGTTTCTCGCTGAAATTTCCAAAGGCCTTTAAACTGAACTCTTAGCTCGCCCGGCTGATCAGACCGCTGTAAACACACTAACCGCCAGACTTACTTCTGTAAGACGATATTACAACTCAAACCGAAAATCAAGTGTTTTTAACAAATTAACAGCTTTCGGCTAGGCGTAGATACCGCGCATTCGCGTATGATATGCGACCCGGTCGATCGCCAGCATATATGCCGCAGTCCGCGTATCGACCTCGTGCTTGTCGGCATAATGGGCCAGTTCGTTGAAACTTGCGACCATTTTTTCCTCAAGCCTCTGATTGACCTGCTCCTCTGACCAGAAGTAACCCATCCGGTCCTGGACCCACTCGAAGTACGAAACCGTTACGCCCCCTGCATTGCAAAGGATGTCCGGGATCACGAAAATGCCCTTGTCGTGCAATATCTTGTCGGCACGCGGCGTCGTCGGGCCGTTGGCTCCTTCGGCAAGTATCTTGCACTTGATGCGGTCGGCGTTTTCCGATGTGATCTGGTTCTCGGTCGCACACGGGGCGAGCACGTCGCACTCGATCTCAAGAAGATCCTTGTTTGAGACCACATCGCAGTCAGGGTAACCTTCCAGCGACTTATTCTTATGCAAATAGTCCAGGACGTGCGGGATATTGAGACCGTTCGGATTATAGATACCATTAAAGATGTCGGAAATGGCTGTGATCTTGTATCCCTGCTTGTACATCAGCTCCGCGCCGATGCCGCCGACGTTCCCGGCTCCCTGAACCACCACAGAGGTATTCTCCGGCGTCAGGTTGAACCGCTTGATCGCCTCGTTAACCGTGATCAGCACGCCGCGGCCCGTCGCTTCCCTGCGGCCGAGCGAACCTCCGAGAGCAACGGGCTTACCGGTAACGACCGCCGTAACGGTATTCCCGGCATGCATCGAGTATGTATCCATGATCCACGCCATGGTCTGCTCGTTAGTGTTCATGTCCGGTGCCGGGACGTCGAGGTCCGGACCGATGAAGTTTATGAGCTCCGCCGTGTAGCGGCGCGTCAGCCTTTCAAGCTCGCCCTGCGACATTTGCTGCGGGTTGCAGATGATGCCGCCCTTTCCGCCGCCGAAGGGAACATTAACGACCGCACATTTCCAGGTCATCCATGCCGCAAGCGCCTTTACCTCATCTAACGAAACGTCCGGAGCGTAGCGGATGCCGCCCTTTGCCGGCCCGCGGGCAAAATTGTGCTGAACGCGATAGCCTTCAAAGACCTGTATATGCCCGGTGTCCATTTTCACCGGTATGTAAACCTTGATCTCTCGGCTCGGGACGCGCATCACCGCGTAGAGGTCCGGGTCGAGTCCAAGAAGCTGCGCAGCCCTGTCGAACCGTTCGCTCATCGCTTCGAACGGGTTCTTTTCATCGCTGCCCTTAAACCGCCGCATTTCATCGGCCATGGGGTTTGCCATTTCTTATCGATTCTCCAAATTATACCGGCGGCCATCTGCCGCCATTTAATTAAGTAACTATCCTTTTGCAGGGTTCATCGATCCCGATCGAAAGCCTTCCAGGTCAAGCGTTACATACTTGAACCCCAGCGGCTTCATCTCACCGGCCAGTTGCTCGATCACCGCGGGCACAAGCAAACGCTCGAACTCGCTTTTTGCGACCTCGATGCGGGCAAGGTCGCCATGAACGCGAAGCCGGAACTCGTGAAATCCGTGTCGGCGAATTATCTCTTCGCCCTTTTCAATCGCCGAGAGTCTTCTGAGCGAGACGGGAGTTCCCGGTGCGATCCGCGATGCAAGGCACGGGCTTGCCGGTAGTTCGGCGGTCTCGAGCCCATGTATTCGGCTCATCTCTCGTATCTCCGCCTTGCTGAAACCAAGTTCGGCGAGCGGGCTGCGGACGTTCTTTAGCTCGGCTGCCCTGCGGCCGGGCCTGTGGTCGCTAAGGTCGTCGGCGTTCGTTCCGTCAAGCACAATGGCATCTGCACCGCTCGCGATCTCTGCCAATACGCCGTAAAGCTCGTCCTTGCAGAAAAAGCACCGGTCGCCTGCATTCGCCCGGTACTTCTCACTTTCTATTTCGCGTGTTTCGACCGTCCGCCATCGAAGGCCGTGGCGACGGGCAAAGCTCTCTGCCTGCTGCCGCTGATACCCGGAGACGCTTGGAGAGATGCCGGTAACGGCCTCGGCCGCGTCGCCGAGTTCGTCTTTCGCGACCCATGCCAGATATGAACTGTCAACGCCGCCCGAGTAGGCGACCAACACCGAACCGAAACTACGCATCAAAGCCCTTAATTCCTGCTCTTTACCGGTTCGTGCCGGTGAAACGCCGTGGGCGGATTTGATTTCGGTCTGCATCGAACTACGCGCTAGGAACTTTGTACCGACATCGATACAAAGCCAAAATCTTAACGTAGCAAAATGCGGTTAGCAACCGTCTAGGTTCGAAAATGCGAACCCGCGGAAACGGGCGAAAAATTTAACTTTTTTCGGGCCTGCGTGATATCATCAAGGCTCCAAGTTCAACATCGTGGTTCAGCACTCAAAATTCCGGTCGGCTATCGAAACGGGGCGTCCTTTCGCCCTTGTGATGCTTATTCTTTGCCTGTGCATCTTTGCCTCTGAGCCTTTCGCCCAGGAAGAGACCGACCCGACCGCCGACGCCATCGCTTTGTTCGAGGAAGGACAGGACTTGCACGAAAAAGGCAACCTTCGCGGAGCTATCGAGCTTTACACGAAAGCCCTCGCGCTGATACCCGAGTTTCCCGAGGCCGAACTGCAGAAAGGCAATGCGCATCTCTCGTTAAAAGAGACGCCCGAGGCGGAGGCCGCGTTTCGGCGTGCCGTCGAACTTCGCGAAGATTGGTCGCTTGCCCTTGCCTCTCTCGGGTCGCTGCTCGTGCAAAAGGGCGAATTTGCCGAGGCAGAGCCGCTGCTCGCGAAAGCGATCAAGCTCGACGAGCAAAACTATCCTGCGCTCTCGGCGATGGCGGAACTTCGCTTGCGGACGAACGCATCCGAAGCGATTCTTCGTGAGCTGCTCACGACGTTGGCTGCGTTGACCTCCGGCAAAGTGAACCCGCCGGCATCGGCATGGGCTTCGCGGGCGGCCATCGAGAACCGGCTCGGCGATCTTCGCTCGGCAAAGGCAAGCATTAGACGGGCTCTCGCCATCGAACCTTCGAGTATTTCCGCTCTAGGCGAAGCGGCGGATATCGCACTTCGGGAGAACGACCCGGCGAGTGCCGAAGAGTTTGCCCGCCGCCTTGAAGCGGCCGGCGGCGATGCTGACTCGGTGAGGCTTTTCCGAGCGAGAGCACTTCTGCTTCGCGATGACGTTGCCGGGGCTGAGAAGGTATTGGCCTCCGTTTCGCCCGACAACAAGGACGCCTCGAAGCTGCTCGAACGCATACGCGCATCCGCCGCGGTCGATCCCGCCGAACTTGAAAAAGAGCTTGAGACAAAGCCGAACGATCCGGCCATTCTCGGAAGGCTGTGCACGCTTTACCGCCGCAGCGACCCGCCTAAAGCATTGCAGTATTGCCAGGCGGCTTACAATGCGGAGCCTGGCAATACCGGGCACGCGGTCGGCTTCGCGGCTGCTCTTGTGCAGGCAAAGAACTTCGCCGCCGCTGCTGAGCTTCTGAAAAAGCTCGCGGCGACCGAACCGGAGAATGCGACCATCAGGGCGAACCTCGCTACCGCCCTTTTCCAACTTCGCCGCTATCAGGAGGCAAAGCTAGAGTTTCTCTGGCTTATTAAACGCCAACCGGACCTCGCGGCCGCGTATTATTTCCTGGGCGTCGCCCACGACAACCTCGGGGAATATTTGGACGCGATGGCGAACTATCAGGAGTTTCTTCGCCGAGCGAAAATTGCCGAGTTCAAGGACGAGATCGACCGGATAAATCTCCGGCTGCCGGCTCTCGACCGCCAGATAAAAGCAGATAAGGGAAAGAAGGCTAACTAAGAATAACGATGACCTATTTCACAAACACATCGCCATTTGCCAATACAAGAAGCCGGGCCCGCTCGGCAGCACGGCAGGCGGTGTTTTTGTGTTTCGGCGTCGTTTTCACGACACTCGCTGCGGCAAATGCATCCGCCCAAGACGACCCGCCGCAGTATGAGCTTGCGCCGCCGCCGCTAATGGTGATGTCGAAGGCCGAGCGCGACAAGCTCGACGCCGAACAGGGCATAAGAAAGCGAACCCAGCTCGCGCTCGAGCTAATGGACGCTCGCGTCGGCCTGGCGGAAACTGCGAATACCCGCGACGACCTTAACGAAATGTTCTCGCACCTTGGGGCATTCTCGGCGATCATGGAAGACACTTTGGCGTTCCTGAAAACTGCGGACCCGAACCGCGGCCGAACGCTCGACAACTTCAAACGGCTCGAGATCGGGCTTCGCCGCTTCTCGCCCCGGCTTGAACTCATCCGCCGCGAGCTTCCGCTGACGCACGAATTTTACGTCCGCACTCTGCTCCGTCAGCTTCGCGACGCGCGCTCGCGGGCACTCGATCCGCTTTTTGATGATTCGGTCATCCGTAATAACACCTGAATATGAAGCGTTCCTATTTTTATCCGCTATGCCTCATCGCCCTGACGCTCGTCGCCGGAGCCGGCGAAAGCTCCGCACAGCGCGACTACATGACCGAGGAGGAGATCGAGATCGTCCGCGACGCGCAGGACATCGATCTTCGCATCGACGTGCTGACGAAGATGATCGACCGGCGGCTGGCTGCTCTCGGGATAGAACATGGCGGCTGGAAGAACGCCGCGAAGGAAGACCCGAAATGGGGGCCGCTGCCGAAGGGCTCGCGTGCGGAACTGCTGACGGACATTCGGCGGCTGATCGAGAAGGCGATCGACGACATCGAGGCCATCGCCGACCGCGACGACCGCGCACTTGAACAGAACAAGACCGGCGGAAAGCTCTTTCCGAAAGCCGTTCATATGCTCGACGCCGCCGGCCAACGCTACGCCGCCATCTTTAAGAAACTGCTTGACGGCAACACCGAAGAACGCGAACGCGGCGTCCTGCTAAACTCCATCGACCTCTGCGACCAAATAAACGCCGCCGCCAAAACCATCCCAAAACCAAAGAAATGACCGCCGGAGTCTGGCAAGGGTCCTTTTCTCTCGAGTCATTTCCTACCTTTAATCCATCAGAGTCATTGGCTTCAGATCCTCATGCTTACTGGGATCATAGTCGGTCGAATAATGCTCACACCTTTCGCTGATTTGATCAGATTGTCGGCACTGTCTATTCCTGAAACATCCCCAATAAATTAACCGTAACCTTTTCGAATGTTGTCTTCACTTCTGATTTGCCCTCGCACAATTTTTCAGCGTTTTCCTCGACAAATGCCTGGAGTCGGAACCATTCTCTATCCCGATCTTCTTGGGTCAGTTGCAACATTCGGGCCCGTGTACCGACATAGAACTTCTCATATTTGACTTCACAAGGCACTTTTGACCAGCTTGAGCTCACTTCCGCGGGAAACCATACAAATGGTCGATAGTTATTGAGATTCTCTTCTGTTTTATGAACCGACGACGGTTCGTGTTCCAATCGCAGACGCGAGCCGTCCTGTTTTACGTAATAAAAGTGAGATTGAAAGATAGACGAATCGGGAACAAATTGCGAAACAAGGATACGAGATTCGGGGACTCTAAAAACCGTCTCATTCCCATTCTTTTCAACCTTCTCGCCACTCGCTACTCCACGAAAAATGTAAACATTGCCTTCTGTCCCCTCTGGTATCAGGTAAGTCCTTTGATTGATGAATAGAGCACAAGCGGAGTTTGTAAGAACGAGTATCAACCCTGTCAAGAAACTCAGACGCATCATCATATTACCTTGCTGCTACTGCCTATTACGATTCTTTCCTATACGTTCTCGAGTTAGACGTTAGAAATCACTCTTCAGTTCTGCGGAATGAGAAATGCTCCCGGGATTTTCTCATCAAATGTCGCCAAAACGCAGCCATTAGCCTTGGCCAACTCGACTAAATGGCCGTCAGTCGTCTGTTTTGACGACTTGACCCAGGCGGGAAGCTTTGAAGAATCATTCGTATCACCTAAGAACCTGAAATCATAGTCTTGAACTGCTTTCAACATTGAGAGGAGCGACTTTGCCTGCTCAACAGAAACGTTGAAAGCTGGAATCTGTGAAACAATTCGCACAAAGCCAAGTTCGGTAATGGAACACGTAGCGAGTTCAGGACGTCCAGCAACCGCCAGCAAAGCTATCCAATTGCGTACTCGATCGCGGAATTCATGTCGCGTAATACCAAGAGCAATCAGAGCGTTAACATCAAGGAGATACCTCATGGGAAATCGACGAGCATTTCACGAACCATTTCACTGGTTAAGATTGGAGCCTCGTCCCCAATATCTATGACAGGTAAACCCGTAATCGGATCGGTGACGATCCGCGCGATTTGGGCTTTCTTTTTCTCGCGGCGAGGCGACAGAACAATGTTCTGATCCTGAATATCCGCGGTGAGCATATCTCCCTTTTTGATGCCTAATTGGCGGCGCAGCGATGCCGGTATAACAACCTGGCCTTTTTCCAGTACCTTCGTTTCCATAAAATTAGTCTAGCACTTCGGTCAAGCTCGCATCGCGGTCAGGATCTCATCGACGACCTTCTTCGCATCGCCGAAGAGCATTTGGGTGTTGTCTTTGTAGAAGAGCGGGTTGTCCACTCCGGCGTAGCCCGAGGCCATCGAGCGTTTCATGACGATGGTGTCGCGGGCTTCCCAAACGTGGAGCACCGGCATTCCCGCGATCGGCGAGGCCGGGTCATCGAGCGCCGAGGGGTTGACGATATCATTCGCTCCGATCACCCACGAAACATCCGTACCCGGAAATTCGTCATTGATCTCTTCCATCTCGAAGACGATGTCATAGGGAATGTTGGCCTCGGCGAGCAGAACGTTCATGTGGCCCGGAAGCCGCCCGGCGACCGGATGGATGGCGAACTTCACCTCGGTGCCGCCTTCTTTCAATATCTTGACGACTTCGGCGAGCGAGTGCTGCGCCTGGGCAACCGCCAAGCCGTAGCCCGGAACGATGATCACTTTCTTCGCCTGTCGCAGCATATCGGCCGAGGTCGCCGCATCTACCGAGCGCACCTCGCCCGCCGGGGCCGAGCCGCCCGCCGCTGCGGCTCCGCCTTCGGTGCCAAAGCCGCCGAGCATCACGCTGACGAACGAACGGTTCATTCCGCGGCACATTATGTAGCTGAGGATCGCACCGCTCGAACCGACCAGGGCTCCGGTGATGATGAGCAGGTCGTTCGAAAGCATAAAGCCCGCAGCCGAGGCCGCCCAACCCGAGTAGCTGTTCAGCATCGAAACGACCACCGGCATATCCGCACCACCGATCGCCATTATGAAATGGATGCCCAAAACGCCGGTCACGACGGTCGCGGCGATCAGGTACGGGTTCCCGTCGGTTCCGGGAGCCATCACATAGAGCACGCCGAGAACGACCGTCGCTATCAGCATCAGCAGATTGATGAAATGACGGCCCGGAAGCAGGAATGGGTTGCCGCTGATCGAGCCGCGAAGTTTGAGGAACGCGATGACCGATCCCGTGAACGTTATCGAGCCGACGCAAACGCCGACGAAGATCTCGATCAACAGGATACCGGCGTCCTCTACAGTTTTCCCCGCGGCAAATTTATCGAGGTAGGTCCCAAATCCGACCAGCACCGCAGCGAGTCCGACAAAGCTGTGAAGGATCGCCACAAGCTCCGGCATCGAGGTCATCTGCACCCGCGAGGCGACCGTGGCGCCGATCAATGCACCGACCAGCACGACCGCGCCGAGGATCGGCCAGCCGCTCGGCTGCATCGCCGCGACCGTCGCCGCAAGAGCGATAAGCATCCCGATAATGCCATACCAGTTCCCCCGCCGGGCCGTCTCCTGCTTGGACAACCCACCAAGGCTCAAAATAAACAACGCACTCGCGGCGATGTATGCGATCGTGATCAAAGATTGTTGCATACAATGCAGAACCCCGCGCATAAGCAAGGGCTTAACATCCAAGTTAGGCTAATCTCGAAAGTCGAAAGGAATGTCCTCCTGGCAATATTTCACATAGTCAACTGCACGTTCGACGTGTCTGGGTTTCCATAGGTAACGAGTACTTGCTCCTCTAGACCAAACTTTCTGTTCGGTACCACAGAGTCGCTCTGCCCTTAATGGGCGCGTGGCATAGGCCTTGAGATCGTTCACGATCTTCTCCGGCTTTACGGCTCCGGAACTCACGACATGAGAATGATTTGTTCTCACGTTCATCGCCCGAAGGTCGTAGTCCCTAATTTCACAAACTTCCTTGATGGCCGCCTCAACACAAGGCCGCTGTCGTTCGTCGAGCATCAACGGAGTTTGCTTTCGACCGTCCTTCATCGCCTCAATCAACGGAACGCTCGGTGTCACCATCGGACCACCGTAGCGATTGTTGCCGTCCCGTCTAACCGAGGTTCGTGCATCCCCATGCAACCACGTACCATAAGTTCGGAACGTTAAGAGGTAAGCTATCGGGAATGGATTTTCCTCGTAAACCTCGAAGCCGTGATCGTCAAGCATATTCCTGCATTCGATGTTGCCAGTTAAGCCCTTGCTCACGCGCGGGCTTCTGCATCCGACAACCCACCAAGGCTCAAAATGAACAACGCACTCGCGGCGATGTATGCAATTGTCATTAGACCCGTTCTCATTCAGCAATCTATGACAAAGCAAGAAATGAAGCTGTATCGTCTTCGAGAAAATGAAGCACGGCTTCGATCTCTTTCCTAATTAATTTCTCAACATCATTGGTCGAGCAGTTGCCCAATCTGACCCATATGACCTTTGGCGGAAACCCGAAGACTAAACTTCGGTCGTGCATATCCGAATCTTTTGACACTATCGCGAATTCACCTTCGACTGCGTACTTCCAGACCAGTGGGTCATCCGCCGATCTCAGCCCAACATTGCGGACATGCGTCGAACCGGGAAAAAGATCGGACACCATAACCGCTAATCTTGGAGAAAGATTTTCGTCGAAAAGAAGCTTCATGCCGCAAGCGGTACTTCCATCAAGCGCCTTTCGCGGTCGGCTGCAAATGCAATTGCCGCCTTAAGGTCTTCCTTCGTGAGATCCGGAAAGTCAGCCAGGATCTCTTCTTCGGTCATATCAGATGCGAGATATTCCAAGACCTCATATACCGTGATCCGCAATCCGCGAATGCAAGGCTTTCCGCCACGTTTGTTCGGCTCGATCGTTATGTAATCTCTGTAGTCCATTTTTCGATTATCGATAATCGCTAACGGCGATGTATGCAATTGTAATAAGGCCGGCTTTCATTAGATGAAATTATGAAACGACGACAACAAGTCCAGGTACGATCGATTCCAATTCTTCGAGAGCCTTAGGGATCAATGGCTTCAGAAACGGATATGTACTTCGTTTCGCCCGCAAGACAAGGATCGCGATCGGAAAATTTTCCAAGTTCTGTTGAAAGCGAAGATTTTGGTCAACCGTGACCAATACATCAAATCTAGTCGAAGCAGCCGTTAGCAGCTTTCCGTTCTTAAGTCCTTTTAGTCCTGCTTCATCGATCGTTGAAACCTCGTGACCAATAAATTCGGATTTCAGATAATTGGTCACACACTCATCAAGCGGCAATTTCATATCCCACGAGCAGCCTCTCCATTGATTCTTCAAGAATGGCGACAACCTGTTCGCGGCTGACCGTTGGATACTGCTCTAAGAATTGCTCGACCGATTCACCTGTCTCCAATGAATCAAACAGATTCTGGATCGGAACACGCGTCCCATGAAAAACGGGCGTTCCGCCAAGTTTCTCCGGGTCGATCTCAACTAAATTTTTGACCGAATTGTTCATCTCTTTGCCAATTCTACCACGCAGCGATCTACGCAATTGTGATTAGTGATTGAGTCATCAAGAATTTAGGTGCTCATGCCGCGACTAGTAGGCCCGGTGTTTTGGCTTCTGCGTGATCGACTAAGATTTTCATAACCTCTGTGCACTGATCAATCTGGACCCCAAACTTTAGCCAGGAATGGACGCCTTTGTTACCGTGAAAAATGTTGTTTCGATAGCGATAAACAGTAAATGTCGCTAAAAAAACAATTTCGGGCGATTTTAGTGATTCGAAAGGCTTTCCAAGCAAACTCTCCATTTCGGGGCAAGAATCGTTGTGCAGCAGATTTCTGTAACGGTTCTTGTCTTGGTAGCGCTCATGAAATCGTTTTGCAATTTTTGCTACCTCGCTTTGATCAAAAGATTTATCAGCAGAGACCCGCTTCGCGAAAGATTCGATATCTGCCTTTCGCATAAAGCCCTTAAAGCATTTCGACTCAAACAAAGACCAAGCGATCAAAAACTTAAGCGCTCTCTTGTACCTTAGCAATGTCGTAACTTCGGATACGTCCTCACCAAGTAGGGCAGCAAGCCAAGCCTCAAAACTCATAACTATCCTTTCACTTTTTTCACCTGGAGAAAGTCTCTAGAGCATTGTTTTGATCGAGAAAAACATAATTTTCTCCTGGTTTTACATCTACTTTTAAACTCCATAGGACATGATTAACGCCGACTGAACCAAAAAAATAAACCCAATAGGTCTTGGGAGGAACGTCCGCGAACGTTCCGTTTCCTTCAAAATCCGACGCTGTTTTGATGATCTTATGCGGCTCAATAAGTTCATGATCTTGGGACAGCATGTATGCTGTCGAGCGGTCGAGCAAGCTCCCACTCTTAAGTTTCTCTGATACTTTGTCAGCGAGGATTTCGCGCAAGTCCCGATCAAGTAACCAAAAATCACCGCGAGCTGCCGGAATAACATTACCGCCTCGCGTTATCACCGCTGCCTTGAAACGTAAGATTCCTTTTGCCTCAACTGGTATTTGAGTCGGGGTACCGATAGGTGCCGGCCGCGGAGTCGTGTCGTATTCCCAAGTACCATCGCTCTTAAGAAGCACAAACTTCCCCGTTTCCGTCGTAGCTTTTTCCACCATTATCGGCGGAGACAGCTTTGGCGTGGCCTCGACCTTAGGCATAGGGGCGGCCTGAGGACTCTTTGTTACCTGACCATTAACTTGCAGGGACAACAGAAATCCAACAAGAACGATTGCACAAAAAAAGTTCGAACGTAGTTTCATTTCCTTCACCATTCTAACTTGGCCTATGGAGTCGGGGTCTGCTCTTTTCGACGCACCATTCCCGTTACTTCCTAAACATCGCAAGCATTCTGTTCGTTACCAAAAATCCGCCGGCGATGTTGATCATGACGACAGTGACTCCAAACCGCGTGCGTTTCACCGTCGCCCGTATTGATTACCAGATCGTTTCGACGTTCACCAGCTTTTGAATATTTCCATCGCTGGTTACAAGCGGAACGCCTAAGTGCTTCGCCGTCGCCGCAATGATGCGGTCGGGCATGTCGGCGACGATTGAGCGGTCGATGTTCGCAACCTCATCTGCGACACCGCGATCGAGATTAGCGAGGCGAAAAGATGTCGAGTCATCATCGAAAGCTTCGCGAAGTTTGTCGATCGTCGCAATAGGAACTCTTTTCCTTTCCGCGAGGTATGTTAACTCCACGATCGAGATCGAAGACACGTAAACCGTACCGTTCGCGACTACGTCGTCAACGGTATTTTCTGCGTGTTTCGTTAATTTCGAATAGTCGCCAAAATACCAGATGACGATGTTCGTATCGATCAGAATCGCATCCATCTTTTACAAATGGTCTTCGGTGTCTCGAGTATATCCGCGCCACATTTCATTGCGAGCTTGCCGCATATCTTCTTCGGTCCACTCGAAATTCAAATGAGCCAGACTGCCTTTTAGAGAACGACGCGGCTTGCGGGCGGGCTGTTTTGATTCGAGAAACTCGACGAAATCAAGCACTTCCTGTTGTTTAGCGACGGGTAGCGTTTCTAATTTTTCCAGTACTGCTTCTTTAACTGTCATACCAGATACCTCGCCTAAATCTTATCACTCCGAGCAACTGACGACATCAACAGATCTACTTCCTAAACATCGCCAGCATTCTGTTGGTTACCAAAAAACCGCCGGCGATGTTGATCGTGGCGATGAGGACTGCGACGGCGCCGAGTATGGTGGTCACGTTCATCTCGCCGGAGAGCTGGAGCATTCCGCCGACGAGGATGATGCCGCTGATCGCGTTCGTTACGGACATCAGCGGCGTGTGCAGAGCGGGTTTCACATTCCAGACGACCTGGAACCCGACGAAGACCGCGAGCATAAATACCGTAAAGTGCGAGAGCTTCGAGTCAGGCACGTAAAAGCCGATCAGCAGCAGCACGAGCCCGATACCGACGAGCGCCAGCGGGTGCATACCGGTTCCTTCGTCGTGGCCGTGGCCGGCGGAGCTTTTCGCAGCCGCGGCGACCGCTGCCGAGCTCTTGGTCGGCACGCCCGGTTCCGGCGGCGGCGGCTGTTCTTTGACCGGTGCCGGCCAGAGCATCTTGCCCTCGTGGAGCACGATCGCACCGCGGACTATCTCATCCTCGAGGTTCACGACAAGGACCGGAGCGCGGACACTCTTGTCCGCATCGCCGTTTGCGGCGAGAGAAACCGTTGAACTGGAACCGGATGGCGTGTCAGAAGATCGCGGCTTTTCTTCGTGCTTCGCACTCATGCGGACAGGAGTGTCCGCGCTCCCGACAAGGTCCTCGAGCAACGCCGTCACACACGCTCCATAAAGCTGCGAGGACATCGAGGCCATCCGCGAGGGCAGATCCGTGTATCCGATTATCGTAACGCCCTTGTGGTGGACGACCTTTCCCGGCTCGGTCAACACACAATTTCCGCCCTGCTCGGCCGCGAGATCGACGATCACCGAGCCCGGCTTCATCGATTCGACCATACCTTGCGTTATCAGCTTCGGTGCCGGTTTGCCGGGTATCAATGCGGTCGTGATGATGATATCGACCTGCATCGCCTGCTGGGCAAACAAGGCCATCTCGGCCTTCAAAAACTCGTCCGACATCTGCTTGGCATAGCCGCCCTTGCCTTCGCCTTCTTCCTTGATGTCGAGTT
>ERZ761602.2739-NODE-2739-length-26618-cov-4.980123_pt1 | contig 26618 bp, 9 predicted proteins | sample MGYA00512165_ERZ761602 | MGnify/ENA primary metagenome ERZ761602 (study PRJEB28899, sample SAMN02445085) | bioreactor sludge metagenome | biome: EBPR sludge; isolation source: Thorneside wastewater treatment plant | place: Australia: Brisbane, Thorneside...
AAAGTTTTGTATGCCGCAGCAAGCGGGTATCAGGTCCAATGGAGCAGGCAACCGACTTAGCGTGCTTCACTTTCCGTTTTCTGAAGCGACCCCTGCAATTGTCCACCGGGCTGCTGCACTGTTGCGCGGCGGTAGCTTCGTCGGGCGGCGTATTCCGGGTTTCCGGCAGAGCCATGGAAAATTCCCACGGTCCAAAAAGTCTGGTGGTGAGACCGGATGAATATGTGTTCGGGATTGTGCAACCGGCGGATCGTCTGCACGTAATTGACTCCTGCCGGATCAGGCGCGCTTGCGGAATAAAGCACCAATCGACCCGGCACGCCTCCCAAGGTCGGCCAGCCGGCATGGAACGAAGCGCGAAGAATGGCTTCGCCATACATCGCGCCGCTCTGCCGTCGACAAAGGGAAGTGGCCATCTGGACGAGGACGACTCCGGGCAGGCGACCATCAGGACGATCTGGCTCGACAAAGCCACTCCATTCGGGTTCTATGATGTGCCCCAACATGTGACTGCTGCGGCCCATACCCTGCAGGCGCATTCTGATGAAATACTTCAGTCTTGATCATTCATGACGCGCATGACGCGTGACCTCGTGTATCCCCAATGTCGCTCGCCTCACCCAGTTGCCCAGCGGTCGTCGCAGTCATTTCTTCCGACCGAGCACGGGGCTTCGCCATGTTGTCGTCCATGATCGTCCATGTCCATCACCACGCCGTCAGGCGCGGATAAACTCAATGCGCTGGTCTGGTCAGGACGAACAGATGTCGCTTGGCCCGCGTCGCAGCCACGTGCAGCAGCGATCGCTCAGCGGTCGCGGTTTCATCTGAAACACCCGCGTCCTCGTCATGCGCAAATAGCTCCGCGTACTTGGTCGCGCTTTTGTACGCAGCGATGATCACCACGCCAAACTCGAGCCCCTTGATACGATGCATCGTCGCCACGCGGGCGCCCGGAATGGCCGGGTCATCCGGCGTCGAGCGCTCCAGCCGAAGAGTGGGGACTCCAGCCTTCTTCAAGCCGTCCATGATTGCTTCGACATCGTCGTTAGTTCTCGCCGCAATGCACACCTGGCGCGGCTCAATCGAGTCGTCGGCGAGCTGCGTCAGGATTGCTCGAATGTGCTTGACGTCTTCTTGTTGCGACGAGGATGCGATCACATCCGGGCGATCGCCGTGGGTCAAAGAGCGATAGCCGCGCAATGTATCGATGTTGCCATCCAGGTCATCGATCTCACAGCCCTCGATCTGCGCGCAGGCCCAGCGGCGGATCTCGTCTGTCGTCCGGTAGTTAACCTTTAGGCTTCGGCTCCGGCCCCGAACCTCGATGCCGACTCGACTGAGCACGACCTTGTGCCGATAGATGCGCTGGTGTGCGTCGCCGACGATGAACAGGTCGTTCGCGGCTACCGGTACCGCGACCCGGATCAACTCGAAAGCTGCAGCGCTGATGTCTTGTGCCTCGTCCACGACCATCGCGTGGATACCGAGTGCGGTCGCTTGTCCATCCAGCAGCCGCCGGGCGTCGCGAAATGCCTCTTCCGGCTCACGCAGATTCGCGCCATGCAACAGGGCGCGGTACTCGGCAAACACTGGCCAAATAGCCTTTCGAGTGGCACGCCCCAACTGTCCGCCGCGGCCGATGCGGCTCGCGCGCATGTAATCCTCCGCGGTTTCGCAGCCCTGCGGCAGCACCACGCGCTCGTACTCGGCGCGCATGAAGTGTTGTGAGAGGTCCGCGGACGAAGGCATGGCCGCCATTGCAGCCTGCCAGTAGTTCCGCCTTGAATTCTCGTCATACAGCAACTCCGGCTTGTAGCCAAAGCGCCTCAGCACGCTAGACGCCCACTGGTCCAGGTTCACCACCTGGATCTTCTCCAACTCCTGAGGCGTGCACAGCACCCCGAGATGCTGGCGAATGTCATCCGAGAGCGTCTTGGTAAACGTCGTGAACACCACGGGCCGACCCGGCAGTGCGGCGAACCGCCGCGCCAGCTTCGCAGCACGGTGCATGGCCACGACGGTCTTGCCCGTGCCCGCGCCGCCCGTCACTTTGACTGGTCCCGACCACTCCCGCTCGACCAACTTGCGCTGGCTCGGGTGCAGGAAAACACGCCAGCGCTCCAGCGGCGCCGCGAGCAGGGCCTCGAGGTCGCTGTCCTCGGTAAGCACGACGAAGTGGCGCCTGGTGGTATCTCGCTCGAGCGCCGCAACGAAGTCAGCCGGATCCACCGTCTCGGGCGCGGCTTGGTCGGCAACGATCTTCTCGTAGGACTCGCCCGCTGCGAACAGGTACAAGGCTTCGAAAGCCTCGTCTGGCAGCTGTTGCTCCAGCGCTTCCAGTTCCTTGTCCGATGCAACGGCGCGCACGGCGGCCAACATCTCGTCCGGCACGCCCAGGCGTCGGATCGCCCGGTCCTTCAAGCTCGCGAAGACCCCTACAGCAGCAGTAGTTGCGGCCGGCACCGCGGCCGGCACCGCCGCCGGCGCTTCTACCGCCGGTTCCACTGCGTAAATCTGGATGCTGCCAACGTCTGGATGGATGACGACTCTATGGCGCCTGGCCCATTGATAAGCGTCGTCGTGCCGGTCGACCCACAGTAGGCAATACACGTTGCCCACATCCGGCTTCAGAACAATGCCGCGGATGTTGTCATTCACCCGCACCGACCGCATGTTCGGGTCGCCGGCATCGCGGATGCTCTCGTAGTTGATCCCAGAAGCCGTCGGGTTCTGGCGAAACTTGGCCACGAAGGTCAGCACAGCCTGTTGCTGATCGCGTGGAACGGCGGCGAACGACTTGAGGAAGTCGTCGGACATCGCAATCTTGGGTGCCTGCGTCATGCGCGGACCTCCATCAGTTTGTTCCTTAGTTCTTCGGGTAGGGTGCCCTCGGCAGCCATGAAGCTGGTCCATCCGGCCGCTGCGAACTTGGCCTCAGCGCCGGTGCCGGGCAGCAAGACGACGAGCCGATGGGATTCCCACCCCATCTCTGCTTCCGCAACGATTCGCCCCTTCTCGTCCAGCAGCTCGTATCCCACGACGGGCGCTTGAATCCCCAGCTCTCCCAGCGCAGTTACCCACGCCTGAAGATCTCGTACTACCAAGCCTAGCACTTCCACCCACGCAGCTGGCAGAGCACTGGGCTGCGCCTGCAATACCGGAGCGTTCTGCAACGCCTCCAGCCCAGACATACCTGCTGCGCCGGCCCATGCAGCCCGCAGCGGCAAGAGCAGGTTCAAGCATCGCCACAGCTGCTGCCATCGGGTCTGCCGCTCGCCGTCGGGCACAGCGTCTGGCACCCACTCCGCAACCAGCAACGGCTCATGTTCTGGCGAGCCGTTACCCTTCATCACCTGAGCCAACTGGTGCGGCTGAATGCCCGCGGCCAGCCGCACCACGGTTCCCATATGCCGTGTCCCAATGCGGTGCTGATGCAAGTCCGTCAACAGCGCCAGTTCGTCCAGCCGTCGCCAGAACGCGCCTTGGCGCATGGCGTCCAATGCGGCCACGTCGCCCGGCGGCATCACCATGCCGATCGCCAAGCCCGATGCCAGCCTGCGCATGTCGTCGTGGCGCCAGTCGCTCAGGCGTTGATGCAGCTGCATGAAGGGCGCTAGCGATTTGAAGCCGTTGATGGTGTTCAGCCCCTGCGCTTCGCAGATCTTTTGTACGACGTTCGCGCCGCCTTCGGCCAGCAGCGTCGGCCAGGGCGACGCCGTCAGCGACTCCTTGCCCTGCAGCACGCTGTCGATGTCGTCCCACGTCAGCGTCCAGGCCGAGAACTTGCCGCTCTTCACCACCGCCATGCGCTTGGCCAGATCGGTGGCAATGGTCTCCTTGTGGAATTGCCAGCCATCCAGGAAGACCGCGATGGGCAAGTCGTCGGCACCGTCATCAGGCCAGAACAAGAAGTCCGGCTTGCACGCTACGACGACGCCATCACCATCGGACAGGTTGACCTGTAGTTCCAACCGCCAACGCCGCCCCCCGGCCTGCAACTGGTAACCCGGCTTGCCCTTGAACAGCACCTCGGTCAGGCCGTAACGCTTGCCCGCATGCTCGCGCCGCAGGGCTTCGACAAACCGCTTCTCCAGCGTGCTGTCGAACAGGTGATTGCCGGTCTGCACACCCGAGAGGTTGGCCACCGGCTTCAAGGCCGCCTTGTGCTGCATTACTTCGCTCAACAGTTTCTGGGCGATGCGCCGCGAGATGTGTTCACGGTCGTAGCTGTTGTGATACGCATAGACGCAGCGGTAGCAGCCATCCGCATCGGCATCCTGATTGCACACACAGTCGTTCAACGCCTGCAATGCAAGCTCGAACACCTCGAGCAGTGGCTCGGGGGCGCGCATCAGCTCCTTCAGGTAGCCCGTGCCGCCGGGTACGCTGTCGTAGATCACCAGGTAGCAGCGCGGCACCTCCTGCCCCGCCGCCATGCGGATGTCCAGCGCGATGCGCAGATGATCGACCGCGCCGCGGAAGCGTCGAGTCAGCCCCAGTTCCAGCGCGGCCACGAAGCTCAGCAGCCGCTCCTCGGTATCGCCGAACCCCACCTCAGGCAAGAACATGCGTATGCCTTCGCTCGCGAACTCGCGATACAGGAATACGCACTGCTGGGTGTTGGCGTCCGGGTTCTTGCGGCGCGAGCAATAGGGCGCGTGGTTGCGGTACAGTTCCTCGGCCTTGCGTCGCCGTTGGATCGTGCCGCACTCGGGGCAGATGCTGAAGCCGGGCCGGTTCATCTCGGCCCCTGCAATCGTCATCGGCGACGCATCCGGCGTCTGCTCACCGAAGTTCACCTCGCGGAAGGTCACGCGGTCGAGGAATTCGAAGCCAAACGGGAACTCCGGCTTGTCGATCACGTAAGCCTTGCGCACGGAGTCGGGCGGGCTGTCCACCAGAGCCTGGCGCACGTAGAAGCCACGTTGCCGCTCGTCAGAGTCGTCTGCGATCCGGCTGTCGCGGTCCAGTGTCCGGGCGAACACCGTGGTGAGCTTCAGCATCTCGTGCACGCGCCCGCTGTCGCGCCACATCGTGTCGCCACAGCGCGGGCAGGTCGAGTGGTGGTCGCCCGAAGACAGCGGCTCGGTGTACGCGCACTGCCGGCAGAAACGCCACGGCTCCGGCTTGATCTTCGAGACGTCCACCTGGTTCACCACCACCCTTCGCCCTTCGGCGTAGAAGGTGTTATTAGGGGCAAGTTCGGTGATGGCCGATGCGCTCGGCCGTTCGTATTCAAAAGTCAGCGGGTCTGGCGCGCCACCGCCCGGCTTGGCTTCGCGGACGATGATCGACCGCAGCAACACCCCCTGCTCAGGGAAGGCGTAGTTCGGCAGCAGCCCCTCGTCGGTCAAGACGTTCAGCGTGGCCTTGCCCTCGATGCTGCCGACCAGGCGCGAGAGCGCGGTGCGCTCCTGCATCAGCCGATTCAACTCTTGCTCGTCTTCCTCGCCGCGCACGGCCAGCGCCTGGAGCTTGTCGATCTCCTTGGCGGTGCGCTCGCGCTGGCGCTTCAGCTCATCGACATCTTTCGCGATGCCGTTGAGCCTATCGATGATTTTCCAGCCCAGCGACCCTGGCTGGTCATTGCCGCCATTGATAAACTTCGAGAGCCAGGCTTCCGTGGTCTCGCTCAATGGGTTGCGGTCGCCCTGGTTGAACAGGCGCACAAAGCGGTCCAGCAGTTCACCCCGGCGTTGCTCCACGAAATTGAGCCACGGGTACGGAAACTTCGACATCGCCTGGCCGCGGATCGCGGTGAACACCGCGCGGATCTCGCTCGGAATCACCGCCGACTTGCCGGATTCGCGCACCCAGCAGTCGAGCGTGAAGGCCGTGAGCTGCCGCTCGAGCACGGCCGACGCGTTCAGGAACACGCCGGGCGTGCCCACGCTGCCGGCCAGCATCTCTTTCGGGTCACCCCAGAAGTACAGGTCGTGCGGCTTGCTCACCGCCATCGTCATCAGCAGCGCATTGCCGGTGCTGCGGCCCGCGCGGCCGGCACGTTGCACGTAGTTGGCCTGGGCCGGCGGCACCGAACACAACAATGTGGACGACAGGTCGCCGATGTCGATGCCCATCTCCAGCGTCGGCGTCGCAGACAGCACGTTGATGCCGCCCGGCAACTCGCTGTCGGACTTGAAGTCGCGCTCCACACGCTCGCGCGTCTCGCGCGGGAGCAGGCCCGTGTGCTCGTGCGCCACCACCCGCTGGATCTCGGCGGTGAGGTACAGCTTGCGGTAGAAATCGCCCCAGCCGCCGTCGGCGTGCAGCGTACCCTTGCAGCCTGTGCGCCAGCAGGGCTGTTCATCGAAATCTTCAGCCAGGCCCGAAACCACCTCGTTCTGACATGTGGCACAGCGCCACTTCCGGCCGCCCAGTTCCACCTTGTATGCCGAAGGTTCCAGGCCCCAGACATGGATCTCGGGCTTGTCCTGGGCCTGCTCGTTCCCAGCGAGACCCGCGTGCGCCAGAGCGTCAAGCGCCAGCCGGTACACGTCGCGCACCACGGGCTCTGCGCCAAGTGCCAACAGGTTCAGCTCGGGCAGCGCTTTGTAGGCCCAGTCGCGGAATACGCGCGACTCATCGCGCTCGATGCTGATGCACCGGTGGTACTCGGGCACCGTCAAGAATCGCGGCGGCCTCGGGCCTGACAGCATCTTCTCCTGACTCGGGTTCCTTCTATAGGCCTGCGGGTGGCCGCCGATGCGTGCATAGAAGGCTAGGCCTGGGTCACGCCACGCGCCGATGCGCTGCATCTCGCCGATCAGCCCGCGCAGGAAGACGTCGACTTCGCCAGGTTCGGTACCCTTGAGCACGTCCACGTGCTCCAACAACCTCGGCAGCAGCCATGCGGTCGCCGTTGCCAGCGCATCTTCCACGGGCGTCACACAAGCCGTGCCCGTGGCGACCAAGGTGCGGCCCACGTGCGCGTCCTGCCCGAACTCGGCGTTCACCACCCAGGGCAGCACCTGCGCCATCTGCACCGGTACCTGGCTGCCTTCGGGCAGTTGGCCCTGTTTCATCAGCGTGTCCACGTCGCGCATCCAGTGCAGCTGCGGCGGCAGGAAGTTCGCAACGTAGTGCCCATCGCCCAGCGCCGCGCGCCAGCGCTGCTCGAAAGCCTTGGGCAGCTCGGCCAACGTCAGCGGCTGGCCGGCTTCGGCCGCCGCAGCGATGGTCTGCGCCAGCGCCGGCCGCAAGTTCAGGCGCCAGGTGCGCGCGGCCAGAAAGCCGGCACGGTGCGCCGCGTCTTGCACCGAGTCCGAGAATGCGATGAGCTTCTTGTCCTGGTTGAACCGGCTGCTGAACAGCTGGCCCACCATCACTGCCGCAAGGCTCGCCGCCTGCGAGCCGACGATGGTCAGCGTCCTGTGTCCGCTGCAGTAGGGGCAGTCGTGGTGCGACTTGGTGAACTTGGCACCGTTGCGTGTGGCCTCCTTCAGGTTGGCCGTGGTGTCTACCGCCAGCAAGGTGTCATGTCCGCAATGCGAACACCCGCGCTGCGTCATTTGGTGCAACGTGCCGCACTTGGGGCACACCTGCTTGCGCTCGAACACGCGGCGATCGACCGCCTCGGTCTTTGGAAACAGGAAGCGCGTCGACACGTCCTCGGCGAAGAAAGCACTGTAGAAGGCGCGCAGGTCCGGCTGCAGCTGGTTCGGGCTGGTCTTGGGCAGCGTGGCTCCCCACCCAGTCGCATGGCAGTCGCGACAGTGGATGACGGGCAGGTGCACGTCGCCCTTATCGGCCTTGCCCAGATCGTCGTGATGCCGGAGCACCGGCTGCGCATCGAGCTTGGCCACCATGCGCCGCAGTTCGCGCAACCAGATCTCCACCTTCACCTGCAGGAAGAAGCCCTGGTGCCCGGGCTTGCGGGCGTGAGCGACCAACGAAAGCAGGCTGGCCAGCCACAGCAGCGTGAACCGCTCGCTGGGCGCGGCCCCCTGCCGCTTGGGCAAGCGCCGGTTCAACAGCGCCAGCAGATCGTCCACCAGCACGGACTTCGGCCCCAGACGGTCCAGATCCCGCAGCAGGTTCTGGAAGGCGAAGTGGCACTTCAGCCGCTGCCCCAATTCGCATCGCCAGGCAAAGTCGTGCACCTGTTCAGAAGTGCACACCTCGCCAAACCAGAGCTCCGCCTGCGCCGCGATATACCGGTGCAGGTCGTTGTAGTCGGCCGGGTCCAATCGGTCTTCGTCAGGCGGCTTCGGGCTGAGCGTATGTTCCACCACGGCGTCGGCCAGGTAGTCGCCCACGGAGATGCGGTCTTCGCCGATCACGGCTTCGGCATCCAGCGTCTCGCCGAACACGTCGCGCGCATACCCCACCAACCCCTCCGCGCCACCGTCACCCAAGGTGGCCGAGGTGCCCACACACACCAGCTGCCCTGGCGCAGCGCTCAGCCGACCTTTCAGGCGCCGTATCAGGCAAGCGAGGTCGGTGCCCTGGGCGCCGTCGAAGGTGTGCAGCTCGTCCACCACCAGGTAGCGCAGGGTGTCCGGCCGCTGCTGTGCCCACAGCGGCGCATCGGCCGCACGCAACAGCAGGAAGTCCAGCATCTTGTAGTTGGTCAGCAAAATGTCGGGTGGGCTCGCGCGCAGCACATTGCGGTCAGTGATCAGCGTGAACGCGTCGCCGTCGAGCTGCTGCACCGCATCGGACTCCTCCGCTGGCGCATCGCCTACGTAGAGGCCCGCTCGAATGCCCTGTAGGGCCGGCGTCGTGATGATGGTCTTGGCCAACCGCCCCGCTTGGTCCGAGGCCAAGGCGTTCATCGGGTATAGGAGGAGCGCTTTGATGCCAGGGCTGTCGTCTGCCCTGGCTTGGCGGCAATGCTCGAGGATCGGATAGAGAAATGCTTCCGTCTTGCCAGACCCTGTGCCAGTGGCCACCAGGGTCGAACGGGCCGCCTCGCCCGTCAGCCGGGCAAAAGCCCTGGCCTGGTGGGCGTGTGGCACGAAGCTCTCAGACAGCCACGCGAACGGCGGCCTCTCCTTCTTGGTCCCGCTTCGGAACGGCAGTGGCACCGTCAGGTAGGGGCCCTTGAAGATGTTGTCGGGCTGCTCGAGGAATCGTTCAAGCAGGCCGATGAAGCCAGGCGTGGTCGACGGGAATGCCGTTCGCAGGAAGTCAGCGACGCCTTGCGTGACCTGTTGAGCAACGATCAGGGGCTGCACGGCGCCCCCTTGCGTTGTTCGAAGTGCGCCCAGGCGATTCGGTAGTCTTCCTCACGGTCGGCCAGGCTGAACGGCGCGACGTATTGAGTCGTTCTGCGGTTCGGGCCGCCGGGCAGGGTGTCGTCCATGACGGGACGCTCGATGATGGTGCCGTCGGGCACTTGAGGCTTTCCGTCCTTAGGTTGAAAGTCCTCCCAACCTAAGCGGCGCGTTTCACAGTGGCCGTCCAAGTAACGCACGGTGCAAGGCAAGTCTTTGCTCCGTGCTTTGCGCGGAAGACTCATGCTCGAAAGCCCCTTGTTGGTGGTGAATATCGTACGACCATTCTTGTCGTACCAAGTGTCGCGTTCGTACTGGCGCATGACCGGAAATTGAACTCGATATATCGTCTGTAACTCTTGTAGCGAAAGACCAAGAGCCTGCGCAGCCAGCACATCGATTTCCAAGAGTGCTTGCCGGCGAGAGTAGTCGATCCGCAATGCCGAGTTCCGGTGCCATGTATTCGATAGGCATCTGAAGAATTCTCGAGGCAGGCGAGTATCAAGGCTTGTCCATTGATCATCTGCAAACAGATCTTCCCAGCATGACCTCCAAAGTTGGGCGTAGTGAAGTGTGAGGCTATTGAGCACAAGGACACGCAACGCAATTTCGAGGCTTGAATCAAGGAGCGGCATCAGATTCGCGGTGGCTTTCCTGAAGTCCTTCTTAGCCATGAATCTCACAAAGAAATCAAAAGGAAGTGATGACCAATATCCACAAACAGGAACTAAGAGCTTTGGGTTTCGAAACGCGATAGAAAATACGCCATCGATGTGGGTAACTTGCGGCGGTATCAAGGCAGGGCGAACAGATCGTTCATCAGCTGGATGGGCATTTCTCCGAGCAACAAGTCGCCAATATGAAGTTATAGTTTTCTGCTCGACAGCCCCATCATCTAGCCATCCTACTCTTGGCAATCGAGAAACATAGCGAATCAAATCTGGCCCTCTCCGATAATTCACTCGCGGAAAATATCCATCTGGCAGAGTTTCCAGATCGATGGGCTCGTATGCTCTATGGGTATCACACACCCTCTTTGGTGTCTTGCTAAAAGGGTTACAGATATATATATGCGGCCCAGATAGTATTAGATCTTCTAGACTGGCTGCGAACGAAGTCTCGCGATGTATCAAGGAGTCTGCTTGGGCACCCGCCTCGTCCCAGATCTGATGCAATAGGAAGTCTTCCTCGATGTTAGCGAGATGATTCGGCTGCAACGAGAATCTCTTGAGTACAGATATTAGTTCTCTGCTGTGGACAGTCGGCAGGCGCGCCTCATTCGCAGGTGTACCAGGTTCGTCATATAGTTGTGCGAACGTACCAAGGAGATCCAGGTCCACCTCAATGACACGGTTCGCATGCCCGTCCGTATCCCAGTCACCGAATCCATTCTTGATACCTGGCGTTTCACCACCACCAAGATGCTCCAAGGAACTAAATGTCGTCTGCGGGTGAAATAGATTTGATATTGTCTTAAAGTGAGGTTCTCGCTTGCTGGAGAACAGATTAATACTATATTTTCGACGATTCCCAATCTCTGGGAATAATTTCATCTCATTCTGAAATTGATAGTGCGCACGCAATCGAGAATAGACCTCTCTCCGAAGAGCGCCGCCGTTTGACGCCTCGTATAAGCCTTCTTCATGCAGTAAGCACTGAACTCCATTTCCGATCCTCCAAATAAGAGGCAGAAAACACTTGTACAGATTTGCAGGGGTACCCCTAAGCATTGGATAGTTCTGGAGCGCATTGAGAAATGCTTGCATTCCTTCAGTCGTTAGCCCCTCGCGCAAATATTCCCTTCGAGCTATCGGTTGGGCGGAAAAGACCACGCTGCGTTCATCGGCGGTCTCCTTGGCATTTAGCCGACGAATTGCAAAGCGCGGATCGAAGTCCGACAGTAGGGCCTGCTCGTTCCATTCGACCTTGATCCATGGCGGATTGCCCAGCACCAAATCGAAGCCGTTCCGAGCCTTGAACTGATCGGCAAACTCGAGTTCCCAGTGGAAGAAGTGCTGCCTGCTTGCCACCTGTTGCGCCACGCGTAAGGTGGGCAGTGCCGCCACCAACGCGTCGATGTCCACCTGGCCGTAGCGGTCACGTTCCGGCGTGAAGTCAAGCGTCGACTGCGGCAAGGTCTCCGGAAAGAAGTCGGTCGACGGTGTCACTTCGGCCAGGCTCGCGTTGCCGAGCAACACGGTCTCCAGCACGAACCACCACTCTTCACGGGTCGGCAGATGCGCTGCCTGGTCCAAGGGCCAGAACCACAGCGCGCACCACGCGTCCATCGCGATCTTCAGGCGCCGGTAGGGCGAGGCGTTCTTCACCTGCTCCGACAGCATCTCGCGCTGGTAGGTGGCGTCCTTCTGCGCGGTGGTGGTCGGCGCGCGGTTGGGCGCCGGATCGGGCCACACATGCAGCTCGTCGCTGGTCGCCTTGCTCACGCGCGCCAGTTCGGTGGCGTGCTGCTGCCAAAGGGCCGCCGCCGCAGCGCTCAAGGCCTTGGCGCGCCGGATCTCATCGGTCGTCAGCGGTGCGACAAATTCGGCACGCCAGCGCTTGAACTTCTCGAATGCTGCGGGTTCGAGCGCCTTGACCACCTTGTCGGTGCAGGTTGCCATGCCTTCCGCAGGCAGCAGGAAGTGGAAGACGTCACTCTCCACCGGTGAGGCTGTCATCACCACGGCACGCGGTACAGCGGCGCGCCAGTCATGCTCCGGCACGCCCTTTTCACCCCGTCCCGGGGTGAGCTGCGCCACCGAGAACACTTCGCGACGTGCACCCACCAGCGAATTGCCCGTCCTCAGCTGCATGCCAAACCAGGGCACGTGGCTGCCCTTGAAGATGGCGTTCAGCCAAAGCGACACCTCCGCCAGCTCGACGGCTACCGGATTCAAGTCCACGCCGAACACGTTGTTGTCGGCGATGAACATCTTCACCCGCTGCTTCTCTGCCGTGTACTCGTCGTGTGGGATGGTGCGGCCCAGTTCCCTCTGCTTGAGCTGCAGGTAGGCCTCGGCCAGCTGGTTGATGGCTTCGTTCAGGAACGCCGCGCTGCCCATGGCCGGTTCGCAGACTGTGATCTTGAGGATGTCATCGGCCGTCTTGCAGGTGGCCAGCAACTCCCTGAGCGCGTGCTCGACCAGGCACTTGGTCAGCACCTCGGGCGTGTAGTACGACGCAGACTTCTCGCGCGCCCTGCCCGCCAGGCGGTAGATGAAAGTGCCCTTCTTGTAGAGCCGTGGTTCGCCGCCGAACAGGTATTCGGCCGGCTCGTAAGGCAAGATCCTGCTGGCGGGCACGAAGTAGGCCGCGTCCAGCGGGTCCACCTCGGCGTCCTTCTTCTTGTCGGCGTCCGTTGCGGCAGGCTCGCCATCGGCGTCGTCGCCGGTGTCATCACTGGTGTTGGCGTCCAACGCATCGTCGTCGCTGTCGTCCCCGTCGCCGTCCGACGCCGGCTTGTCCTTCTTGCGCTTCGGGTCCGGCCGCACTTCGTACAGGTCCTCCTCGGCGAAGAAGCCGCGGAAGGACAGCAGCGCCTCATACACCGCACCGAGCTGGTTGATGCCCAGCGTGCCGTAGCTGATGCGGCCGCGGCGCTGCTTGCCGGTGCCGCGGGACAGCGACATCAGTTCGATCACCCGCTGCAGCACGCGGTTGCGCAGCTTCACACTGCCCAGCAGCGGCGTCTGCCTGGGGTCGAACAGGTGGCCCTGCAGCGGGGCGATGGTGAAGCCGGTCTCCAGCACGTGATCGGCGTCACCCAGCAGTTCGTGCTGCTGGCCGCCTTGGGTATTGCGCTTAGGGAAGCCTTCCCAGATGAGCGAGAAGAGCTGCTTCAGGCTTTCGTGAAAGTAGGTGCCGTCCTGCGCCTCGGGCGTGGTCAGTGGGGTCTGCTCCAGCTCACGCAAGTGCTCGAGGCTGTAGCCTTTCAGGTAGGCCTCGGCGCCGATCGGGGCGTAGCCCAGCTCTGGCCGGGCCTCGATGTAGAAGAGGAACAGCATCCGGTACATGTAGCGCAGACATTCGCGGCTGAGCTGCATGGCCAGGTCAATGTCATTGCGCTCGTACACCTTTTCCTTGGCCACCTCGCGCTTGTAGCGAATGGCCTCGTTGCCGATCAGCTCGATGCACTCGCGCAGGGCGTACTTCAGATCGGTGGAGACCTCGAACGCATGCTTGTGGGAGCTATCGTCGAGGCTGTCCAGCAGCGCCGTACCGCCGGCCGGCGGCAGCACCGATTCCGCACCGGCAAGCGCGGCCATGGCGCGGAACTGGCGGTCGTCACGCGGGCCGAACAACTCGGGCAGGTTGAAGCGCAGCAGTGCCTTGCGACCCCACTTGCTCCGCTCGACGAGCAGCCATTGCTCGTGGTGAACCAGCAGCACCCAGCGCGGCGGCGTGTCGTCGGCAAACAGGCTCTTGGTGAGCGCTTCTTCCCAATCGGCCTTGCTCGCCTTGCCCTCAGGCAACAGGGGGTTGAGCTGCAACGGGCTGACATCCTCATCGCCCGGCGGTGCGATTGCTGCGGCGATCACCAGCAGCGGGTGAAGCTTGGCGTCGCGGTACACCGCCAGCACGGGCAAGGCGCCATCGGCCAAATCCAATGCCTGGGGCGCAGTCTCGTAGCCCAGCGCCAGCAGCAGCGGCTGCACCAAATCGATGAACAGCGCTGGGCGATCTGCGGCCTTGCGTTCGCCGATGAAGCGGTCCCGTGCCCTGAAGTAACTAGCCCCTGCAGCGGAACGCAGCCGCGCCATCGTGCTGTTAGCGCCTTGCTCCTTCCAGCGGTCGAACAGCGGCTTGAGGTCGCTCTTCTCGGCGACCTCGTCCAGGTAGTGCTGGCTGTAGAACTCGTTGGCGTTCTCCAGGCCGTTGATCACAAAGCTCATGGTCGTCGTTCTTTCTTGCTCCAAGCGAACTGGTCAACCCGCTGCATCGTCAGCGTCGAATGCACCGGCACTCCCTCGGAGGTCGCTGTAGCTCAGGAATCCGCAAGCGTCGATGAACTTCTGCCGTTCATGCCGCTGCTGATTTTTCGTGTTCAACCGACCGCCATAGGCGTTGCCGCCAACGATGGAATGAAGCAACTTGTGCACACGCTCCACATGCTTGGGAAGCGAGGAAAGAAACCCAACTGGGGCCCACAGCCCTGGACTACCGGGCAACGCCAGGTGAAAGAGTGCTGCCGCGAAGCCTGTCGGATAGAGGAAGAGTTCAAGCCGGCCCCCGAAGCCGGTGTTACCGGTGGTGGCTGGACGATAGGCATGGAACTGACCTGAATCCACGCCGCGGAACTGATTCGAGACGACTTGCTCCTGTCCTTTTTCGGTGCCTATAAATACAAACAGATCGTCGATTGATTTCCCTCGGAGCATATCCTGGATGGCGGTTGTCGCCCGCTGGAAAGCCTCGCCGCGACCCCATAAGTAGTGGTCTGGCGCTAGCCAAGCGGCCGACGTACAAAGAAAACGAAATCGTTGTTCGCTACGCCTTGCCTTGATCCGGTTTGTCACCTGCTCTAGGTTATGCTCTAGGTATAGGTTGCCAAAGATTGGGCGGAGCCCTTTGGGGGCCAATACCTCTCCCGCATTCAAGTCCTTGGCGAATTTGTGAATGTCGAAACGATGGCCAGTGGCGAAGGAGGCAAGCCAGGACGCATCGAACGTGTCAATAAAGTTCTCGATGTGGGCATTGCCGACGGTCAACGCGTTGGGTATCGCAGTGCTGACAGTCTCGTGGAATGCTCTAACCAACTCGGGAGCCGCTCTTTCCTCGAACCATGGAGGCCCTCTGCGCTCGACCTGCTCCTGCTCAACGAGAGAGAACGCGACAGGAATAGGTAGGTATCCCCTGCGTTTGCTGGAGATGTCTTCCACTGAGTACACACTTATGGCATCTCGCCGCAAGTCATCGTTCAACCTGGCAATCTCGTGGAAGCGCTTGTAATAGGCAGCTTTCGCGCGCTCAACGCTGTTGCCTAAGACCTCGTCTGAAACGTCGAGACGGTAGCTGTTCTCATTGAGCAAGCCGATGCTGCGTGTGCTGAGTGGAGAAAACGACAAGAGGTCGAAGATAACCGAATCTCGGCGTGGCTCTACTTTAGTGAAACGTGGATAGTCTTCGTTGGATGATTCTTCAAAGCGCTCGTTTGCATAGCCGCTAAGGCGCAGGTCTTCGCCAGAAACCTCGACAAGACCCTGTCTCGTCAACGATTCAACGACAGCCAATACCTCTGGATCAGTGAAGCCAAAGTAGTTTCTCAAACCGGAGAGCGTGACAGACCCGCAGATGCGAAGCAACCGCAGCACGTACTCCGTCACCACCGGGAGTCGTTCATCTCTGGTGATGTAAGCGTCGACTCGATAGCTCTCGACTGGCAGACCGAATGTGACCTTATTGAACTCGAAACTATGCGTGGTCATTGAAGTAACTCCTTGGCGGACAGAACTTCCGCTCGCCCCTCTTGCTGCATGCTTTGCACTTTCGCGAATACGGCCCCAAGCGGTAGCTGTGCATTTCGGCCCGCCCACATGCGGCTAGCGCCGACAACGAATAGGCGATCCATAGCACGTGAGAGCGCCACGTTGATACGGTTGGGTACACGAAGGAAGCCGGGCTTTAGCGCAGCGTTGTTGCGCACAGTGGAGAGAATGACGATACGGTTCTCTTTTCCCTGGTAGCTATCGACTGTGTCGATCTTGACCAGGCGACGGAGGTCACCGAGCCAGCTTGCCTCGGATTTCATGCGGTTCAGAACGTCTCGCTGCCGGCTGTACATGCAGATGATTCCGATGGCAGGCTCGCTCGGCTGGAGTTCGCTGCGCACTTCTTCCATGAAATCATCACACTCGATTATCTGGCGTAGAAGTCTCATGACGACACGAGCCTCGGTGTCATTCCAGCGCTGGTCACCTGCCTTTGTCGACTGCTCGAAGCCACTCGGACCAAGGGGCGACGTGTCGACCCAAGTGACTTGCTGTCTCATGTGATCCGGAAGTTTGTCGTAGTACGCGGAAGGCGCAGCGCGCCCGGTTTCAAGTCGTCCGTCATAGAAGCAGTCTGAGACCAACTTGCCGATGTCGGGCGCCATCCGATACTGCTTGAGCAGCGACGCTCCAACAGTCTTGCCATATGCAGACTCGTAGATTCGCTCGAAGTCGCTTCCGAAGGCGGGAGACTCATCACCAACACTGAAACGGCTCTTGATGATGTCTCTGACTTCCTCAGAGAAGGTCGGTGGTAGTTGTTTGTGATCACCGACCAAGAGAATCCGGTGACCGGTCTGCATCGCGACAGCCAGTTCACTAGGTGCCGCCCTACCCGCCTCGTCAATGACGACCCAATCGTACAGGTTCTGGACCACGCCTGAAGCTCTGTGTCCGATCCCGACAAGGGTCCCTGCCACAACAGTCCTCGACTTGGCGAGAAACTCCGCAAAATTTGCCTCTGGTGAACCGAGAGAAGCGAGCCAGTCCTCCGACAAACGAATCAGCTTCCCTAGCCGCTGGACTGCGTCGGGCGACCGAATCTCGTACTGCTCTACGAATTGCTGCTCAAGCTTAGAGAGCGTCTGATCGGGCGTCGCCTCGCACGAGGCTTCGTAGACATCGCGACAAATATCCTCAAACGTGGATGTGAGGGCACGCACGCGAGCCTCAAGGTCACCCTGATCTTCACCGCTGCTGTTGGACTGAAGCTCCCTTGTGAGCTCGTTGATACGATTCGCGAGCCCTCCCAATCGATGCCAGAGTTCAATGAATGAATTAGCGAAATCTTCCGGAAGCCCCATCGCTTTGGCGAGTTCTATGGTCCGCGGCTTTTTCTCCGCTTTGAACTGTTCTCGGTAGCTGTACTCGATTGACGAGCTGTGCAGGTGGCGGATGGCATCGGATGCCGCCGATTCGCTTCCGAGCCGAACAGCATCGAACTGAAGACCCTTCGAGCGGCAGAGCTCCAGGCTCTTCTCGAGTGCATTGTTGACTGCTTCGTGGGACTGGCTGACCAGAAGAATTCTTCGTGCCTGCTCCTTTGTCATCAGGTAGTGCAAGAGTGATGCAATGAACCAGGTTTTCCCGGTGCCCGGGGGACCTTGCAGGAGGCTTATCGGGCCGTTACCGACAACTCGCCGGAACGCATCCCGTTGGCTCTCATTGAGCTTCTTGTCGCCTTCCGCGTACTCTTCAAGGTCGATATCGCTTGGGGGTCGATAGGTTGTTGGCTGGTGATCATGGCCGGCTGAAGGGTCGAAATACTCAATCAGACCGGGAATGACCGCCCTGTCACTGAGCACGCGTTGGACCGCCAGGCTACGACGAGTGAAGGACGCCTTCTCCAGCGTTCCTCGCAAGCGCAACTTGTCACCAATGCGCAAGTTGGTCTTGGAACTGAGGTCCTGGATGGCCAGTTCAGCCCGTTCACCAAAAGTGGTATCTCGCAGGCTCAGGTAACCACAGTTGCGCCAGTTGCCGTCATTCCCGCGAACCTCAACAATGACGGTCTCCGCGTCGCTGTAGTCGATGACCCCGCTGTCTACCTGATACGGAACTAACGTCTGGTTCCGTTCATAGGGACTGTGCCGGTGCTCACCAGAAACTGTCAGGCTGGGCAGCGCGTCTTCTTCGGCGTCAAGGAGTACACGCCAGAGATCGGAGACTGCAATCGGTAGTAGCGCACGGGCGCTGGGCAGGTCTTCGATTGGCCTTCTAGCGGCTCCCGGCGCTGGCTCTGAGATTCTTGTGATGTCAACTCGTTGCTCGGTCAGTACACGAATCTTGTTTTGTACCTCCGGAATCCCCAGAAGTTGTTGAACCAGATCGCTCACATCACCGACAGAACCATCTTTCAGGGAAACCAGCGAAGTGATAACGGCATCGTGCATGGTCTGCGAGCGCATCAACTGGACTTGCGTGATGTTCTCGGCACGGATGTTCGTAGCCTTCTCCTCCTGCAGACTCCAGTCGAAAGTGAGTTGACGCCCGACCGCAGTTAGTCGGAAGAACACGCAGCCTTTCGCTTTCTTAGAGTCTTCGACTTTGACGTGCAAGCGGCCGTTGTCGAGGTACATCGGACCTTGAGGCACAGAGCGGAAGGCCAAGTTCGGCACAGTGACCGTCACGGATACCGTCTCCTGCTCCGGTGACCTAAGCGCCGCAGCCAGCGCCTGCTGCAGCGGTTCAAGTGCAGAAGCCGCGTGCTCCGTCAGCAGCCGGGAGAGTTGGTCGTAGACCTTCGGGATCGAGTATGGCCCCTGAGGTTGAGCCTGGTTACCGCCGAGCATTTCACAGATGACAGCTGCCAGACCGTAGCGATCGCGCTCAACGGGCGACATGGTCTTGTACTCAGGGGGAAGGTAAGCCGTGGTGTAGGCATCCCCCGGCGCATGCTCAAAGTCCAGTGCATCGATAAGCACAGACTGACTGCTCGAGACAACGATCACATTGCCTGGATGTACGTCACCATGCGGAAGTTCGAGAGCATGCAGGCGCACGATGACATCAGCCAAGGCCCGGGCAACGCGGAGCCGCGCTTCGAGGTCGGGCGTCGACGCGAGCCACTCGTACAGCGTCTGGCCATCTACCCACTCGCGCACCAGCAAGAGATTCTTGCGGCTGAGCCCGAAGTCGACGATGCGTGGAAGGCCAGGAATGGCGCATCCACGTAGTGTTCTAGCGCGCTCAACGAACGCCAGCAGACGGATGGAATCGTCCTGTCGTAGTGGGTCCGGCTCCACCCCATTCCAGCATTTGACAGCCAAGTCGTGCTGATCTGTCTTCGAACGAAAGAATAGTACGTCGTCGTCATCGCGGAGAACGTCAGTCTCTTCGTAGTCCCGAAGCTTGCTGACCGCCTTGAACGCCTCAAACCGCGTCAGGTCGATGATTTGGTGGCTCTCGCTCGACGTAGCGGCATTGACCGCTTCAAGCATAGCCCTGGCGTTCTCGAACCGCTGCAACGGGTTGCTCGCAAGCGCTTTTGAGAGGACAGCGTCGAATGCCCCTTCGAATTGGTCGTCAGCTCGCGACGCCCACTCATGGACGTTGTTGACTCGAGGAGGACGAGCGCCATACAAGATGAGATAGCAGATCACCCCAAGAAGGAAGATATCCCGCCTGTACGGTGTTGACTCACTTGCAGTGCCTACGTCTTCAGGAAGGTTAGACCGATCAACTCGGATCTGCTCCCGGAACGTACCAACCGTCTTCATTGACGGATAGTAGGCCGCGGGGAAGCCCGTCACCACAACCCGCGCGGGACGCTCAATCCAAAGGCAATGGTCGCCAACGTCGCGGTGCGCGACGCTCAAGTCGTGAAGATCCGCGAACCGGATCAGAAGAGCCTTCACGAGACGAACGCGTTCATCCGGGTCTAGCTTGGGGAGGACGCTGTTGGAGAATTCAGTCAACCTCGCAAGTTTCGAAGGCAGCGAGTAGAGCTCCTCAAAGTTGAACGTGACGTCCTTGGCGTCCTTCCGGCCGATAGGTCGCAACAAAGATGCGCCAAGCTCCGGGTTTCGGTCGGACACGTACTCGTAGATGCGCTGTTCCCTGAGACCCAGGAAAGCGCGGTCACCTTCGCCGATAAGCGTCATCCCAAGAGCACCGAAGTTCCACCTGCGCAGTAGCGCTAACTGGTCCGGGTCGTCCTTTGCCTGGGCCCGAAACTCCGAGTACAGACCCTTGGGGTGCTCCCAAATGGCAACGTCGCCTGGACGAAAGCCTTGCACCAAGTAGTCGCGCGGCTTGAAATCGTTCCCGCAGAAGAAACGGTCGTAGGCGCCTAGGTTCGCAAGCACGTTGAATCGTGGGGCCCAAGGAAGCGACTTCTTGTACTTGTCTTGGTCAACCCACTCCAACAGTTCGTAGAGGTAAAGAACCGCTTGGTCGTCGTCGCCCATCTCCAGTTCTTCAACGCCGTCCTGTATCACCACAAACGAGTTCACAAACGGCGTCTTGTCGTTGCCAAGCTTTTGCTTCATCAAGTTGGCAAGCTTCTTGGCCTTCAGATTCACAATCGATACTGGGGACTCCCCGCGATCCTCGCCGTCCAAGAACCAGTTCTCACCCACCTTCTTGAGGTTCTTGCCGTGCCAGTTCTTGAGTTCAATGACGACGACGTTAGTGTGGGTGACCAGAACAAGGTCGAAATCGTCGTCCCCGCTGCCTCGTCCTCCACGGGCCAATTTGAACGATGCGTAGCCTCGCCAGCGTGATGAGAACTGTGATTCGTTGAAAGCCTTGTGTATTCTTTGGTGCGCGTCAATTTCTGCGGCAGGTACGCCGGCCTTCTTGATCAGACGGATTTCCAATGTTGCTCCCCTTGGTACGTCGCGCTTCTTTGTTAGGCTATCCGACTATCGACGCAACAACGGTGAACTGGGCGCGGTCGTCCAACTCGAGCGTGTCCCGGATCCACTGCTGATAGTGTTTGAAAAGATCGACTGTGTCGCTCTCGCGCTGTCTGCGGCGCGCCGCGTTGACCTGTTCGATGCCCCGGGAGAAGTCCAGCTTTAGCTGCGTGAGGTGCTTGTCTTGCAGCGCCTTGAGCTTGGCGAGTTCCAACCCGAGACGTGACCGGCAGTCGGCATCGAAGGCTTGCTTGATGGGCTTGAGGTGGCGTTCAACGGTCTGGATGACCGCCGGCAGCGCCGCCTGTGCAATGGATGCATCGACCGGCTTGCCGTCGTTGGCAAGCGATGCACTGTCCAAGCCGATCCGCCGCAACATAGCATCGAAGCCCAGCACTTCCTGCGCCAGTCCGCCGGCATCGACTTTGACGCCCATCCACTCCGTCAGCATCGTCTGCCCGCGCCGGTTGGGCACCTGACCAAGGACGAGGACGATGGACTCGCCCGTACTCAAGCCGTGCGGCGCCCGGATGACCGGCGCCTTCTGGCGGCCGAACAAAGCCATGACTTTGTAGTCGAGCCAGTGGACAATCGGGTGCAGCGGCCACAGAAAGTGCACCTGGGGCCAGGCGTTGGTGTCGCGGGCGCCCTTGATCGCGGCTTCGATGACACCCTTGTCCGCGCTCAGCGCGAACTGGTTGTCGACGGGCCACATCTCCATGGCGAGGTCACGCTTGAGCAGCAGCGCCAGGTCTTTGCTGGGCTGGAAACTCAGCGTGCGCCGGGTGTCGTCCGCCTGAACGGGGCTGTGTTCGCGAGGCGCCTGTTGGCGCAGCCAGTTCAAAGCGTCACGCACATACCGGTAGTCGTCGCCGAACAGCGACGGCAGCGCAGCAGTGGGTGCATGGGTAGCCGTTTGCACGAAAGGCACCGATGGCTCATTCACTGCTAGCACGCCGCCGGCTTGTGCAGCACTCCATAGCGCCTCGAAGGGGTCCACATCGCCCTTTGCCAATTGAGCCTCGAATGCTTCGGCCGTTGTATTGCTCTCTATGGCCGCAGCGACCTTGGCGACCTCGAGTTCCTCGTCGTACAAGCCCATGAACGCTGACGGATCGCCGATGTTTTTCGCGGCCTGCTCGTCCTTGTCGATCAGGATCTCGAGGTAGCGCAGATCGCCCCGCACGCGCTCGTTGTGGGGCACCGTTAGCAGGTAGCCAATCTTGGGCACCTGGGTCTGGCCATAGCGGTCCACTCGGCCGTTGCGCTGCTGGAAGACCATCAGCGACCACGAGATATCGAAGTGGATTAGCCGGTGCGACTGGTAGTGCAGGTTCAGGCCTTCAGACGCCACATCCGAGGCGATCAGCAATCGCAGTGGGGAATGAGTCTTGCCGAAGTTCTCGACCGTATCCTGAATGTCGCCGTCGGGCAATTGCCCGTGGAGGATCGCCACGGAATTTCCCGCCAGGCCAAGTGCCTTCGGCAGCTCGGTCTGCAGGAATTTCAAGGTCTCGATGCGTTCGGTGAACAGCACCAACCGGTCCATTGGATCGTGCCCCTCCCAACGCCAGTGCGTGCCAGCCTTGAGTTGATCGACGAGATGCTGGAACTTGCTGAACTGTCCCGGGCCGATCGCCGCCACCAAGTCCTGCAGACCACGCAGCTGCGCGATATCGGGATGGGCAGGGTCCTTGGCTTCAAGCTTGCGAAGACGTTCCCTGACGGTCTGCAAACAAGCCGGGGGGGATGAGAACAGGGCCTTCTCGAGGGTGGTGCGAAATAGCATGGCGCCGTCCCGCTGCTGGCCGGCATCGGTGGCGAGCTTCAAGGAGGCCAGGCATTCGAACGCGGCGTTCTCGGCGGGACTCGCGTCGCGTGCCAAGCGGAACACCTCGCGCTCCGGGAAGTCATGGAGCATCTGCTCGCGAACGTCCTTCTTGAAGCGGCGCACGAAAAGGTGTGCCACATCGTCGCGGGTGTAGTCAGCGCCCTCCGGCAGCACAGTCGGGTCCAGCATCCGCATCAGACTGGCAAAGCTGTCCTTCCTGCCGTTGTGCGGGGTGGCCGTCAACAGGATCAGCGCGTCGGAGCGCTTGGCCAACAGGCTTGCCAAACGGTTGCTCTGCGTGCGGTTGCCTTTGTACGAGACGTTGTGGGCCTCATCGATGATGATGAGGTCCCACCAGGCGCTTTCAAGGTAGTGCCTGTACTCGCTATCGCGCTTCAGCGTGTCGACCGAGATGATGGTTCGGTCGTAGTAGTTGAAGGGGTTGTGGTTGGCAGGAATCTCACGCCGGATGCGCTGGATGCCTGCAGAGTCGAGCCGCGTGAGCGAGATGGTGAAGCGGTTCCAGAGCTCCTGCTGGAACTGACGCATCATGCTTTTGGTGGTGACGACGAGGATGCGGCGCGCCTTTCCACGGCGCATCAACTCGGCCGTGAGGATTCCTGCCTCCAGCGTCTTGCCCAGACCGACGGTATCGGCTAAGAGCAGCCGCGGCCGAAGCTGTCTCAGCACCTGATGCGCCGGCACGAGCTGGAACGGCAGCGTATCCATGACCGCCTTGTGCCCCAGAACGATGGCGTCGTTCTGCAGCGCCGACTGCCGCAGCCGGGATTCGATGTACAGGCGTGCCGCGATGAAGGTGGGCGAGTCGTCGAACACCAGCTCGGTCTTCGCCGGGTCGATGAGCATGACGTCCTCAAGCTGCGACAGGAACAGCGCACGGCGATTGCGCACCGTCTCCGAGATACCGATGCAATTGAGTTGCCAGCCACCCAATTCGCACATGTCGGCGTTCTGCACGATCCATTCCTCATCACGGATCAGTGCGCGCGCACCCGGTGCCGGAGCGCGCGTTAATTGCATCTTCGCCCAGACCGTATGGATATGAATCTACCCTCAGGATTTGTCTCTAGTGCGCACATGAGTCTGACATGTTGGACGCAGTGGGGAAATCGATGCAGCGGCAACGGATGGCGGCACACATGGCGCTCACCCCGCTGTGCGAAAACCTGCTTGCTGTTTGTGGTCCGGATTATTGTTGGTTCTCAGCCGACCAGTCTCTGTCGAACACAACCACCTGCGCATCACCATTCGCCCTGGTCAGCCTAGAACTTGCCGCGTGATCAATCGGATGACTTCCTCGCGCCCATCGAATGGCGTTGATCCGCCGTGTCGCGAGCGTTTGGATTGGGCACGGTGTCATGGCGGCGGGTACCTTGTTGAGAGGGAAGGCCAGGATGGCAGTGGCTATGTGGATTGTAAGGCCGCGGCGGCCGAAGTCAATCGAATGACATGGCAAGGTTGTCCCAGCCGCGCCATCAGGTCGGAATGTCATCAGTTACATTCTCCTGATACATTGTTGCACCTGCAGACCATCAGGCACGCCATGACCGATAAGCTGTTCTCCATCTGTGAGCCTCGGACAGGCTGCCATGTCGTCCAGATCTCCCCCGACGAAGCGCGAGGGCTCCCGCCGTATCGTCAGCTCGACCATGGAAGAGGACTTGGCCTGTCGGGGCGACGATCTTGCTGGCAGCAATCTCGCTATTGAGCCCGCTCGCCCTAGACGTTTGCTCCGCTGTGCTGGTTCCCCGAGGCAGGTTTCTGGCAGCGTCGTGATAGGCCTCGTAGTTTCGCCCCCTGTAGCGCGGAAAGTGGAAAAGGCCTTGCAGGAAGGAGCGCTGCCGATGCCAGGCCTTAGCCTTTGGGTTCGCCTTGAGTCGCCTGTGGATAGCCCCCCTGAATCGCTGATTCCCTCGTTGCGTCACCAGCCCGGTACAACAATAGCTTGACAGCATCGGGAAACTGCAAAAGGCTCTGCGGATGTGCCAATCCGTAGCCGACAAGATAAGGATGGCTGCCGCCAAATTTGAAAGACCACTGGGTCAGATCAATGTGGGCATTGTCGTGGCTTCACTTCGTGCGTCACGAAGGGATTTCGCCGACATTGCTGGGATGTATGTCAGGGTGTCGCGTTGAGCTTGCACTGTAACGCCATCTCATAGGCCGTCTCGAAGTGCGGCGTGAGTGGCCGCTCCATGGCCTCGTGTTGGGAGATCACAGTCGGCTTATCTGAGTCGGCAAGGCGGCCTTTGAAGATCAGCCAGGAAAAGAGGTGCGGGGTGGTCTGAGTAAGAAGAGCATGGCCCGAATCTTCCGCGAGCTTACGTGCCTTCTGGTCGTCGGTGATAACGGCTTGCCCGATCTTCATTGCGAAGGCGATGGAGGAAAGCTCGCCTTTCCCCAAGCGCTTGCGGTTTTCGAGGATTCTGATGGTTTGCAAGTCGCCAATGTCGCAAGAATGGGCGGCGAACCGGCCGAGAGCTTGCTCTTTGGCTAGGCGCCCCATGAGCTCGGCCTCGGCCGGAGTGGGCGCATTCTTTCTCGGCTTGGTTAAGCACTCGTAGCGCACGAAGTTGGTGATGCAGAATTCGCAGCGCGCTTCCTTGGCAGCCACGTACAGTCGTGTTGAAGACAGCAGGTTCCACACAGAGCAGGCGTCGGCAACGTTGATAAGGTGGAACTTCGACGGGTCAATGGCCATGCAGCTTCCGGGCATAGAGCGTGGCGAGTTCGGCGAGGTCGCCGTGGCTGCACAGCAGCGCCTCGGCCAATCTCCCAATGCTGATCACTCCAGCACTGAAGCCCTCGAAGCACAGGTTGACATAAAAGTCGGAAAGGCCGAGCTTTGACAGATGGGCCTTGCGCTGCCGCTGCGTGGCGTTGAGGTTCTCAGGCAGCTCGGGGTCGAGCTTTGCTTCGCGTGGAACGTGTAGGCGACTGATGCGGTCGTAGGTGACCTTGTCGATAAGATTGGCCTCTTTGAGTGCGATGGCCAGGGCGATGCAACTCACGCGCAACTCGTTGGCCCACCGCAGCGCATCAGCGTTCGTCCACTGGGATAAAGCCGAAAGCTTGGACAAAAAGGCCGGTGGCATCAGGAAGCACGAGGCGAAGCGGTTGGCACGGAGCTCCAATCGATCTGCTCCGCTCGGACCCTCGAAACTGACGCTCGCGCCTCGTGCAGAGTCGAAGATGGCATGGGCCATTTCGTGCGCCGCGCTGAACCGCTGACGATAGATGTCTTCACTGTGGTTGATCAGAACACACTTGCCCGCAACTGGATGCATGATGAAGAGGCCGGAAATAGTCGAGTTGCCTAGCTTGCGGCGGAATACATGAACACCGACTCTGCGGAACTCCGCATAGACATCACGCGGCACGGCGTGGTCATCGTGTCCAAGAGCGGCGCGAAGCTGCGCGGCGGCGGCCTCGCCATGGCCTTTGGCGTAGTCGCCCGTTGGGGAGAAGGCGAACTCTTTCGGCGGATGCCCAAGTTCTCGCATCAGAAAATCTTCCGTCTCGCAGAGATAGAGGAAATCTTGGACGGCTCGGCGATCCTCCTTGGTGAAGTCTCCGCCGTGGGCGCGGTAGAGCGTCTCGGTCTGCTCGAACGGGGCAACCTGCTCGTTGGAGATGAAGAACTTGAAGTCGCAGCGGTAATGGTCCGCCAGGATCAACACCTCGTCTCCGGTGGGCTCGGCCTGCCCGGCTTCAATGGAGGCTAGGCGGGCAGCATCAATGCCAGTCGAGGACGCGACCTCAATGCTGGACTCTTTGAGTTGAAATCGGTATTTGGCAAACTTTGAGCCTAGGATTCGCAGGTCGATGGCCATAGTCAATAATCATATCATCGTGCATGCCTCAGCTTCGGATCGGGTTTCACAGCGAGAGGGTCGTTGGCAAGTTTGCCCGCCTACGCCGAAGGTATATTTCAACTGTAGAGCGTCAGTCCTCTACAGGGTAAGCGTAAGGATGAGAACGATCACGCCCGTGCCTGGGAAGAACTCAACCCGGAATAGTCGCCGCTCAGTTCGCAGACTTTTCCGTAGGAGACTCCTCTGGTGCTCGTTGGGCGAGTTCGTGCTCCAGGATCCGTATGCGCCCCTGCAGGCCATCGATTTTCCCGGCCGCTTCCTCTGACGCCCGTTGCCAGCGGCTGGACTCTTCCGCCGCCGCTTCGGCCTTGCCGCGCCAGAACGCC
>ERZ761602.2740-NODE-2740-length-26607-cov-11.269321_pt1 | contig 26607 bp, 25 predicted proteins | sample MGYA00512165_ERZ761602 | MGnify/ENA primary metagenome ERZ761602 (study PRJEB28899, sample SAMN02445085) | bioreactor sludge metagenome | biome: EBPR sludge; isolation source: Thorneside wastewater treatment plant | place: Australia: Brisbane, Thorneside...
AGCTACGCGACGGTCGGGGCCGGCAACGGCTACCAGGAGGGCGACACCGTCTACGTGTACTGCGAGACCACGTTCCGCGCGATGATCACCGGCATCGTCAGCTCGGTGATCCTCGGCAAGCCCACGCGCTTCTACGACGGGGCGATGGTCGAGTGGAACTCGCTGTCGTACATCGCGGACCGCAACGGCAACTCGATCCTGCCGGTCAATTCCCCGTGGCGCACGGACCTGAAGTCCTTCTTCCGGCCGGCGATGAACCAGGCGGACGTGGAACCCCGGACCATCGTCGACCCGTTCGCGAGCAACACCAACGCCATCGTCGACAACGACCGCCGCTACAAGACCGGTGAAGCCGCGTCCGGCGCCGGTGGTGGTGGAGGCCTGCCGCCGAACCCCTGCGGCGGCTGACGATGCCGCGGCCAGCGGCGAAGGCCTTGGCCGCCGGCAATCCGGGTTCCGGGACGGCGTGGCGACGGCGCGCCGCCGCGTGGGCGGCGGTGGTGCTGTCGCTCGCCGTCGCGGCCTGCGGACCGCCCCAGCGGTCCACCGACCCGGCATCGGTCGAGGACTTCCTGGCACGGCACTGGCAGGACCCCATCGCGCCGCAGGGCAGCCCGCCGTCCGCGTACTCGGCCCTCGAGGCCTCGCTGTCGCCGGCCGCGTGCGGCCAGTGCCACGTGTCGCAGTTCAAGACCTGGCAGGACAGCCGGCACGCGAAGGCCATGGGCCCGGGCATCCGCTGGCAGCTGACGCTGATGGACCAGGCTGCCGCGAACCGCTGCCTGCGCTGCCATGCCCCGCTGGCCGAGCAGAAGGCCCTGGTGGCGATCGAGCAGGGCTGGGGCACGGCCCCGTCCCAGCCGCCGCCGGCCTACGTCGATCCGGGCCTGGCCCACGACGGCCTGGTCTGCGCCGCCTGCCACGTGCGGGCGCACCGGCGCTACGGGCCGCCGGCGCGGCCCGGCGCGGCCTCGGCGCCGGCACATGGCGGGTTCGTCGAGTCCGCGGCGTTCGGCGACAGCCGCTTCTGCGCGACCTGCCACCAGTTCCCGCCCGACGGGCCGCGCACCGCAGGCAAGTTGCACGAGGACACCTACGCGCAGTGGCTCGCGAGCCCCTATGCGCCCGACAAGCCCTGCCAGGCCTGCCACATGCCCGACCGCCAGCACCTGTGGAAAGGCATCCACGACCCGCAGACCACGCGCGAGGCGATCGACGTGCAGCTGGAGGTGGTGCCGCTCGGCGGATCGCGCCACGAGGCGCGCGCCACCGTGCGCAACGTGGGCGCGGGGCATCACTTCCCGACCTACATGGTGCCGAAGGTCGAGCTGCACTTCCTGCGCACGGATGCCGGCGGGAAGGCCACGCCGATCGGCCAGCGCGTGATCGGCTGGACGGTCGACACCGGCATCACGCGCGAGATCGAGGACACCCGGATCCCGGCCGGGGGGACGGCTCGTTTCGTCGTGCCCTTCGAGGCCGCGCGGCCCTCGGGCTGGGAGCTCGAGTTGCGGATCGTCGTGAAGCCCGGCGAGCACTACGAGCGCGTCTTCGGCGCGAGCCTGGCGCAGGTCGACCGGCTTCCGCCGGCGGCCCGGGCGCCGCTGCAGGAAGCCTTGCGGCAGGTGCGATCGGTCGAGTACGAGCTGATGCGCTTGCGCCGCTCGCCCGCACCGTGAGGGGCGGGACCGGCCCCGACGCCACATTGCAAATTGAAAGGTTCACGATGCACATGCGCGCACTGCAACGCCGCACGGCGGCAGAAGAGGCTCCGACCCCGGGAGCGCACGCCGCGCCCGCGTGGCACGGGTCGTGCTTTTCGGAGGCGGTCGGAACCCCTGCCGCGACTTCACCCGCCATGCGCGTCGCACCGCCTCCAGCCAGCCGCTTCTGCCGAGTTGCACTCGTCGGCGCGGCGCTCGCCTGGGTCGTGGCCTCGTCTGCCGCCTGGGCACAGGACACCAAGCCTCGCCTGAAGTTCAAGGGCAAGGGATCGGCCTGCCTGTGCGACGACGCGACGGGCGAGGAGGCCATTGCCCGCGCGGACCGGACACGGGCCGCGGCATCGAGCGGGCCGGCGAGCGCGCCGGCACGCACGGATCGTGCAGCCGTGCCGCGCGCCGCGGCCCCGGCCAGCAGTCCACCCCCCAAACCACCCGAGGAGCAGCGCCCATGAGGAACGAGGAGACCCGCCCGTCAACCGCACACCAGCCGTCGACGGCGATGCCGCACCCGAATCGCCGAGCGTGGCGCTGGCTGAAAGCCTTCGGCTCGGCCGTCGGGTTCACGGCCCTGGCGCTCGTGCTCTGGGCGGTCGAGCCGGGCTCCGCGCAGCGGGATGCCGAGGGCTGGGGCGCGGAGGCGGCGCGTGCGTCATCGGCCAGCGACCTGTCCTGGCTGCCGATGGCACCGGCCAATGCCTGCGGGCTCGGCGCCTCCAGCTGCTTCAAGTGCCACAACGGCAAGCGTGCCGACGCGCCGAACAGCGACCCGGTCAAGGCGCCCTGGCATGCGCAGCACGCGAAGGTCGACAACTCCTGCGTCGGCTGCCACAAGGGCAACCCGCGCGTGATGAAGCAGGAGCTCGCGCACGCCAAGATGATCGCCAAGCCGAAGGACAACAGCCAGCAGTCCTGCAGCACCTGCCACACGGCCGATCTGGCCAAGGTCCAGGGCGCCTACACCGGAGGGAAATGAGATGACGACCCACCAACGTCGCGCGCCCACGCGCCGTCGCGGCCTGACCCGGGCACTGGCCACGGCCGCCGCGGCCGCGCTGCCGCTCGCCGCCACCGCCGGCCCGACCATCGAGTTCGGCAAGGGCAGCTCGCTGAACCTGACCTACGCGGTCCAGATCTGGAACCAGACGCGGGGCTTCACCTCGGCCACGAACGGCGCCAGGTCCAACGACACCTTCCTGCGCCGCAACCGCCTCGCGCTGACCGGGCAGTACGACGACGCGATCGGCTTCTACGCGCAGCTCGAGGGCGGCGGCATCGGCCACACCGGCAACGACGACCACGAGATCTTCTTCCGCGATGCCTACGTGACCTTCGACTACCGGGACGAGCTGCGCTTCATCGTCGGCAAGGTCAAGAACACCTTCTCGCGCGAGAACCTCGAGGCCTGCCTCGAGCCGCTGACCCTCGACCGCGCGGAGCTGCTGTCCTACACGCCCTTCGCGGGCACGCGGGATGTCGGTGCCGTCGTCTGGGGCAACCTGTTCGACGCGCGCCTGCAGTACCGGCTGATGGTGGCCGACGGGCGCGAAGGCGCCAACGTCCCGAAGAACAAGCCGCGCATCACGGGCCGCGTCCACGTCAGCCTCTGGGATCCGGAGTACAGCTACGGCTACCTCGGCACCTACCTCGGCACGCAGAAGGTGCTGACCATCGGTGCCGCGGTCGACTACGAGCCCGATGTGGCCTACGCGAACTTCCTGTCGCGCACCGACGTCAAGGACTACAAGGCCTGGACGGTCGACGCCTTCATGGAGCTGCCCACGGCCAGCGGCGTGTTCACCGCCAGCGGGGCCGTCTTCAAGTACGACACCGGCGGCGCCTCGGCCAAGTCGCCCGATCCGGCCTTGCCGATCACCGCGGACCTCGAGGGCTACTACATCAAGGCCGGCTACATGCTGCCCGGCAAGGTGGGGCCGGGGCGCCTGCAGGTCTTCGGCCGTCACGAGAAGCTCGACTACGGCGTGAGGACCGGGCTGGCCGAGTACTACGACAACACCTGGAACAGCGTCGGCTTCAACTACTACATCGACGGCCAGCGGCTGAAGATCACCGGCGAATACGCCCGGGTCAAGTTCGACACGCCGCACCCGGTCTTCCAGTCGTTGCGGGACTACCAGCAGGCTACACTCGGCCTGCAATTGATCTTCTGATTGCGCGCCGGGGCCACCGTTCGGCGCGGGTCCGCGCCGGCGTGGTCCTGTGCCGCCGGTCGGGGCTCCGCGGCCGGCCCCGGCAAGCAGCATCGGGCCCGCGATGACGACTGCCTCCCCACCGTCGATCGCCGCCGGCGAGGCGCCGGCCGCGACGACGACTGCCCGGCCGGCGCCGCTGGTGGCGCATCGGCTGGTGCCGTTGCTGCTGGGTGTCGTGGCGGTCATCGCCTACGCGTGGCTCGGCCGGCAATGGCACGACGGCGGCATCGGCTGGATGCTCGGCAGCCTGCTGGCCGGGCTCGTCGTCGGCGGCTTGGCGCGCCTGGCCGCCGAACTCGCCGCGCTGCGGCAGCTCGAGCGCGGCATCCACGACACGCGCGAGGGCCTGCTGACACCGAAGGCCGAGCACGGCCTGGGATGGACGCTGGCCGGCCGACTGATCCCGGAGCACAACGAGACGGTGGCGGCGCTGGCGCTGATGTTCCGCACGGTCGAGGAGTGCCAGCTGCGCTTCCTCGACGAGCGCAACCGCAGCCTCGCGATCCTGCAGAGCCTGCCGGGCGCGTTGCTGGGCATCACCGACGAGCTCCGCGTCTCGATGGCCAACCATCAGGCCGAGTCGCTGTTCGGTGCCGGACCGGGCACGCTCGTCGAGCGCAACCTCTTCGACCTGCTCGTGCCCGACGATGCCGGTCGTGCGCTGCTTCGCGACGCCTTCCTCTACAAGCAGCCGATCCGGCAGCGGGAGGTGGTGCTGCGGCTCGACGGCCGCCCGCGCCACTTCTCGATCAGCCTCGCCTTCTACAACGAGCTGCCCGAGGACATCGCCGGCGTCATGATCCTGCAGGACGTCACCGAGCAGCGGCTGCTGATGGAGAGCGTCGCGATGCGCGAGAAGCTCGTCGCGATGGGCCAGCTCGCCGCCGGCGTGGCCCACGAGCTGAACACCCCGCTGGGCAACATCCTCGGCTACGCGCAGCTGATGCGCGCGGCCTCGGGCTCGCCGTCCCAGGTGGGCGCGTACGCCGACGTCGTGGTGGCCGAGGCCCGGCGCTGCTCGCGTGTCGTCCACGACCTGCTGGCCTACGCCCGCAAGGAACCCTGCGGCGGCGAGACCTGCGACGTCGACCAGACGCTGCGCGAGCTGCTCGAGGGTTTCGTCCACTGCCGGCTACAGCGCTACGGCATCGAGCTGGACGTGCAGCTCGAGCCGGGCCCGCATGTGGCCGAGGGGGGCTGCGGCGAGCTCGACATCGCCCTGACGAACGTGATGTCCAACGCCATCCATGCCCTGGCGGGCACGACGCGGCCGCGCATCACGATCCGCTCGTGGAGCGAACCGTCGCACGTGGCCATCTCGGTGACCGACAACGGTCCGGGTGTCCCGCCCGAGGCGCGCAGCCGGCTCTTCGACCCGTTCTTCACGACGAAGGACGTCGGCCAGGGATCGGGCCTCGGCCTCTTCATCAGCCAGGCCGTCATGACCCGACGCGGGGGGCACATCGACTTCGAGGCCCCTGCAACGGGCGGCGCGTGCTTCGTGATCCGGCTGCCGCGCGTCGATTCGTCCCGCGTGCGCGTGTCATGAGGCCCCCGGACGCCCGCGGGGTGCCGGGCCCCCGCCGGGTACGAACGGGCGCAGGGCTTAGGATGCCGGCATGAACACGGCCTCCGATGCTGTCGCCGCGCGTGGCTCGCGGCCCGACTCCGGCTCTCGGGACGCGACGCCCGTCGTCCTCGTGGCCGAGGACGACCGCCACATGCGCGAGCTCATCGGCATCGTGCTGCGCGAGTCGTCGCTGCCGATGCGCGTGGTCGCCGTCGAGAGCGCGATCGCGGCGATGGACCACCTCGAGGACGAGGCGGTGTCGGTGGTGATCACCGACCTGTGCATGCCCGGGGCCGACGGGCTCGACCTGCTGCGCTTCGTCAAGCAGCGCCAGCCCCTGTGCCAGGTGCTGCTGGTGACCGGCCACGCGAGCGTCGACTCCGCGGTGTCGGCACTGAAGGAGGGCGCGTTCGACTACGTGCAGAAGCCCTTCGACACCGACCGCCTGCGCTCGCTCGCCGAGTCGGCGCTGAACTATCACCAGGCGCTGGCCGGTGCCGCCCGGTCGCGCCAGGAGGGCGACGGCACACGGGCCGACCCGAGCCCGCTGATCGGGCGCTCACCGGCGATGCTGGCGGTCGAGCGCCTGATCGAGGCCGCCGCGGCCTACGACGCCTGCGTGCTGGTCTGCGGCGAGAGCGGCTGCGGCAAGGAACTCGTCGTGCGGCGGATCCACGAGCTCGGTGCCCGCCGCGACAAGCCGTTCGTCGCGGTCAACTGCGCGGCGATCCCCGAGACGCTGATCGAGAGTGAGCTCTTCGGCTACCGGCGCGGCGCGTTCACCGGCGCCGACCGCAACAAGCCCGGCCTGTTCGAGGCAGCCGACGGCGGGACGCTCTTCCTCGACGAGATCAACAGCGCGCCGGCAGCCCTGCAGGTCAAGCTCCTGCGCGTGCTGCAGGACGGCTGCTTCTTCCCGGCCGGCTCCACCGAGCCCGTGCGCGTGGACGTGCGGGTCATCGCCGCGGCCAACGTGCCGCTGCGCCAGCTGGTCGAACGCGACGCCTTCCGCAAGGACCTGTACTACCGGCTGTCGGTCATGGAGATCGACGTGCCCCCGCTGCGCGAACACCGCGACGACATCGGGCCGCTGGCGATGCACTTCCTCGCCAAGCACGCCCAGCGGCTGGGCAAGCACTGCGCCGGCTTCACGCCCGGTGTGCTGACGGCCTTGATCCGCCACGACTGGCCGGGCAACGTGCGCGAACTCGAGAACCTCGTGCAGCGCATGCTGATCCTCGGCACCCGCGACGTCATCGACGTCGACGTGCTGCCCGCGCACCTCGCCGAGGCCCGGGCCCCGGAGGCGCATGCGCTGGACTACCTGCCCCCGCAGAGCCTCGAGGAGATGGAGGCCTACCTGATCCGCAAGACGCTGCGCAAGACCTCCGGCGACCGCACGCTGACCGCGGAGATCCTCGGCATCGACAAGTCGACGCTGTGGCGCAAGGTCAAGCGCTACAACATCAAGGAGTGAGGGCGGGCCGCGGGCGGCGCCTGCGCGGCTCTGGCGCGGGCCGCCGCCCGGCTCACTTCTGCACCGGGTAGCCGACCGTCGAGGCTTCCTTGATCGCCTGCAGGGTCGTCTCGGTGCCGGACGACGCCGCCCAGGCCATGTAGCCCCACTTCATCACGTAGGCGTCGTAGCCCAGCAGGCGCAGCGCGACGACGGCCTTGTTCTGCTGCTGGCCGGTGTCGCAGTAGAGGATGATCTCCTTGTTCCTGGGCAGCTTGGCCAGCGAGGCGGGCTTGACCAGTTCGTTCAGGTCGATGTGGATCGCACCGGGGACGTGGCCCAGGTCGTACTTCTTGTCCTTGGGCATGCGCACGTCGACGACGACGAAGTCCTTCTTGCCTTCCTTGATGCGCAGGGCGACTTCCTCGGCGACGACCTCGTGGTAGTCGTTGTCCTCCAGGCCGTTCATGTAGGCCTGGACGAACTTCTGCAGCGTGGCCCGCTCGGCGGGCGAGGCCTTGGGCAGCGCGGTCTGGGCGACGGCCGAGCCGATGGCGAACGCCATCAGCGCGAAGGCCACGGTCATCGGGCGGGGGTCGAGGCTCATGCGGTTCTCCTGTATCCGGTGTCGCGCCCGCGAGGGCGGGACGACGTCGCGATGCTGCAAAGCGGCCGGCCGCTACGGCTTGCGCCGGATCAACCGATGCCGATCGTCCGGGCGCACCGGGTGCGCATCTTGCTCCAGATCATGCCCGTCCCGGCAGCCTCGCCCGGCGCCGTGGCCGCTTGCACGATCCCCGCCACCGCATGCGGGTAAACCCTGATACGCTGCTGCTGTCCTCACCGTCCGCTCCGATCCCCGATGCTGATGCCCCGTCGCCCCGTGTCCTGCTCCTTCGACGACGCGCTCGGCGCGGTTGCCGAGCGCCTCGCCGCCGCCCGCGCCGGCGGCCGTCGTCCGGTGTTCTACCTGCCGGGCAACGCGGGCCGGCTGGCCGCAGCCGAGCAGTGGATCTTCGACCACGCCGCACGCCTGGAGGGCGTCGACGTCTTCCAGGTCCTGGCGCTGGGCCCCGCTCGCGGCTGGGCGCAGGCGGTGATGGGGGGCGTGGGCATCGTCACGCCGTTCATCGGACCCGGGGTGCGCGAGCTCGTCAACCGGGGCCTCGCGCGCAACATCCGCTGCCACCTCTCGCAGGTGCCGCGGCTGTTCGAGGGCCGCTGGCGTCCCGACGTCGCGCTCGCGCATGTCTCGCCGCCGGACGCCGAGGGCCGGGTCACCCTCGGCTTGAACGCCGGCATCGACCACGCTCCCGTTCGCCAGGCCGCGTTCAAGGTCGCGTTCGTCAACGCGCGCCTGCCCCGCTGGCACGTCGAGACCCTCGAGGACGCGGCAACCGGCCGCAGCTTCGAGACCGGCTGCGCCCTGCCGCTCGCGCACTTCGACCTCGTGGTCGAGATCGACGAACCGCTGACCGAGCACCCGATGCAGCCGGCGGGCGCGGCCCAGCGTGCCGCCATCGAAGCGATCGCGCGGCGCATCGTCGACGTCCTCGCCCAGGACCCCGCAGCGAGCGCGGACGGGTTGCCGAACGTGCTGCAGCTGGGCATCGGCAAGATCCCGGACGCGGTTGCACGCGAGCTGGCGGGGCGAGGTCTGTCCGTCGCGGGCCTGTGGTCGGAGCTCTTCTCCGACGGCGTGCTCGCGCTGTATCGGGCCGGACTGGTGCGCCGCACCACCGGACCGGGCCTGCGCGACCGCATCGTCGTCGGCTTCGTGCTCGGCAGCGGCGGTTTGTACGAGACCATGCGCGGGAACCCGCACTTCGCGGTCCTGCCGCAGGACGTCGTCAACGACCCGGCGCTGATCGCCCGCAACCCGCACATGGCCAGCGTCAACAGCGCCATCGCGGTCAGCCTGGCCGGCGAGGTCACCGCGGCGACCATCCGGCGCGACTACTACTCCGACGTCGGCGGCCAGTTCGACTTCGCGCTCGGCGCGTCGTGGGCGCACCGTGGCACCTCGATCATCGCGCTGCCCAGCGTCGCGCGCCTGCGCAACGGCGCGCTGGAGAGCAAGATCGTCGCGCTGCACCCGGAGGGGGCGCACCACACCATCGGCGCGGACCTGCCGGTGGTGGTGATCACCGAGCAGGGCACGGCGGACCTGCGCGCACTCGACGACAGCGAGCGCGTCGAGGCCATGCTCGGCGTCGCACACCCGGACTGGCGCGCGATCCTCGCGAAGGAGGCGCGCACGCTGCCGTCGATGCAGGGGGTCGGCGCGGTGGAGCCCCGGCTGGTCGCGTTGCACGACGGCCGCACGGCGGTCCTGCGCCCGGCGGGCCGCCAGGACATCGACGCGATCCGCGACTACATCACGCGGCTCAGCGACGACGACCGGCAGACCCGCTACATGGGCACGGTCTCGGTGCGCGCGCTGACCGCGGGCGACCGGCTGACGCGGCTGTACCACGACACGCTGGACTACCTGCTGCACGCGGCTTTCATCGTCGACCTCGACGGCGAGATCGTCGGCGTCGCGCACGCGTTCCGCAGCGGCGAGGCCGGCGACTACGAGGTGTCGTTCTCGCGCCGCAGCGACCTCGTCGGCCAGGGCATCGGCGGCCAGCTGATGCGCATGCTCGTCGACTGGGGTGTCGAGGCGGGCGCACGGGAGTTCCACGCGATCACCTACCGCACCCGCAACCCGCGCATGCGGGCGCTGTTCGACGCCTTCGGCTTCGCGGTCGAGCCGCATGCCGAGGATCCCGAGACCGTCGGCTATCGCGCGCGGGTGGCCGAGCTCGCGCAGGTGGGCGAGCTGGAGTCGGGCGACTGAGCGACGCAGGCGCTCGTCGCCGCGGCTCAGCGGGTTGCCGTCGGGGCCGTCGAGGCCAGCACCGCGCCGACCAGCTCCCGCGCCGCAGCCTGCACCTGCGCCAGGTGCCCGGAGCCGCGGAACGACTCGGCGTAGATCTTGTAGACGTCCTCGGTGCCCGAGGGCCGGGCGGCGAACCAGGCGCTGCGCGTGCACACCTTCAGGCCGCCGATCGCCGCGCCGTTGCCCGGCGCCGTGGTCAGCTTCGCGGTGATCGGCTCGCCGGCGAGTTCGGTGGCCGTCACCTGCTCAGGCGACAGCTTGCCGAGCACGGCCTTCTGCTCGCGCGTCGCGGCGGCGTCGACGCGTGCGTAGGCCGGATCGCCGTGGACGGCGGTCAGCGTTCGGTACTGTTCGCTCGGCGTCCTGCCGGTGACCGCCAGGATCTCCGCGGCGAGCAGCGCCAGCAGGATGCCGTCCTTGTCGGTCGTCCAGACCGTGCCGTCGTGGCGCAGGAACGCGGCGCCGGCGCTCTCCTCGCCGCCGAAGCCCACCGAGCCGTCGAGCAAGCCGGGCACGAACCACTTGAAGCCCACCGGCACTTCCAGCAGCCGGCGGCCCAGCGCCGCGGCGACGCGGTCGATCATCGACGACGACACGAGCGTCTTGCCGATCGCCGCCTGCGCGCTCCAGCCGGGTCGGTGGGCGAACAGGTAGCCGATCGCGACGGCGAGGAAGTGGTTCGGGTTCATCAGCCCGCCGTCGGGCGTGACGATGCCGTGGCGGTCGGCGTCGGCATCGTTGCCCGTGGAGATCGCGTACGCCCCTCGGTTGGCGATCAGCGAGGCCATCGCCGACGGCGACGAGCAGTCCATGCGGATCTTGCCGTCCCAGTCCAGCGTCATGAAGCGCCAGGTCGCATCGACCAGCGGGTTGACCACGCGCAGGTCGAGACGGTGGCGCGTGGCGATCTCGGCCCAGTAGTCGACGCTGGCCCCGCCCAGCGGATCGGCGCCGATGCGCACGCCGGCGTCACGGATCGCGGCGAGGTTCAGCACCGAGGGCAGGTCGTCGACGTAGCTGCCGAGGAAGTCGTGGCGCGCCGTCGTGCCGGCACCCAGCGCGCGCGCCAGCGGGATCCGCCGCACGCCCGCGAGCCGGGCGCGGATCAGCTCGTTGGCGCGGTTCTCGATCCACTTCGTCGCATCGGTGTCGGCCGGCCCGCCGTGCGGCGGGTTGTACTTGAAGCCGCCGTCGGCGGGCGGGTTGTGCGACGGCGTCACGACGATGCCGTCGGCCCGGCCGCTGTCGTCGGGCGACCGCCCGCGGTTGTGGCGCAGGATCGCGTGCGAGACCGCCGGGGTCGGCGTGTAGCGGCCGCGCTCGTCGATCCGCGTCGCGACGCCGTTGGCGGCCAGCACCTCCAGCGCCGAGGCCCAGGCCGGCTCGGACAGCCCGTGCGTGTCGCGACCGATGAACAGCGGCCCGGCGATGCCCTGCGCCGCGCGGTAGTCGCAGATGGCCTGCGTGGTCGCGAGGATGTGGGCCTCGGTGAAGGCCCCGCTCAGGCTCGACCCGCGGTGGCCCGAGGTCCCGAAGGCCACGCGCTGGCCGGGGTCGTCGAGCTCGGGCCAGGTCGTGTAGTAGGCCGTGATCAGGTGCGCGACGTCGATCAGGTCGTCGGCGCGAGCCGGCTGCCCGGCGCGTTCGTGTGTCATGGGGCTCCCTTGGGTTGGTCCGGTTGTCCTGTCCGCGTGCCGGCCTCACCGCCGCTCGTAGGTGACGAACGCGAAGCGCGTGCCGTCGGCAGCCTGCCGCTCGTCGCGCCCGGTCTCGACGAAGTCGTCGCGGTTCCAGCGCGGGAAGTGGCGGTCGCCGTGCAGCTCGGCGTCGATCTCGGTCAGCACGAGGCGCTGCGCAAGCGGCAGCGCCTGGGCATACAACTGGGCACCGCCGATGACGAAGGCCAGCGGGACCTCGGCCACGCGCCGCAGCGCGTCCTCGAGGCTCGCGACGACCTCGGCGCCGGGTGCCTCGCAGGCCGCATTGCGCGTGACGACGAGGTTGCGCCGTCCGGGCAGGGGACGGAAGCGCGCGGGCAGCGACTCCCAGGTCTTGCGCCCCATGATCACCGGGCAGCCCAGCGTCGTCTCGCGGAAGTGCCGCTGGTCGGCGCCGTCCCGGAAGACCAGGTCGTTGTCGCGCCCGATCACGCCGTTGCGGGCGACGGCGGCGATCAGTGCCAGCCGCATCGTCGGGCCCGTCCTCCGGCGTGCCTCACACCGCCACCGGCGCCTTGATCGCCGGGTGCGGGTCGTAGCCCTCGAAGGCGAAGTCCTCGAGCTCGTAGTCGAAGATCGTCGGCGGACGACGGCGGATCACCAGCGTCGGGTACGGCCGTGCCTGCCGCGACAGCTGCAGCTGCACCTGCTCGTGGTGGTTGGCGTAGACGTGGCAGTCGCCCCCGGTCCAGATGAACTCGCCGACCTCCAGCTCGCACTGTTGCGCGAGCATGTGCGTCAGCAGCGCGTAGCTCGCGATGTTGAACGGCACGCCCAGGAAGATGTCGGCGCTGCGCTGGTACAGCTGGCAGCTGAGCCGGCCGCGCCCGCCCGGCTGCCGGGGCGGCGCGACATAGAACTGGAAGAACGCATGGCACGGCATCAGCGCCATCTTCGGCAGGTCGGCCACGTTCCACGCGCTGACGATGATGCGGCGCGAATCGGGGTTGGTCTTCAGCTGCCGGACGACCTCGGCGATCTGGTCGACGTGGCCGCCGTCGGGCGTGGGCCAGCTGCGCCACTGCACGCCGTAGACGGGGCCGAGGTCGCCGTCGGGGCCGGCCCACTCGTCCCAGATCGTGCAGCCGCGCTCCTGCAGCCACTTGACGTTGCGCCCGCCCTGCAGGAACCACAGCAGCTCGACGATCACCGCCTTGACGAAGACCTTCTTCGTCGTGATCAGCGGAAAGCCGGCGCCGAGGTCGAAGCGCATCTGGTGGCCGAAGACGCTGCGCGTGCCGGTGCCGGTGCGGTCGGCCTTGTCCACGCCGTGCGTGATGACGTGGCGCATGAAGTCTTCGTAGGGGGTGGGGATCGTCTGGGGCACGGCAGGCGTGACAGGCGGGAGGGGGTGGGGATTATCGGCAGTGCCGGGAGCCGGCGGCCGGATGGCGGCGCTCGCCCGCCTGGGCGGGCCGTGAACCGCAGGAGGGGCATGGGCAGCGGGCTACCATAACGGGTCCGTTCCTCCCCGGGAGTCGCCTTGTACCGCAAGCTCTTCGTTCCGCTCGATGGCGGTCCCCTCACCGAGAAAGCCATGGCCGAGAGCCTGCAGCTGTGCCGTCAGCTCGGGGCCAGCGTGGTCGGTTTCGTCGCCGAGCCCGACACGCCGGCTCCCAAGGTCGGGACGCAGCTGCAACAGTACTACGAGGCCGTCGAGCGCCACGTCGTGCGCAGCGACACGCACGCGCGCGAGCTGCTGACCCGGTTCGAGGCCCTGGCGGCGGAGGCCGGGGTGCCCTTCCAGAGCCTGCACGTGCTCAGCGACCGGATCGACGACGCCATCGTCACCGAAGCCGAGCGCTGCGGGGCCGACATGATCGTCATGGTCACCCACGACCGCAGCACGCTGGGCGAGTGGATCTACGGCTCGCACACCAAGAAGGTGCTGAGCCTGAGCAAGCTGCCCCTGCTCGTGCTGCACTGAAGGGGCCGGCCGTGCGCGCCGATGCTCGGCGGCGCCACGCGACGGGCCTCAACGATGCCGGTGCACGCGAGCGGCGACCGTGCCGGGCGCGGGGCGGGTGTCCCGCGGCCCTTGGCCGGTCGGCTTCGGCGTGCAATCGCGGCAGCGGCCGTACAACGTGAGGTCGTGATCCTCCACGGTGAAGCCTGCCGGTGCCAGTGACGCGAGGTTGCCCGGGCAGGCGTCGACTTCGAAGACGCGCTGACACTGCCGGCACTGGAAGTGATGGTGATGGCCGCCCCCGGCCATCTCGTAGCGCGCGTTCTCTCCCGGCAGCATCACGGCGCGCAGTTCCCCCTCGTCGAGCAGCGTGCGCAGGTTGCGGTAGACCGTGGCGATGCTGAGGCCCGGCGCGCCGGCCTGTGCCGCTTCCAGCACCTCTTGCGGGAGCAGCGGACGTCCCGCGTGGGCGATGGCGTCGCGGATGGCCGCACGTTGGCGGGTGTTGCGTTCCATGCGGCAAGGGTAGCGGAAGCGCCCCGCGGGCGGGACCGGCGCGGGCACGCCACGACTCGAGCGCCGCGTGTTGATGCGATTGCGTTCGCAATATACTTTGCGTCTCGTCAGCGCTGCTCCGCGTCACGGTGCACCGCGCTGTCACCCATGCCCACCCGAGGAGAGCGTCGTGAGCGCCCGCAGGTTTGACCCTCTGACCCTTGCCCTGTGCCTGGCCGTTGTCGGCAGCGCGGCAGCGGCCCAGCCCGCCGGCAACTGGCAGTTCGGCGCGGTGCTGGACCTCGCCCACACCACGCGGGCGCTCGCGCTCGGCAGCCGCGACCAGGGGCTGCAGCTCGGTCACAGCGATCTCAGCGCCCGTGGCCCGCTGGGCACGCTCTTCAAGGCCCAGCTCACGGCCAGCGTGGCCACCCATGACGGCAAGCTGGAAAAGGGCGTCGAGGAGGCCTGGCTGGAGACCACGCGCCTGCCCGCCGGCCTGCAGGCCCGCGCCGGGCGTTTCGCGTCGCAGGTCGGCTACCTGAACTCCCAGCATCCGCACGCCGACGACTTCGTCGAGCGACCGCTCCTCTACCGCGGCTTCTTCGGTGGACACTGGACCGACGACGGCTTGCGCCTGAACTGGACGGCACCGACACCCTTCTACCTGATGATCGGCGCCGAGGCTTTCCGCGGCAAGCGGCTGGTGCGGGAGACCGCTGGCGCGGTGCGCAACCCGGGCATCGCCACCGTCGTGGTCAAGACCGGGGCGGACCTGGACCGTTCGCACAGCTGGCAGCTGGGCCTGTCGCACATCCGCAGCCGCCGCGAGGCGGCGGTGGAGGTACACGAGGAGGCTGAAGGCGAGGAAGGGCACGGGCACGACGACGAGGCCGGCCACGACCATGCCCATGGCGCGCAGTTCAGCGGCCGCAAGACCTGGATGATCGACGCCACCTGGAAGTGGGCGCCCGGCGGCAACAACCGCGACCAGCAGCTCAGGGTGGGCCTGGAGGCGGCCCGCATCACCGGGCTGAACCGCTTCGCGACCGCACGGGACAGGCACGAATCCCACGCGATCACGCTGGTGTGGCGCTTCCGGCCGCAATGGGAAGCGGGCCTGCGGGCCGACTGGCTGCGCGTGCGCATGCCGCACGGCGAACACTTCCACAGCGCCCGGCTGCGCGAACACGCGCTGATGCTGGCCTGGAAACCCAGCCACCAGCAGTCGCTGCGCCTGCAGGTCTCGGGGCAGCGCGATGCCGTCGAGTTCGAGAACCCGGCCCGGCGCGCCGTGCAACTGCAGTACGTGCTGGCCTTCGGCGCGCACGGGGCCCATGCGTACTAGGCCCGGCAGGCGGGCGCTGGCCGCCGGCGTGGCCGCCCTGGTCGGCGCGGTGCTCGCCGGGCCCGCGGCGGCCTTCACGGTCTTCGCCTGCGAGCCCGAATGGGCGGCGCTCACGCGCATCCTGCTGCCCACGGCGCGGGTGCACGTCGCCACCCACGCAGGGCAGGACCCGCACCACATCGAAGCCCGACCGTCGCTGATCGCACAGCTGCGCTCGGCCGACCTGGCGGTGTGCACGGGCGCCTCGCTCGAGTCGGGCTGGCTGCCGACCTTGCAGGAACGCGCCGGCAACCGTCGCGCGCAGGACGTGTTCTTCGCGGCCGACCATGTGGAGCTGATCGATCCGCAGCCCGGCGCCATCGGCACGCCCTGGACCGGCGACGTGCACGCCGAGGGCAATCCGCACCTGCACGTGGACCCGCGCAAGCTGCTCGAGGTCGCGAACGCGCTGGCCGGGCGGCTGGGCCAGGAGGTCCCGGGCGAACGGGCGGGCATCGAGCTGCGCCGTGCGGCCTTCGAGGCGCGTTGGCGCCGGCAGGTGAGCGAGTGGGAGCGCCGCGCGACCCCGCTTCGGGGCCTGCCGGTGGCCGCTCAGCACACGACCTTCGGTTATCTGTGGCACTGGCTGGGCATGACCCAGGTGGCCGATCTCGAACCCAGGCCGGGCATGCCGCCGACGCCCGGTCACCTGCAGCGACTGCTCGAGGGGCTGCGCGCGGCGCCGCCCGTGGCCGTGGTGATCGCCGGCTTCCAGGATCCGCGCTCGGGCCGCTGGCTCGGCTCGCAGCTGCGCGGACGGTCGGGCGCCAACGTCCCGCTGCTGGTCCTGCCGCCCACGGTGTCCGACGACGCCGCGGAACCGCAACTGGTGGCGTGGGTGGACGGCTTGCTCCGCGAGCTGCTGGACGCCGCCGCGCGCCGACCGTGACGGGCTCGCTGATGCCGGATGCGTGGTTCGTGCTCCCGGTGGCGGCACTGCTGTTCGGCGCGCTGGCGCTTGCGCCGCTGGGCGCGCAGGTGCTGGCGCGCGGTGTCGTCTTCATCGATCTGGCGGTGGCCCAGGCCGCCGCTGCAGCCGCCCTGGGGGTCGGCGCGCTCGTGGACCACCCCGACGGGCTCACGGTGCAGGCCATGGCCCTGGCCGGCGCCCTGGGATGCGCGGGCCTGGTCGCCTGGCTGTCGCGGCAGTGGCCGCAGCAGCGCGAGGCGCTGATCGGCCTGTTGTACGTGCTGGGCGCCAGCGTCGCCCTGCTGGGCGCGAGATTGGACCCTCACGGACGCGAACGCATGGCCGAGCTGCTCGCCGCGGATGTGCTGTGGGCGCAGGGTGCGCAGGTGGGGGTGCTGGCGGCCGGCGCGCTCGGGGTGAGGCTGCTGGGCCGATGGCTGGACCGGGACGCCGTGTTCTTCACGGTGTTCGCCGTGGCCGCCAGCCTGGCGGTACCGGTGCTCGGGCTGTTCCTGGTGTTCGCGCTGCTGATCGCGCCGGCGCTGTGGCAGCGCGCGGGCCTCCCGCAGCGCCAGGCCCTGGCAGGTGCCGTGCTGGCCAGCGGCGCGGGCCTCGCCGCGAGCTGGGCCTTCGATGCTCCCAGCGGGGCCTGCGTCGCGCTGGCCCTGTCGGCCTTCGGCGCCCTCAGCGCGCTGCGCGGCGGTCGGCGCGAACCCGTTGCCGCTGGCCCTGGCGGCACCTGAGCGTCGCGGTGGCGGTCGGGCGCATCCCGCCACGATCCTGATCGACGCCCCGCGTGGCGCCGTGCGGGGCGGCCGCCCGCATGTCGCGCGCCGGGCGGAGCTGCCGCCGCCGTCGCGTCATGCCGCATCGGCAAGTCAGCCCTGAAGGCGCTTATGGCTCGACGGGACGGCCGACCCTAGAGTCGCCGTGTCCAACCCAGGTACACGGAGCCCCGATGCACGGTCTTGTCCACCCGACGACGCGACGCGTGATCGTCACCACGCTGCTCGGGCTGTCGCTGGCAGCTCCAGCCGTCCCCGTCCTTGCGCAGGACGGCTTCCCGTCGCGGACGATCACGCTGGTCGTACCCTTCGCCGCCGGCAGCGGCACCGACATCGGGGCGCGGCTGCTCGCCAAGGACATGGGCGCACATCTGGGCACGACGGTGGTCGTCGACAACAAGCCCGGCGCCAACGGCGCGATCGGTGCGCAGGCCGCCGCGCGCGCCAGGCCCGACGGCTACACGCTGATGATCGGCAACGCGACCAGCAACGCGGCGAACTACGCGTTCTTCGCCGGGCGCCTGGGCTACACGCCCGCGTCCTTCGAGGTGGTCGGCGGCCTGGGAGCCAGCCCGATCTCGCTGTATGTCGCGGCGAACGCCCCGTGGCGCACGCTGGAGGAACTGCTGGCCGACATCCGCCGCAAGCCGGCCCGCTGGGCCTGCGGCAGCGGCAATGCGACGACCCAGGTGGCCTGCGAGGTGTTCCGCCGCAAGGCGGCGCTGGACGTCGTGACGGTCCCGTACAAGGGCAACCCGCAGTCGCTGGCCGACGTCGTCGGCGGGCAGATCGCCTATGCGTTCTCGGACGCCGCCGCGGCGCAGGCGCTGGTCGAGAGCCGGCGCGTCCGGGCCCTCGCGGTGGCCTCGCCGCGGCGCAGCCCGGCGATGCCGGACGTGCCCACCTTCGTCGAGCTCGGCCATGCCGGGTTCGAGATCGGCGGCTGGTCGGCCGTGTTCGTGCCGGCCGGCACGCCAGCCGCGATCGCCGACAAGCTCAATGCCGCGATCCGCAAGGCCAACGACGCTCCCGAGGCGGTTCGCCTGCGCGAGCGCACCGGAGGCGTGGCGATGAACTTCTCGCTCGCCGAGGCGCGGCAGTTCGTTGCCGACGAGATCACCCGCTGGGCGCAGTTCGTCGAGCTCAGCGGCGTCAAGCCCGAGCAGTAGCGGAACCCCGCGCGCCCTGCGGTCCCCGAGCGGATCCGGACATGTCGCCCCCGCCGTTGCCGAGCCACGAGACGCTGCCCGTCGAGCGCCACGGCGACCACGTGCTGCTGGTGACGCTGAACCGCCCCGAGGTGCTCAACGCGATCGACGCCGCGATGGGCCAGGCGCTGCACGAGCTCGTGATGGCGCTGCAGCACGACCCCGGGAACCTGCGCGCGGTCGTGCTCACGGGAGCGGGCCGGGCGTTCTGCACGGGTGCCGACCTCAAGGCCCGCCATGGCCAGGGCCGCGACGAGATGCTGCGGCAGCACGGTGTGGCCGAGCGCACCTTCGAGGCGCTGATCGAGTCGCCGCTGCCGTGGATCGCCGCGGTCAACGGGCCGTGCTGGGCCGGCGGCCTGGAGGCGGCGCTGAGTTGCGACTTCATCTTCGCCGCGCGCGACGCGAGCTTCGCGCTCAGCGAGTGCCGGATCGGCCTGATGCCGGGTTGCATGGGCACGCAGACGCTGGCCCGCGCGGTCGGCGAGCGGCGCGCCAAGGAACTGATCCTGTCGGCACGCAGCTTCAGCGCTGCCGAGGCCCAGCGCTGGGGGATGGTCAACGAGCTGACCGAGCCGGCCGATCTGCTGCCGGCCGCGCTGGCCTGTGCGCAGCGCATCGCGGCATGCGCACCGCTGTCGGTGCGCCAGGCGAAGAAGGCCATCCACCAGGGCCTGCAGGCGGACCTGCACAGCGGCTACCGCTTCGAGCTCGAGGCCTGGCGCGCGCTGCTCGGCACCGAGGACCTTCGCGAAGGCATCGCGGCCTTCGTCGAGAAGCGCGAGCCGCGGTTCCTCGGCCGTTGAGCGCCGGCGCCCCGCGGGCCGGGCACGGGGCCGCCGGGTGACGCGCGGCTCCGTTATCGTCGCGTCGACATCGCGGCGACTCCCGTGCCGAGGAGGTGGCGACAATGGACCTGGACGACTTGCACCTGGCGGTGGTGATCGCCCGCGAAGGCAGCCTCGCCGCTGCCGCCGAAGTCACCGGCGTCAGCCAGCCGACGCTCAGCAAGGCCGTGTCGCGCCTCGAGCGCGCGACCAAGGTGCGGCTGTTCGAGCGCCTCGCGCGCGGGATGCGGCCCACCGAGATCGGCCGCGCGTTCATCGAGCGGGCCACGCTGATCGACCTGGCCGGCGCGGACCTGCACGCCGCGCTGCGTGACCTGCGCCAGGCGCGCGCCGGGGTGCTGCGCTTCGGCATCGGCCAGGGGGTGCCCGACGCGTGGATCGTGCCGGTGGTGGCCGAGTTCGCCGGGCGGGGCGTCGCGCTGGACATGGTCGCCGGCATGCCGGACGTGATCGTGCCGCGCGTCGCCGCTGGCGAGCTCGAGTTCGCGCTGATGGGCACGAGTGCCGACGATGTCGGCGGCCCGCTGCGCTGGCAGGCGCTGCGCGAGGATCCGATCGTGCCCATCGCGCCGAGGACGCACGCGCTGGCGCGCCAGCGTACGTGCGTCGAGTGGCCGGCGCTGGCGGCCGCACGCTGGGTCCTGCCGCCGCGGGGCACGGCGGCTCGCAACGACTTCCAGCGCAACTTCGCCGCGCACGGCCTCGAGCCACCCGAGCCGGCGGTGGTCTCGCGCTCGACCCATCGCGAAGCCACGCTCGCCCTCGCCCTGGGCGCGCTGACGCTGGTGCCGCGCTCGAAGCTCGACGACGGGCCGGTGCACGAGCACTTCGTGCCGCTGGCGCCCCCCGGCGGCTGGGACTCGCCGCGCCGGGTTGCGCTGCTGCGCCGCCGCAGCGGTTACCTCAGCCCGGCGGCCGAACAGGCCATGCGGCGATTCGCCGAGGTGGTGACGGCGACCGCCTGATCGGGCACGTGCCCCGCGCGGGCGACGTTTGGGTGCGAGGCACCCGCTGCCGTGACGGTGCGACCGGGCGCCCCGGATCAGGCGGACGAACCGAAGGCGTCGCGCAGCGGTGCCTTGAGCACCTTGCCGGCGGCGTTGCGCGGCAGCGTCGCGACGAAGGCGATGCGGCGTGGTTTCTTGTAGCCGGCGATGCGTTGCGCGCAGTGCGCGGCCAGTTCCTCCGGGCTTGCCGTGACGCCGTCGCGCAGCACGACGGCCGCCGCGACGATCTCGCCCCACTCCGCGTCGGGCAGGCCGAGCACGGCAGCCTCCAGCACGGAGGGGTGCGCTGCCAGCGCGTCCTCGACCTCGCGGGCGTGCACGTTGAAGCCGCCGGTGATGACCAGGTCCTTGTTGCGCCCGACGATGTGCAGGTAGCCGCCCTTGTCGAAACGCCCCAGGTCGCCCGTGTGGAACCAGCCGTCGCGCACGCTCTGGGCCTCCAGGTCCGGCCGCCGCCAGAACCGGACCTCGGCGACACCTTCGTGGGCCAGCGTGATCTCGCCGACTTCGCCAGGCGGCACCGGACGTCCTTCGGCATCGCGCAGCACGAGGCGCACGTTCGCGGTGGGCCGGCCGCACGAGCCGATCGGCTCGTCGGATGCGTCCTCGCTGTCGCCGACGTGTTCGTGCGGGTAGAGGACGGTCAGCGGCTGCACGGCCTCGGTCATGCCGTACTGCTGGCGCAGGATCGGGCCGAAGACGCGCAGCGCACGCCGGATCAGCGACACCGGCGTCGGCGATGTGCCGTAGTGGATGCGTCGCAGCGACGACAGCTCGGCGCGCGCCCCGCCCTCGATCGCGTCGACCAGCCGGCTCATCATCGTCGGCACCAGCATCAGCTGCGTGATGCGGTGGCGCTCGATGGCCTGCAGCACCGCGGCGGCGTCGAAGCGGTCGAGCACGACGTTGCGCGCGCCGCGCAGGAAGCACGGGAACAGGTGCAGTCCGGCGGCGTGCGTCAGCGGCCCGACGTGCAGCATCGCGTCGTCCACCGACAGCCCGTACTCCATCGCGAGGACGTGGTTGACCAGGCGCTGGTGCCAGCGGGCCGCGCTGTATGCGATGCCCTTGGGTGCTCCCGTCGTGCCCGAGGTGTAGGCGATGCGCACGAGGTGCGAGGGCTCGATGCGCAGGCCGGGCGGCGTGTCGGGTGCGGCCTCGACCGTGCCGTCGATGCGGGTCACGCCGTCGCCGCCGATGCCCAGGCCCAGCACGAGGCGCAGCTCGGGCAGCCGGCGGCCGCGCTCGGCCGCGAACGCGCGCGCGACGTCGGCGAAGGGCGGGCCGACGATGACCGCGGCGGCCTGCGCGTCCTCGAGGATCGCCAGGTGCTCGGCCGGCGTGTGGCGGGCGTTGAGGGCGACGCTGGTCAGCGCCGCCTTCTCGGTGCCGAACACGGTGTCGATGCTGGCCACCGAGTTCTCCAGCAGCACCGCGATGCGCTCGCCCGGCCTCAGGCCCAGGCCGATCAGCGCCTGGGCCAGGCGGTTGCTGCGGCGCTCCAGCTCGTCGTGCGTGAACGATACGTCGCCGAAGACCAGCGAGACCCGCTCGCCGTGCTGCTGGGCGGCCCAGTGGATCAGGGCGCCGGCGATGTCCTGCGCTCGAGCGGGGATCACGGTCGCAGCGGGCCTCAGAAGTCGTGCCGCACGCCCAGCGAGAGGCCGCTGGTCGACGATGCGGCGGGGTCGCGCCCCAGGGCCGCGATGTTCACCGGGTCGAGCCGGTAGCCGTCGGTGAAGCGGTTGCTGAAGGCCGCGGCGTACAGCGACGTGCGCCTGGACAGGGCGTACTCGCCCGAGGCCACCGCGGTGTCCTTGTTGCCGTCCCGCCCGGCGACCCCGTTGAGGTTGCGGCCCCGGTCGTGGTACCAGGCGAGCTTGAGGACGGTCTGCGGTGCCGCCCGCCAGGCCGCGCCGAGGTGCAGGATGCGGTTGCGCGTCTCCACGCGCCCGACCGCGCTCGGATCGAGCCGGGCATCCATGAGGTGCAGGTAGGCGGTGAGCTTGCCGAGGGGCAGGTTGCCGCCGAAGCCCCAGGCGGTGTGCGACGGACGCGTGCCGTTGGCGGCGATCGTCGGCGAGTCGAACTGCACGACGTACGCACCGAGGTTCAGCTGCGGCGTCAGGCGTGCGACGTCGATCGACCACGATCGTCCGGCACCGTCGTCGAGGCCGGCACTGACGGCGCCGGTCAGGCCGCCGGGTCCCCGCAGCCGCAGCTTGACGCTGTCGTCGGCCCGGCTGTCGTTGCCGGCGAACTTGTTGACGCCGAACAGCGCATGCGGCGTCACGGCCAGCGTGGTCCCGGCGACGTTGTAGACGTCCAGCGTCTGGATCACCCGGTCGGTCGCGGCGTGGAACTGCCGGCCGAAGGTCAGCGTGGCCATCGGGTTCAGCGTCAGCCCGACGAAGCTCTGCCGGTTCCACAGCCTGGCGTTGCCGGCCACGGTCGCGCCGGCGGCGCCGGTGTCGGACGCGATCGCGCTCTCGAGCCGGAAGACCGCGGCCATCCCGCCGCCCAGGTCCTCGGTGCCGCGCACGCCGACCAGCGATGCGGCCAGCACGCTGTTGCCGACGTCGCGGGCCGTCGCGCCGCCGGCCTGGTTGTTGCGTGCCGTGACGGCGGCCGTGAGCTGTCCGTACAGCTGAACGCTGCTCGTCGGCTGCGCCTGCGCTGCAGCCATCGGCACGCAAGCGGCCGCGATCGCCAGGGCGGGATTGAGCTTCATCGGGTCTCCTCGTGCGGGCTCGAAAGGGGTTCGCGCCGCAATCTAGGCGGACCCCTGGACGGCAGCAAGCAAGGCCAGCGGATCCGGCTTGCCGGATCGGCATGCCCGTTCCGGACCTTCGTTCGCGAGGGTGTGCCCGGGGTTGCGGGCAGCGCCAGATCAGCTCACGCGGAGCCCGCCGCCGCTGGCTGCAGGTCGAACTGCATCGCCGCCAGCCGCGCGTACAGGCCGCCGCGCGCGACGAGTTCGTCGTGGCGGCCCTGGTCGACGATGCGGCCATGCTCCATCACGACGATGCGGTCGGCGCGCAGCACGGTGGCCAGGCGGTGCGCGATGACAATCGTCGTGCGACCCGCCATCGCGGCCTCGAGGGCGGCTTGCACCATGCGCTCGCTCTCGGCGTCCAGCGCGCTCGTGGCCTCGTCGAGCAGCAGCAAGGGCGGGTTCTTCAGGATCGCCCGCGCGATGCTGATGCGCTGGCGCTGGCCGCCGGACAGGCGCACGCCGCGCTCGCCGAGGTAGGTGTCGTAGCCCTCGGGCAGCGCGGCGATGAAGTCGTGGGCGAAGGCCGCGCGCGCCGCGGCGTGCACCTCGGCGTCGCTGGCCTCGGGGCGGCCGTAGCGGATGTTGTCCAGCGCCGAGGTGGAGAAGATCGTGCTGTCCTGCGGCACGATGCCGATGCGCTGGCGCAGGTCGGCCAGCGCGAGCTCGGTCACCGGCACGCCGTCGACGAGCACGCGACCTTCGCGCGCATCGTAGAAGCGCATCAGCAGCTGCAGCACCGTGCTCTTGCCGGCGCCGCTCGGGCCGACGAGTGCCACGGTCTCGCCCGAACGCACGTCGAGCTCGAAGTCCTTCAGCGCCGGCTGTGCCGGGCGCGAGGGGTAGTGGAAGCCGACGTGCTCGAAGCGCACGGACGAGCCGCCCGCGGCGGCCGGCAGCAACCGCGGCTGCGCCGGATCGCGAACCGGCGACCGCAGGTGCAGCAGCTCCATCAGCCGCTCGGTCGCGCCGGCGGCGCGCAACAGGTCGCCGTAGACCTCGGACAGCACGGTCACCGAGCCGACGAAGACCAGGACGTACATCACCGTCTGCCCCAGGTGCCCGGCGGTGATGTCGCCGCGCAGCACCGCCTGCGTCCCCTGGTACAGGCCCCACAGCAGCGCGCCGAAGGTCGCGGTGATGATGAAGGCCACCAGCGTCGAGCGCACGCGGGTGCGCTTGCGCGCGGTCTGGAAGGCGTTCTCGGTGGCCGCGTCGAAGCGCCCGGCCTCGCGCGGCTGCTGGTTGAAGCCCTGGACGACCGGGATCGCGTTGAGCACCTCGGCGGCGATCGCGCTCGAATCGGCGACGCGGTCCTGGCTGGCGCGCGAGAGCTTGCGCACGCGGCGGCCGAAGTACAGGCTCGGCAGCACGACGAGCACGAGGATGCCCAGCACCTGCGTCATCACCACCGGGTTCGTGATCACCAGCATGATCAGGGCGCCGAGCCCCATCACGCTGTTGCGCAGGCCGAGGCTCAGCGACGAGCCGACGACCGTCTGCACCAGCGTGGTGTCGGTCGTCAGGCGGCTGAGGACTTCGCCGGTGCGCGTGGTCTCGAAGAACTCCGGGCTCTGCGCGATGACGTGGCGGTAGACGGCGTTGCGCAGGTCGGCCGTGACCCGCTCGCCGAGCCAGGTGACCATGTAGAAGCGCAGCGCCGAGAACAGGCCCAGCGCCGCGCCGACGCCGAAGAGCGCGAGGAAGTGCTCGCGCAGCGCCATCAGGCGATTGCCCGGGTCGGCGGCGACGATGCCCTGGTCGATCAGGGACTTCAGCGCGACGGGGAGCACCAGCGTGCTGCCCGCCGCGAGCACGAGGAACAGCCCGGCCAGCACGATGCGGCCGCGGTAGGGCTTCAGGAAGGGCAGCAGGCCCGACAGCGAGCGGGGGCTCTTCGCGGCCTCGCGCGCAGCGGCGGATTCGTTCGGCATGGCCGACAGTCTATCGACCGTCGTCGAGCGGGGAGGGCGCGTCGTCCGCAGCGGCGTCCGAGGAGGCGGGCGTGCCCGGCCGGCGGCCGCGCCGCGCGAGGCCCTCGCGCAGCAGGTACTCCACCTGGGCGTTGACGCTGCGCAGCTCCTGCGCGGCGAGCCGCTCGACCTCGGCCCACAGCGCCGGGTCGATGCGCAGCAGGAAGCTCTTCTTGCCGGGGCTGGCCATCGTCTCGCGCGGGCGCGGGCCCGTCAGCGGCGTGCCGGCGGCAGCCGGGCCTCGATGAAGGACGCCAGGCGCTGCGCCTCGGGCGTGCCGAGCGTGACGCTGCGCCCGCCGTGCAGGTGCAGGCGCACGGCGGGCCCGCCCATGGTCACGTTGAACTGCCGGTGCTGGGCCGATCCCTTGATGCCCGAGCCGAAGGCGGTGGCGCGGGTGATCTCGAGGTGGGCGATGGCCGACAGCGGCTCGGACCAGCGCGGCCAGCCGACGTAGCCGAAGCTCCAGCGCAGCTCGTCGGCGTGCACCTCGATGACCAGCCGACCGAGGCACAGCAGCGCCCCGATCAGGCTGGCGGCCATGATCGCCGTGCCCGCGATGGCATCGGCCTTGGGCTCCAGCGAGATCAGCAGCGTGCCGAAGACGCCGGTCGCGGCGAGGATCAGCCACAGCACCGTGTAGGTCTGCACGTGGCGGTAGGCGGCGTGTGTCGTCATGGTGCGGTCAGCCGTACAGCGTGCCGGTGTTGACGATGGGCTGCGTGTCCTTGTCGGAGCACAGCACGACCAGCAGGTTGCTGACCATCGCGGCCTTGCGCTCGTCGTCCAGCACGACGATCTCGCGTTCGGACAGTCCCTTCAGCGCGTCCTCGACCATCGAGACCGCACCGTGCACGATCTTCTGCCGTGCGCTGATGATCGCCTCGGCTTGCTGGCGGCGCAGCATCACCTGGGCGATCTCCGGCGCGTAGGCGAGGTGGCTGAGCTTGGCATCCTCGACGACCACGCCGGCGTCCTCGAAGCGCTGCTGCAGCTCGTGCTTCAGCGCGCGGATGGCCGCGTCGCCCGAGCGCAGCGTCGTCTCGCCGGGCGCGAGGTCGTCGCCCTCGTCGTAGGCGAACTGGGTGGCCATGTGGCGGATCGCCGCCTCGGCCTGCACCTTGACGTAGGTCTCGTAGTCGTCGACCTCGAAGACCGCGCGCGCGGTGTCCTCGACACGCCAGACCACCACCGCGCTGATCTCGATCGGGTTGCCGCGCTTGTCGTTGACCTTCAGGGTCGGCGCGTTCAGGTTGCGCGCGCGCAGCGAGATCTTGCGCTTCACGTAGAACGGGTTGGCCCAGCGCAGGCCTTCGCTGCGGTCGGTGCCGACGTATTCGCCGAACAGCAGCAGGATCGCCGCCTCGCGAGGCTGCAGCATGTACAGGCCGGCCAGCAGCGCGACACCGAGCAGGATGAGCAGCACGCGCGGCCCGATCGTCAGCAGCCCGCCGCCGGGCGCGGCGAAGAAGCTCGCGACCGTGCCGGCGATCAGCAGGATGCCGGCCGTGGCCGCGAGATAGCCGTTGACCGAGGCGCGGGCGCGCTCGGTCGTCGGCTCGCCGCCGGGCCGGGGCGGGATGGGCGCAGGGGCGGGTCGGGTCACGGTTTGCTCCTTGGTTGATCTCGGAAAGAAATCAAAGTGATATCAGTCTAGTCCGGCTCGGCCCGTCGTGTCAAGCGCGTCGGGCGCAACCGGCCCGTCCGGCGCGCCCGGCACGACCGGCGCCCCAGGCGCACCGGCCGGCAGGGG
>ERZ761602.2742-NODE-2742-length-26596-cov-8.377002_pt1 | contig 26596 bp, 25 predicted proteins | sample MGYA00512165_ERZ761602 | MGnify/ENA primary metagenome ERZ761602 (study PRJEB28899, sample SAMN02445085) | bioreactor sludge metagenome | biome: EBPR sludge; isolation source: Thorneside wastewater treatment plant | place: Australia: Brisbane, Thorneside...
GCCGGCCCCGGCGCCGAGCAGTTGACGATCTCCGGCAACAATCATTCGATTTATACTTTAGCTAATGCCAATTTTTAATTCTTTGAACGATTGAAAGTTAAAAGTGAGCAATGATTTTAGAGTCTCTTTTTTCTCCACATGTGCGGTTTCAATGAAGTGGAGAATTGAGGTTTTGAAGTCCTGAAAGGTGGGATAATAGCGGGCGTGTAGGCAGCATTTTTTCACCAGCTTCCAGAACCGTTCGATCAAGTTGAATTGAGGCGAATACGCAGGGAGAAACAACAGTTCAATCTTCAGGGCGGCGGCGGTGTCTTGTACCAACCGACAGCGTTGATAGCGGGCGTTGTCCAGAATGACGGTGATCGGAACGGGCAAAGCCAACGCGGCCAACTGGCGTAGCAACTGACAGACACTGACGCTATTCATGTAGGCGTCGGTGGTGACGGTGATCAGTTCGTGGGTGATGGCGTTGAGTGCGCCCAGCACGCTGAGCCGGTGCCGGCCGGCGGGGGTGGGCTGCCAGCAGCGGGCCACGCACCACAGCCAGCTCAGAAACAAGCCGTGGACGAAATGGGCGGCATCCACAAAAAACACCGTGCGTTGACCGGCTTGCGCTTGGGCCAGACGCGGCTCCAACTCTTGCTCCTGGAACGTCGCCCGCTCCGCTTGCCGCTCCGGGGTCGGCGCCGGGCCGGGGATCGCCCCGGTCTTGCGCCGTTTCAACCCGAACTGTTGGAGCACCTTACCCACTTGGGCCGGGCTGCGCCCGATCCCAGTCAGCTCCGCAATCCGGCTGCTGGCCTCGGCCAGGGTCGCCGGCGGTTGCCGCGTGAAGGCCAGCACGATGGTCGCTTCATGGGGGGCTAGCGCGCTCCGGGTCCGGCGGAACCGACAGGCGGTCAGCGCCGCCCAGCCCCCGTCCTGATAGAGGCGCAGATAGCCAATCAAGGTTGGTTTGGTGATCCCCACGCTCGCACAAATCGCTTGATGCGACCAGCCTTCACTCTTGAGATAAAGCACTTCCAAGCGTTGCCGCACCCGGGGATGCGGGTGATGAATTCGCTCATGCCGCAGCCGTTCCCGCGTCTCATTGGAAAAAACCAGTCGAATCATGGCGCGCCCTCCAGACTCTGGATTAAGCTTCGGAATACCATAAAACGGAGCAATTAAAAGGTAAAATCTGGCTTAATTAAAAGTATACTTCGGAGACGACGAGCGGCAACTCGGGGACTATGCGTGGTACTCGAAGAACGCTGGAGAGAAAACGCATCCGGTCGGAGAGAAACAGGCAAATGCTTGGGGGCTCTACGACATGCATGGCAATATCTGGGAGTGGGTACGCGATTGGTATGGAACGTACTCGAAGAAGCCCCAGCAAAATCCGAGCGGCCCCGAGACAGGCTCCAACCGGGTCTTCCGCGGCGGTTCCTGGTTCGGCTGCGCCGGGGATTGCCGGTCGGCGGTCTGCGGCGGGCTCGACCCAGGCGACCGCTCCCGCAGCCTGGACTTCCGCCTGGCGAGGCGCGTATAGCTTGGCCCTGTTACGCTTTTACCCTGGGCCGCGCGGTCTGTGATCGCGGTGGCTGGCATCTGGATGCAGCGTGCTGTTCGGGCAGACATACACAAAATTCGTGGCTTGCCCTACCATGCGGCTTGAATTCCAATCAAGCAACGGGACGGCGGCATGGCGACTGAGATCGAACACAAATTTCTGCTCCGCGACGACCGCTGGCGCCAGCAAGTCGAGCGCTCGGTACGGATGCGGCAGGGTTATCTGACCAGCGACGCCCGTTGCTCGGTGCGGGTGCGGGTGGCCGGCGGTCAGGGTTTCCTCAACATCAAGAGCGGAACGCTCGGCATCCAGCGCAGCGAATACGAATATTCCATCCCGCTGGCCGAGGCCGAGGAAATACTTGGTGCCTTGTGCGAGCAACCTTTGCTCGAAAAGACCCGCCATTTCGTTCGTTACGGTGATCATCTTTGGGAAATCGACGAATTCGCCGGCGCCAACGCCGGGCTGATCGTGGCGGAGGTGGAGCTTGGCCGTCCCGACGAGCCGTTCGCCCGGCCCGACTGGGCCGGCGAGGATGTCTCGCACGACATCCGCTACTACAACTCACAACTGGCGCGCCATCCCTACACGACTTGGTCATGCCCGAGCGGCTGATTCGCGTCCACGTTTCCGACCAACGGTTGGAATTGCTGGAAGACGGCGCGGTGGTGGCAAGCTACCCGGTGTCCACCGCCCGCAACGGTCTCGGTGAACGGCGCGGCAGTGGCCGCACGCCGCGCGGCTGGCATCGGATCCGCATCAAGGTCGGCGCTGGCCTGCCGCTCAACGCCGTGTTCGTCGGACGACGGCCGACCGGCGAAATTTACAGTTCGGAACTGGCGGCCGGTTATCCCGAACGGGATTGGATCCTGACCCGGATTTTATGGCTGACCGGCCTGGAGACGGGGTTCAACCGCGGCGGCGACCGCGACACCCTGCGCCGATTCATCTACCTGCACGGTTGCCCGGACGAGGCGCCGATGGGCATACCGCTCTCGCACGGTTGCATTCGCTTGCGAAACCCGGATTTGCTGGAGCTGTTCGACCGGGTGGAAGCCGGCGACCGGGTGTTCATCGCCGGCTGAGGTCGGCACCGTGGTTACGAACCGCCGCTCAGCTTGGGCCGCAGGCTGTCGAGGACGCCCTTGAAGGCTTCCTGGTTGTGGGGATTGAGTTCGCTCAACGTGCGGTGAGCTTCGTAAACGATTCGGGTCAGCGTGTCCTTGTCGCAGGGGTCGGGAATCGCCAGTTGCCGCAGCGTCGCCGAGATGGCCTCGCCCGTGTCGCGAATGTTGAAGATCTCGTAAAACCCCAGGTTGTCGAGGATTTGGTTGACGTCGGGGTTGGTGGACAACAGCGTGGTCTTGCGGGCGAAATGCTGGCGGCTGAAGTTGGCGATTCGGGCCAGGAGACCCAGGCTGGTGCTGTCGATGGAATGGGCGTCAGTCAGATCCACGACGATATCGTCGTAATCGGTCTGGGTGAACAGGCCGCTCAGGAAGTCTCCCAGCGCGCAGCTCATGGTATAGCGCACGTCGCCATTCAGCTTGAGGATATAAGTGGCGCCCTGCTTGACGTAAAACGCTGCTCCCGATTCCATTCACTCCGCCCTCTTGATCAGTAACAAGGTGACGTCGTCTGGTAACGGTCCCGCGCGATCCAAACCCAGCGCTTGAATCAGATTCTCGATATCGATGTCGATGTCGCGGATCAGTTCCAGCAGAAAGGTCTGTTTGTCGCGCAGACTGGCCTGCGGCAGGGTTTCGAGAATGCCGTCGGAAATCAGCGCCAAAACGAACCGCCGCGGCAAATCCAGGGTTTCGGTCCGATAGCTGGCGAAGTCGAACAGCCCGATCGGCAAGCTTTTCTTGCCGATATAGCCGGCCCGTTCGCCGTCGAACAGGATCGGAAACGGAAACTGACCGCCGCTACTGTAGCGCAACTGGTTGTTCGACCAGTGAATCACGCCGTAGAACATGGTCAGATACTTGTCCATGTGACAACCGAAGATTTCCCGGTTCAGCCGGCTGAGGGTCTCGGCTGGATTCAGGATGCCTTTGTCGCGGTTCTGCCGGTGCAGCTCCCGGTAACGACCCATGTAGCTTTTCAGCATCACCGTGACGAAGGCCGACGAGACGCCGTGGCCGGACACGTCGGCGATATAGAAGCCGAGGTGCTCGCCGTCGATGGCGAAATAGTCGACGAAATCGCCGCTGAGGTACTGCGAGGTCAGCAGATGGCGGCTGAAGCGATAATTGCGGTACTGCTTGTCGTTTTCCGGCAACAGCTGGAATTGGATGCGCCGCGCCGCCGACTCGTCTTCCTGCAAGCGCCGCAGGGTTTGCCGCAACTGTTCGTTGACGACTTCCAGATGCTCGCGGTGCTCGCGGTTTTCCCGCCGCAGGCGCGCGCGCTCCAGGGCGTGATCGATGGCGTGCTCCAGCACCGCCATGTCCTCGATCGGCTTGGTGACGTAATCCCAGGCGCCGAGCTTGAGCGCCTGAATGGCGTCGTTGATGCCGCCCATGCCGGAAACCACCAGGATCGGCAATTCGGGAAAGTCGCGGGTGACGGTGGCGATCACCTGCAAGCCGTCCATGCCCGGCATGCGCAGGTCGCACAGCACCAGATCGGGTTGCTCGCGGCCGATCAGATCGATGCCGGTTCGACCATCGCCGGCCTGAATGACCTCGAAGCCGCTGTCTTCCAGATAGGCGGTCAGAATTTCCCGAACCAGATCCTCGTCGTCGATCGTCAGGATGCGGGTGGGTCGGGGACTCATGGCCAGTCCCCGCGCGCCGCGAGCCTCCGCGCCGCCGCCGCCAGCGGCGCCATGTCGGCCAGTGGTTTGTGATAGATCCGGCTGTCGTCGAGGCCCATGGCGCGCAGGTCCTCGGGCAGGCTGTAATTGGACGAACCGGTGTGGATCAGGAATTCCATATTCGGGTAGGTCTGGCGCAGAGCGCGAATGGCGCTGTTGCCATCCATGTCCGGCAGGCGCATGTCCATGATGCAGACCCGGCAGGGATCGCCATCGCGCAACCAGCCCAGCGCCGGCGCGACGGACTCGAACGCCGCCACGCGCCAGCCTTCGTCCTCCAGATATGCCTTCAAGTTTTCCCGAATCATGGCCTCGTCGTCGACGATCAAAACCCAGTCGGTCATGGCGGCGCCTCCTGGCCCAGAGGCAGGCGGATGCTGAAACGCGCGCCTTGCCCCGGCTTGGACATCACCGAGAGCCGACCGTTATGTTGCTCGGTAATGATGAAGTAGGATACCGACAAGCCCAGGCCGGTGCCAGCGCCCACATCCTTGGTGGTGAAGAACGGCTCGAAGATGCGCTTGAGCGTTTTGTCGTCCATGCCGGGACCGTTGTCAACCACTTCGATCAAGGCGTGTTCCGGTTCGCGGCGGGTGCGCAGGGTGATGACCGGTGCCGACGTGCCTTCCTCGGCCATGGCCTGGGCGGCGTTCTTGAGCAGATTCAGGATGACCTGCTCGATTTCCGTCTTGTCGCAAGACACGAAACGCAGAGCGGGGTCGTAATCGCGCTCGATGGCAATCCGCTTGAAGTCATACTTCTTTTTCAGATCGTAATCGCTGGCGGCCAGCCGCAGCACGGTTTCCAGCAGTTCTTCCAGGTTCGCCATCGCGAAGCGCGATTCGCTGCGCCGGCTGAAGGACAGCATGTCGGCGACGATCTTGGCCGCGCGCGCGCCGGCCTCGCGGATGCCCTCGAGGAAACGCAGGACCTGGCGCTGTTGCAGATAGCGGTGGACCCGGTCCAGATCGATGCCGATGGCGTCGGCCACCGCCCGGTTTTGCGGCATGTCCGGCGCCACGCGGCGCAGGATGTTTTGGCTACCTTGCAGGATGGCGCCCAGCGGGTTGTTGATTTCATGCGCCATGCCCGCCGCCAGCCCACCGACCGACAACATCTTTTCCGTCTGCACCATCATCGATTCGATCCGGACCCGGGCGGTGATGTCGTCCATCCGGATCACCGCGCCGCTTGCGCTGTCCGCCATCAGAGGATAGACCATGACATCGGCATAATGCAGTTCGCCCTGGATGTCCAGCGTCATCCGCGGCGTCTTGATCGGCCGGCCGAGGCGAATGGCTTGCCGCACCTGCTCGAACTGACCTTCCAGTTGGGGAAAGACGTCGCCGAAGAACCGCCCCTGCGCCGCCTCCCACGACATGCCGCCGGCCTGTTCGGCCGGCTGGTTCAGTACCGTGATGTAGCCCCAGGGATCCACGCCGATCAATACCGAAGGCATCGAATCGATGATGTTCTTGAGGTAGAGCCGCATCCGCGCCACCTCTTCCTTGGCGCGCTTCTGTTCGGTGATGTCGATAGCCACGCCCAGGACGGCGGTTTCGTTCAGGCCCGGCTCGATGAAGGGGATTTTGATGGTCTGCAAGGTTCGCGTCTGGCCGGCGTGGTCGGTGAAGGTTTCCTCGGCGATGAGCTTGGGGACTCCACTGTCGATCACTTCCCGGTCGTCGGCCAGCATTCGCTCGGTTTCCTCGGCCACGCTGTGAACGATGGGGTGGGGACGTTGGACCAGAGCGTCAACGGTCGCGCCAAGGGCCTTGGCGGTGGCGCGGTTGGCCAGCAGGAAGCGACCGTTGCGGTCCTTGGCGAAGATCATGTGCGGCACCAGGTCGATGATGCGCCGCAGCCGCAACTCGCTTTCCTGAAGCGCCGTTTCCGCCCTGATCTGTTCGGTGATGTCGGTGCCGGTGCCGCGATAGCCCAGAAATCGGCCCTGGACATCGTAAATGGGCTTGCCGCTGACCTTGAGATAACGACCTGCGTTGTAATTGCCGTTCAGGCGGGTCTGGTAGACGAAATCGCGAAACGGCAGATGCTGTTCCAACTGTTCCTGGTGCTGACGCCACTGTTCCCGCTCAAAGGTCGAATCGGCCACGCCGATTTCCCAGCGGGCGCGGCCAAGGACATGATCCGGGGCAATGCCGGTCAGGGCGTAGAATCGTTCCGACAGATAGGTGAAGCGCAGATGCTCGTTCATCTCCCAGATCCAGTCGCTGGCCGCTTCGGTCACGTCGCGAAACCGGGCCTCGCTTTCGCGTAGCGCCACTTCCACCTGCCGACGTTCGTTCAGCTCCCTCAGCAGTTGCCGGGTGCGTTGCGTCACCTGGCGCCGCAGTAGCCAGGACCACAGCAGCGCGGCGACCGCGACCACGCCCAGCCAAACCAGGAGCCAGAGAATAGGGCGCAGCATCGCCGTGAACCCTTCGGGCTCCCACCGCGCCGGGTCGAACCAGTGGTCGAGCAGGACTCCGTAATCAGGGAGCGGATCGAGAACGGTTGCGATAGCGGCGCCGATGACAGCCGCGAGCGCCAGCCCCCAATAGAACACCCGCGACCAGCCGCGCCGTCGGAGCGCGGCGGGGAGCAGCGAGGCGGATGGCGGGGATGACGGCGATGACGGGGAAGGCGCGGGCATGTGGGCTGGCGAAAGAGACGTAAATTATTATCATAAGGCTATTTCACGGCGAACGGGCCGATGCGAGGCATGAACGATGGCGTTGGGACCGATAATGCTGGGGTTGGAAGGAGCGGAACTGACCACGCAGGAACGGGAACTGCTTTGTCATCCCCTGGTGGGTGGGGTGATCCTGTTCACCCGCAATTACCAGTCGCCGACGCAGGTTGCGGCGCTGACCGCGGCCATTCACGCCCTGCGCCAACCGCGCCTCCTGGTGGCGGTGGATCACGAGGGCGGTCGGGTACAGCGATTCCGCGACGGTTTTACCCGCTTGCCGGCGGTGCGCCGGTTGGGCGAGATTTACGACCGGGATCTGATGCGCGCCAAGCAACTGGCCCGGGTCACCGGCTGGCTCATGGCCGCCGAGTTGCGGGCGGTCGGCGTGGATCTCAGCTTCGCGCCGGTCCTGGACCTGGATCACGGCGTAAGCGGAATCATTGGTGATCGGGCGTTTCACCATGAGCCCGACAGCGTGGCCGATCTGGCCCATGCCTACGTCAATGGAATGCAGAAAGCCGGCATGGAGGCGGTGGGCAAACACTTTCCTGGGCATGGCGGCATTGCCGCCGACTCGCATTTGGAACTGCCGGTGGACCAACGCCCGCTGGCCGCGCTGGAAGCGGCCGATCTGCTGGCCTTTGAGCGGATGATCCACTATGGACTGGCCGCTCTCATGCCGGCGCATGTGGTTTATCCGGCGGTGGACGAACAGCCGGCCGGATTCTCGGCGCGCTGGTTGAAGGGCATTTTGCGCCAGCGGCTGGAATTCCAGGGTGTGATCTTCAGCGACGACCTGGACATGGCGGGTGCCCACGTCGCCGGTTCACCGCCGGAGCGAGCCAGCGCGGCGCTGGCGGCGGGTTGCGACATGGTACTGGCGTGCAACGACCGCCGCGCCGCCGTCGCCATTCTCGATCGCCTGCGTTATACCCCCGATCCGGTGACTCAGGCGCGACTGATCCGCCTGCACGGGCGCGGCCATCCCACCGTCGAGCGATTGCATCACAATCCAGCCTGGCAACGGGCGGTGCGATTGGTGCATGATTACGATGCGTTCCCGTTGCTGGAGATGGATATCTGAGCGTGGAAATCCCGACCCAAATCTTTTGCTCGTCCTGATGGCCGGAGTTTCGCATGTCCCGCATCACCGCCGAACAGGCACTCACCGTGTTGAGCCAGGCCGAGTTGCTTTGCGCGCCGGAGCAGATCGAGGCTGCTTTGGACCAGATGGCCGCCGCCATCACGGCGCGGCTGGAAGACCGCGATCCCCTGGTGTTGATGGTGATGAACGGCGCGTTCGTGGCTGCGGCGGAGCTGCTGTCCCGATTGCGGTTTCCGTTGCGAGTCGGTTACCTCCACGCCACCCGCTATCGCGGCGACACGCGCGGTGGCGATATTGACTGGATCATGCCGCCGCGACCGGTGGTGGCCGGGCAGGTGGTGTTGGTGGTGGACGACATCTTCGATGAAGGCGACACGCTGAAAGCGATTCTGGCCGCGGTGCGCCAGCAGGGCGCGGCGGTGGTGTACAGCGCGGTGCTGGTGAACAAACGGCACGCGCGCAAAACGCCGGGCCTGGTCGTCGATTTCGTTGGCCTGGAGGTGCCGGATCGCTACGTGTTTGGTCGCGGCATGGATTACAAGGATTACTGGCGTCAATTGCCGGCCATCTATGCTGTCCGCGATTGAGAACGCCCGCCCCGGCTCCCGAGTCCCCTCTCGCTGGTGAGAAGCTATATGACTCCTTCCATCGCCATCATCGGAGGCACCGGTCTTACCGCGCTGGATACCCTGAAAATCGTCCGCCGGGAAACCCTGTCCACGCCCTACGGCGAGCCGTCCGGTCCCGTGCTTCACGGCGAACTGGGCGGCCGAGTCGTGGCGTTCCTGGCCCGGCACGGTCCGCGTCATACGCTCCCGCCGCACAAGATCAACTACCGGGCCAATCTCTGGGCGCTGCGCCGGATCGGGGTGAAATGGGTGGTCGCGGTGGCGGCGGTGGGCGGAATTCGGGACGACATGACGCCGGGCGTGCTGGCGTTCCCGGATCAGCTCGTGGATTATACCTGGGGGCGGGATTGCACCTTTTTCGAGGATGATCTCGCCCAGGTGACTCACATCGACTTTACCGAGCCTTACTGCGGCGAGTTGCGGGAGCGGCTGATTCAGGTCGGGCGCGCGCTCGATCTTGATGCCCGTGAATCCTGTACCTACGCGGCGGTGCAGGGACCAAGATTGGAAACCGCGGCGGAAATCCGCCGGATGGAACGGGACGGTTGCGACATGGTCGGCATGACCGGGATGCCGGAGGCGGCGCTGGCGCGGGAACTGGGTTTGCGTTACGCGGCGTGCGCCGTGGTGGCGAACCGGGCCGCCGGCAAGGTTCCGGGCGTGATCACCATGGCCGAGATCGAGCGAAATCTGGTCGAGGGCATGGGCAAGGTCAAGACCCTGCTGACGCGGGTGATTCCGCTGCTGGACGGGGAGCGGTAGGCATCGAATCGCAAGCCGCGTCGCGGTTGGCGTGCATCGAACCCTGCATCCCAATCCAGGGAAAGCGGAGCGTTCACGAGGGCGGAATTTTGGATAACTTAATGAAAATAAAGACTAGTACTAAACCGAATGAATAGCCGAATGGTTTTCTTGCGAGAATTTCTAAATCACCCCCGTCAGGTGGCGTCCTTGATTCCCAGCTCGCGCTTTCTTGAACGGCGCATTGTGGCTCTGGCGGAAACGCGGTCGGCCCAGACGGTGGTGGAGCTGGGTGCCGGCACGGGCGGCACGACCCGGGCGATTCTTAGGGCGCTGTCGCCCGGCGCCAGATTGCTGAGCATCGAGATCAATCCGCGATTCTGCGCGTTGCTTCGCCGCATCGGTGATCCCCGACTGACCGTGCATTATGGCGGCGCTCAGGAACTGCGGGAGGCTATCTTGCTGTATGGCCTGCCCGCTCCCGACGCGGTTATTTCGGGGATACCGTTTTCCACGCTCGGACCCGGCGTGGGCCCGATGATTATCGAGACGATTTCCGCGACACTCCCCTTCGGGGGCCGCTTCGTGGCCTACCAGGTCAGCAAGCACGTTGAGGATCTTGCGCGCCCCCTGCTGGGACCCGCGCGAGTTGAAATGGAACTTCTCAACATTCCCCCGCTACGAATCTATCGGTGGGAGAAACACCCCGGTAGCCATACCGCCCAACCCTTCGTTCCAGCCGGCCGGGCGTTTGCGACGCATCGTTGAGAGACAATGACCGAGGCGCGACCGAGCCGGGAAATCGCTCGGGTTTCAGGCCAGCCTTGGTATGGATTAGGGAGAAGCACGGAGGCGGGATGGATTAAACTGAAGTTGTCGCTGCATGAGTTGGAGCGGCCCGGCGATTTTGTCGAGAGGCCAGGGCCTGGCGGCGGGCTCTTCGCCGCAACGAGCGGAGAACCCGGTTTTTTATGTCATGACCGGAAAGCGAGGAGGAAACCATGAGTAAAGGCGCCGATATCAAGAAAGAACCCAAGAAGAAACCGACCAAGACCTTGAAAGAGAAGAAGGCCGAAAAAAAGTCCAAAAAGGAAAGCAAGGGTTGAACGGCTGATTGCGCAATCCTTTCCAGGGGCGGAAGACCGTTCAGCCGCCGCGCACCCGTCGCCCGGTGCGCAGGTCGCGGATTTCCGTCGGTCGGGCCGCGCCGCCAGTCGGGCCGGGCAACAGACAGTCGATCGCCGTTCCCAGTTGCCGGCGCACCGCCAGCGCGCAGCGGGCCGGGGGCCGGCCGCTGAAGTTGGCGCTGGTGGAAACCAGCGGGTGTCCGCAGGCCCGGCACAGCGCCGCGGCGAGTGGATGGGCAGTCACCCGCACCGCCAGGGTATCGTGCTGGCCGCGCAGCCAGCGCGGTGTGTTCGGCCGGGTGGGAATCAGCCAGGTATGGGGACCGGGCCAGGTGGTGGCCAGGCGGGCGTGGTCGGCTTCGGTCAGCGGTTGCAGGAACAGCGCGAGTTGGGCGAAGTCGGCCGCGATCAGAATGAGTCCCTTGCGGGGCGACCGGCGTTTGAGCGCCAGCAGCCGCCGCACCGCCTTTTCGTTGCGCGGGTCGCAGCCCAGGCCATAGACCGCCTCGGTGGGATAGGCGATGAGGCCGCCGGCTTTCACCGCGCGGGCGGCGGCGCGCAGTCGCAATGAGTTCATGCCCTAACCACCGCCGGAGCGCCGCGTCTTTGTGGGCGCGGCGCGGCGGCGGGCAGCCACTTTCTTCTTCTCGGGCGCCGCGCGCAACAGGCTTTCGCATTCGGCCAGGGTCAGGCTGACCGGTTCGCGGCCCTTGGGCAGGCGGACGTTCTTCTGGCCATCGGTGATGTAGGGACCGAACCGGCCGTTCAGAATTTGCACGGCGGAGCCGGAAAACTCCTGAAGGACCTTGTTGGCGGCCGCCTGCTGATGCGCGGCGATCAGTTCCAGCGCCCGCTCGCGACTGACGCGATACGGATCCTCGTTTTTCAGCGAGACATAGTGCTTGCCGTAGCGCACGTAGGGCCCAAATCGCCCGATATTGGCCTGGATCGGCTCGCCAGCGGCGGTCGCGCCCAAATCGCGCGGCAGCTGGAACAGGGCCAGCGCCTCCTCCAGGGTGATGGTGTCCAGACGCTGTTCCGGCCGCAGGCTGGCGAAGCGCGGTTTTTCGGCGTCCTCCTTGTCGCCGATCTGCGCGAACGGTCCGAACCGGCCCATCCGTACCGAAACGGGTTTGCCGGTTTGGGGGTCATGGCCCAGCTCACGGCCTTGCACCACCTCCTGGCGCGAGACTTTCTCGGTCTTTTCCTCGACCCGTCGCTTGAACGGGTCCCAGAAATCCCGCATCAGCGGCAACCAGTCCTCCTCGCCGCGCGACACCGCATCCAGATCGTCCTCCAGTCGGGCGGTGAATTCGTAGTCCACGTATTGCGTGAAATGCTGGGTCAGAAAGCGGTTGACGATCCGACCAATGTCGGTCGGTTGGAAGCGGCGGTTGTCCAGCACCGCGTAGTCGCGGGCCAGCAGAGTCGAGATGATCGTCGCGTAAGTGGAGGGTCGGCCAATGCCATACTCCTCCAGCGTCTTGACCAGGCTGGCCTCGGAATAGCGCGGCGGCGGCTCGGTGAAGTGTTGTTCCGCTCGCAGCGCCAGCAGGTCCACCCACTCGCCCTCCCGCAATGACGGCAGCGCCCGACCTTCGTCTTCCTCGGTCGGATCGTCCACGTCTTCGCGGTACACCGCCATGAAGCCGAGATCGGCGACGGTCGAGCCGGTGGCGCGGAAGCTGTTGCCGGGACCGCAGGCCAGATCGACGGCGACCGTGTCGAGCGTGGCCGGAATCATCTGGCAGGCGACGGTGCGCTTCCAGATCAACTCGTACAGCGTGTATTGGTCGGTGTTGAGGTGGGCGCGAATGTCTTCTGGCAGCATCGCGATCGTGGTCGGACGGATCGCCTCGTGCGCTTCCTGGGCGTTCTTGGCCTTGGTCTTGAACCGCCGCGGACTGGCTGGCAAGTTGCGCGCGCCATAGCGTTCGGCGATCAGCGCGCGGATATCATCAAGGGCGTCCTGGGCCAGGTTGACCGAGTCGGTGCGCATGTAGGTGATCAGCCCGACCGCGCCCTGGCCGGTATCGATGCCCTCGTACAATTGCTGGGCGACGCGCATGGTGCGCTGGGTGGAAAAGCCCAGCTTGCGCGAGGCTTCCTGTTGCAGGGTCGAAGTAGTGAACGGGGCGGCGGGGTTGCGCTTGCGCTGCTTGCGTTCGACCCGGTTCACTCGCAGTCGGCCAATCACAGCGTCGTCCACCGCGCCGGATTCGATCCGCTGAGCGTGGGCGGCGGCCCGCAGCGTCCGTTCCATGGCATGCGCCTGTTCGCCGTCGGCGATACTGAATTGCGCCAGTTTTTCACCCCCGTATTCGGCCAGCCGGGCGTCGAACGGTTGACCGGTCCTGGCGGCGTCGGCCTCCAGCGTCCAGTACTCGCGCGCCTGAAAGCGCTCGATCTCTTCCTCGCGCTCGACGATCATCCGCAGCGCCGGCGATTGCACCCGACCGGCGGACAGGCCCGGCCGGATTTTCTTCCACAGCAGGGGTGACAGGTTGAAACCAACCAGATAATCCAGCGCCCGCCGGGCTTGTTGGGCATTGACCAGGTCCAGCGCCAGCGCGCGAGGGTGGGCGACGGCGTCCTGAATCGCCCGTTGGGTCACCTCGTGAAACACTACCCGTCGCACCGGTTTGTCCTTGAGCAACTCGCGCTGGCGCAGGATTTCGTACAGATGCCAGGAAATGGCCTCGCCCTCGCGATCCGGGTCGGTGGCCAGATACAGCGCCTCGGCCTTGGCGACCGCCTTGGCGATGGCTTCGATATACCGCTCGTTCTTCTCGATGATCTGGTATTTCATCGCGAAGTCATGGTTCGGATCGACCGCGCCCTCCTTGGGAATCAGGTCGCGCACGTGGCCGTAGGAGGCCAGAACCTCGAAGTCCTTGCCCAGATATTTTTTGATCGTCTTCGCCTTGGCGGGCGATTCCACGATGACCAGGTTCTTGCTCATGAACATGATGGGAATGACGGTGACGGATGACGCCGACGGGGATCGGAAGATCGGGGAGGGTGGCGACGCCCGTCGGAATCCGCCGGCGCGGCGGCTGTCGGGAACGCGGAAGGGCTTGTCGCGGCTCGCCTAATGAAGGTAGCCGGGAATGTCGTCGAACACCAGGTCTTCCAGCCAGGCGCAGGCTTCTTCCCGACCGGGTTGATTGAACAGCACCATCAGGATGATCCATTTCAACCGATGCAAGCCGATGTCGTCGGACTCCAGCGCCATGACCCGGTCGATGACCAGTTCGCGGGTTTCCGAGTCGAGGATGCCGGTCTGCTCCAGCAACAACAGGAAACCCTGGCATTCCACATCCAGTTTGTCCAGTTCCGGACCGACGTAGATGCGGCAGGAGCCAGGATTGACCACGAGCGGGGCCGTCCGCCGATCCACCAGGCTGTCGAGCCACTCGAACGCCCGATGAATTTCCCGCGAGGGAAAGCCGGCGGCCAACAACTCACCTTGGATCGAGGCGCGGTCGGGATCGGGGTCCGCCTCGTCGTCCATGTAGTTTTGAAACAGATACATCAGCACGTCCAGTACGTTTTCTTTCATTCCGGGGCTCGTTTGGAAAGTACGAAGCCCCCGCCGTCGGGCGGGGGCGCCGGCGCGGGAGAATGCGGGCGCACGCGAAACCGCCGCCCGGTTGGGCGGCGGATGGCTTCATGGGATTAGCTTTTCATGCGGCCATACAGACCGCCCGGGATGGCTGCCACGTAACCCTCGAGTTCCAGGATCAACAGCATGGAGGAAACCGCTTCCGCCGTCAATCGGCACCGATCCACCAGCAGGTCGATACCCACCGGCTCGTCGCCCATGGCGACCAGCAATTGCCGATAGTCCTCGTCCAACGGCGCCGCCGAGGGGGTGACGGAGGGACCGAGCGCGGTTTCGTGGGTCGTCGCCGCCAGCGCGCCCAGTTCTTCCAGAATATCCTCCGCGGTCTCCACCAGTTTCGCGCCCTGGCGGATCAGGGCGTGGCAGCCCTTGGCCAGCGGGTTGTGAATCGATCCGGGAACGGCGAATACTTCGCGGCCCTGTTCAAGGGCCAGGCGGGCGGTGATCAGCGAACCGCTCCGCGCGGCGGCCTCGACCACCAGAACGCCCAGCGCCAGCCCGCTGATCAACCGGTTGCGCTGGGGGAAGTTTCCCGCGGCCAGCGAGGCGCCCGTGGGAAATTCCGAAACGAGCGCGCCGCGCTCGGCGATGGCGTGAGCTAAATCCCGGTGCTGGGCGGGATAGACCCGATCCAGGCTGGTGCCCATGACCGCGATGGTTCGGCCACCGGTCAGCGCGCCTTGGTGAGCGGCGGCGTCGATGCCGAACGCCAGTCCACTGGTGATGAGCAGCCCACATTCGGCCAGATGCGCGGCGAAGCGCTGGGCGGTTTCGCGGCCCAGCGGGGTAGGGTTGCGGGAGCCGACGATGGCCAGTTGCGGCAACCGCAGGCAATCCGGATCGCCGTGGACGAACAGCAGGGGTGGCGAGTAGGCGATTTGCCGCAACAGCGGCGGGTAACGGGGGTCGTCCAGCCGCAACAGATGGTTGCCGGGTCGTTCCAGCCAGGTCAAATCCTCTTCCACCCGGCGCCAGTCGGGCCGGCGCAGATAATCCAGCGCCGCGTCGGGAAGTTCCAGTGACCGCAACGCGACGCCGTCGGCGGCGAACACCGCCGCCGCCGACCCGAAACGCTCCAGCAACCGGGCGAACCGCGCGGGTCCGATGCCCGGCGCCCGCAGCAACGCCAAGAGCCAGGCCGGTTCGGCGACCGAAGTCGAGTCGTCCCGGTTCAGGGGGTGGTTACTCGATCTTGCAGGCGAATGGATCGTTCGGCTTGCATCACCAGCCCGTAGCTGACCAGGTCGTGAACCTTGTAGACCATCAGCAGGCCGGAGCGCTCGCCGGGCAGTTTCACGGTTCCGCCGGAGACAGGATCGTCGACGGTGCGGTCCTTGCCGTAAATGGCGAGGACGTGGCCGGGCTGAAGACCTTCCTGGGCGCCCAGATTGACGACGACGCTGCTGTATTGGCTGATTTGGGTGACGTCGGTGTCCAGCTTGGCCAGGATGAAACCTTCGGTGTCGGGCGGAGCCGGATGGGGCTCGAAATTGTAAAGTTCGTTTTCTGGTTCAAACTCGATCAGTCGGTCACCAGGACGAACCGGTGCGACGGTGCGGGTCAGAGTGAAAGTGGCCGGGTCACCGTCCTTGTCGAGGAGCGCCTGGCCCAGGTAGATACCGGCGGTGCCCAGATAGCGGCCGGAACCGGGCTCGCGCAATTCCTCGCCGGGACGGAACACCTGATAGCGCGGCTGGTCGAACAAGGCGCCGCGGGCGTAAACCCGGTCCTGATCGGCGTAAACCACCTGGTTGTCGTCGTCGGCCACAATGTAGGGCGTTTCCCTCCATTGCGCTTGGCTCATCACCACGGCGCGGGTCAGGAACGACTCGACCGCGGCGCGGGGCACCGGAAGAATGGGTTGGGTCAAGGTTTCGATCCGAACCTCCGGCGACAGCTTGAGCAGTGGAACCTCCACGCGCTCGGCGACTTCCAGCTGAGGCTTGCCGCCAGGGTCGTGGCTGAATTTGAGCACGTCGCCGGGATAGATGCGGTTGGGGTTGCGGAGCTGCGGGTTTTGCCGCCAGATGTCCCGCCACTGCCAGGGATTCTGGAGAAATCGCTGGGCGATGCTCCACAGGGTGTCGCCGGGCGCCACGGTGTAGGTTTGGGGATGGTCGGGACGCAACGCGACCGGCGCCGCCGCGCTGGTGACCGCGTCGGCATTCGTCACGACCGCCTTCGACCCCGAGGTCGGCGGCGGTTCGCCTTGGTCTGGGTTGGATTCAGGCTGGGGGGGCGTTTGGGCGCACGCCCCGAGCAGAATCGCCATCGCCAGCGGCAGAGCCGCCCCGAGGCGCCTTGAGGAACGCGTGGTGTTCATGATCCTTGCTCATCCTCCGAAGACATGGGCGGGAGTGTACCGAATCACCCCCATCGCGCAAAGTATAGCCCCGGCGCGGGGGTTTCTCGTATGATTTCATCCGAATCATCGTTGCACGAATCGAAAGGGCGGTTATGGAGCCGTTGCCATGGCGCGATTGAACATCCTGCATTATCCCGATCCCCGGCTGCGCCAACCGGCGCGGCCGGTGGAAACCGTTGACGACCGCATTCGGACCCTGGTGGACGACATGCTGGAAACCATGTACGCCGCCCCCGGCATCGGCCTGGCCGCGACCCAGGTCAACGTCCGCAAGCGCGTCGTGGTGATGGACGTGTCCGAGGAAAAGAACCGACCGTTGGCGTTCATCAACCCAACCCTGCTGGAGCGGGAGGGCGAAAGCGAATCCGAGGAGGGTTGCCTGTCGGTGCCGGGTTTCTACGAAACTGTCCGTCGCGCCGAACGGGTGCGGGTTGGCGCGCTCGATCGCGACGGCGAGCCCTTCGAACTCGATGCCAGTGGCCTGCTGGCGGTGTGCATCCAGCACGAGATCGATCATCTGGACGGCAAGCTGTTCGTGGATTACCTGTCCGTGCTCAAGCGCGACCGTATTCGCAAGAAGCTGGAAAAACAGGCCCGCGCCGAAGCGCGCGCTACCTGATCATGGACGCGCCCAAGGCCGAAGCCCTTTTGGTTCCCCCGCCGATGGGCGCCGCCGTCCCTGCCGAACCGGGCGGCGCCTCCACCTTCCCCGATACGGTATGACGACTGTCCCGCTGCGGCTGATTTTCGCCGGCACGCCCGATTTTGCCGCGCCGAGCCTGCAAGCCCTGCTGGATGCCGGCTATTTGGTCGAAGCGGTCTACACCCAGCCGGACCGGCCGGCGGGCCGGGGCCGCCTATTGCGCGCCAGTCCGCTCAAGGCGCGCGCGATGGCCGCCGGCATCCCGGTGTTCCAGCCGAGCACCCTGCGCGACGCCGCCGTTCAGGCGGAGCTGGCCGCCTTGAAACCGGATTTGCTGGTGGTGGCGGCTTACGGCTTGATCTTGCCGCCGGCGGTGTTGGCTATCCCGCGCTTGGGCTGCGTCAATGTTCACGCCTCGCTGCTGCCGCGCTGGCGCGGCGCGGCGCCGGTTCACTGGGCGCTGTTGGCGGGCGACGCCGAGACCGGCGTCAGTCTCATGCGGATGGACGCCGGTCTCGATACCGGACCGGTGTTGGCCCGGGCGGCATGCCCGATTCCGCGCGGGATCACGGGAGGGGAGCTGTACGAGCGACTGGCCAGGCTGGGCGCCGAAACCCTGCGGGCGATCTTGCCGGATTTGCTGGCTGGACGCCTGATCCCGGAGCCGCAGGACGAGGCGTTTGCCACGCGCGCTCCCAAGCTGGACAAGGCCGATCTTGAACTGGACTGGAGCCGTCCGGCGCTGGAGCTGGAACGCCGGGTGCTCGCCTTCAATCCCTATCCGGTGGCCCGCACCCACCTGGATGGCCAGCCGCTCCGTGTCTGGCGGGCGCGGGCCGAGGCCGAATTCACCACCGACCCGCCCGGCACGGTGGCGCGCGAGGATCGAGACGGCATCCTGGTCGCCACCGGCGCGGGTCTGTTGCGGTTGACCGAGGTGCAACTGCCCGGCGGGCGGCCCTTGCCGGCCGCGGCGTTCTTGAATGCCCACCGGCTGGCGGGTCGGCGATTGGGCGCGGCATGAATGTCCGCGCCATCGCCGCCCAGGTGTTGGCTCGGGTCTTGGGCGAGGGCCGGTCGTTGGCGGAAGCGTTGCCGCCGGCCCTGGAGCGCGTCGCGCCGCGCGATCGCGGGTTGCTGTGGGAGTTATGCCATGGCGTTTGCCGTTGGCAGCCGGAAGCGCAATTCCTGCTGGATGGGTTGCTGGACCGGCCGCTCGATCCGCGCGAGTCGACGGTGCGGGCGTTGCTGCTGACGGGACTCTATCAGCTTCATCGTTCGCGCATTCCCGATCATGCCGCGGTCGCCGAGACCGTCGCCGCTGCCCACCAATTGCGCAAGCCCTGGGCGGCGGGTCTGACCAACGCCGTGCTCCGTTCCTTTACGCGCCGGCGCGTCGAGTTGCTGACGCGGGCGAAGACCGACGCGGTGGCCCGAACCGCTCATCCGCGCTGGTTGCTGGAATGGTTGCAACGGGACTGGCCGGGCGACTGGCCGGCCATCGTCGCCGCCAACAACACCCGGCCGCCCTTTACCCTGCGGGTCAACCGGCTTCGGGGCAGCCGCGACGAATACCGCGCGCGGCTGGCGGCGGCGGGCAAGATCGCCGAGCCGACCGTGGCGGCGCCGTTCGCGCTGACGCTGACCGAACCGGTCGAGCCCACCACGCTGTCGGGGTTCGCCGACGGTTGGGCGTCGGTGCAGGACGCCGCTGCGCAGCTGGCGGCGCCGCTGCTCGACACTCATCCGGGGATGCGGGTGCTGGATGCCTGCGCCGCGCCGGGCGGCAAGACGGCTCACCTGTTGGAATGCGCGCCGGATCTGGAATTGACCGCGCTGGACCAGGAGGTCGAGCGGCTGGAACGAGTACGTGAAAACCTGACCCGATTACGGTTGGCCGCCCGGCTGGTCGCGGGCGACGCCTGTCAGCCGAGGGACTGGTGGGACGGTGTTCCCTATGACCGAATTCTGCTGGACGCGCCCTGTTCGGCCACCGGCGTGATCCGCCGCCATCCCGATATCAAGCTGTTGCGACGGGATACCGACATTGCCGCGCTGGCCGACCGGCAACAGGCGCTATTGGCCAGCCTCTGGCCGTTGCTGCGACCGGGCGGCCGGTTGCTATACGCCACCTGCTCGCTGTTGCGGCAAGAGAACGAACAGGTCGTGGCGGCTTTCCTCGCCACCCGGCCAGAGGCCCGAGAACACCGGATCGCGACGGATTGGGGTCGTGCCCTGGCGCATGGTCGCCAGATTCTTCCCGGCGAGGCCGGCATGGATGGATTCTATTACGCCATGCTGGTCAAACCGACGGTCGCGGGAGGGACGCCATGTCCGCCGATGCGCGGATGACGGCTCGGTCGGCGCGCGCCACGCGGTTGCTGACGCTGTTGCTCGGTCTGCTGTGGGCCATCGGCGGCCACGCGGCCGGTTTCGAGGTGCTCAGCGCCGCCACCCGCCTGGAGGGCGGTGTTTATCGGCTGAACGCCCGGATCGAATACCGGCTCAGCAGCGCGGCGCTGGACGCCCTGCAAAACGGCGTGCCGCTGACGGTCGACATCGAGATGGAGGTTCGCCGACGGCGATCGTGGTTGTGGGACGAAACCGTCTACGCCCTGACGCAGCGATTTCAACTGGAATACCACACGCTAAGCCGGCAATACCTGGTCAGCAATCTGAACAGTGGCGAGCGCCGCGCCTTTCCCACTCAGACCGCCGCATTGGAGTTCATGGGGCGGATTCACGATTTCCCCTTGCTCGATCGAAGCTTGCTGACTAAAAACGAACGCTACGAAGCCGCCCTGCGGGCTTTGCTTGACATCGAATCCTTGCCAGCGCCGTTGCGCCTGTTGGCCTATCTTTCGGACGACTGGCGACTGACCAGCGAGTGGCGCGCATGGCCGCTCTGATTCGCCGGCTGGCGCGTGGCCAGGGTCGATTGTCGGCGCTGACGCTGCTGGGATTGCTGTTGGTTATTCTCGTGCTGATGAGTCGAGCCACCACCGACCTGGCGCGATTCGGGCAAATGTATTCGGGATTGCTGCTGCTCAGCGCCATCGGCCTGGGAGCGTTGGCGGTCCTGATTCTGTACAACCTGGCGGTGCTGATCCGCTTGCACCACCGGCGCGCGCCCGGCGCGCGCCTGACCTTGCGGCTGGCCGGCATCTTCGCGGCGCTGGCGATCATCCCGGTGGCGCTGGTCTACGGCTTCTCGCTGCATTTCCTGCAACGCGGAATCGACAGTTGGTTCAATGTCCAGGTGGATCGGGGGCTTGGCGACGCGCTGGAACTCAGTCGCACCGCCCTGGATTTGCGGATGCGCGAGGTGCTCAAGCAAACCGGGCGGGTGGCCGAGGCGGTGGCCGACAGCGATGAAGAACAAGCGGCCCGCCGACTGGATGAATGGCTTGATCTGGGCGATGGGTCCGAACTGACCCTGTTCGGTCTGGGGGGGCGCATCATCGCCACCGCCACCACCGACCCGACGCTGATCGTGCCGGACCCGCCGCCGGAGGCCGTGTTGCTGCAAGTGCGCCAGGGACGCGATTACGTCGGTTTGGAACCGGTTCGCGACGCCGGCTTTCAGATCCGGGCGGTGGTGCGGACAGCGACGTCCAGTGGCGAGGAGCGTCTGTTGCAAGCGCTGTTTCCGGTGACCGACCGGTTGAGCCTGCTCGCCGACGCGGTGCAAAAAGCCTTCGACAGCTACAAGGAGCTGATTTTCCTGCGGGCGCCGCTCAAGACGATGTTTACCCTGACCCTGTCGCTGGTTTTGTTGCTGGCGGTGCTGGCGGCGTTCTGGGCGGCGTTCCATACCGCGCGCCAACTGGTGCGGCCGTTGCGGGAATTGGCCGAGGGAACCCAGGCGGTCGCCGCCGGCCAGTTCGACCAGCAACTGCCGGGCGGCGGCGGCGACGAACTGGGTTTTCTGGCGCAGTCCTTCAACCAGATGACCCGGAATCTGGCCCAGGCGCGCGATGCGGCGCGGCGTGGCCAGGAGCTGGTCGAGAGCCAGCGCGCCTATCTGGAAACGGTGTTGGCGCGCTTGTCGTCCGGGGTGCTGACTCTCGACCAGGCCGGGTGCCTGCAAACCTGCAACGCGGCGGCCAGCCAGATTCTGGGCGTGGATTTGAGCGTGCTGATCGGCGCCAATCCCCAGCGCATCGTGGCCGCTCAACCGGTGTTGCAGGATTTGATCGAGGCGATTGGCCCGCAACTGAGCGCCGCGGGCGACTGGCGCCAGGAAATCGCCTGGTTCGGGGGAGCCGGGCGGCGAATTCTGCTCTGTCGCGGCAGCTCATTGCCCGATACCGTCGGTTTGCGCGGCGGCCACGTGATCGTGTTCGACGATATCACCCACCTGGTGCGGGCCGAACGCGACGCCGCCTGGGGCGAGGTGGCGCGCCGGCTGGCGCACGAGATCAAGAATCCGCTCACGCCGATTCAGCTCGCCGCCGAGCGCATCCGCCACAAGTATCTGAAGCAGTTCGACGACGAGCAGGGGCGGGTGCTGGAGCGCGGCACCCACACCATCGTTCAGCAGGTCCAGGCGATGAAGGAAATGGTGGACGCCTTCAACGAGTACGCTCGCCCGCCGCGCCTGCAACTGGCCCCATTGGAGCTGAACGAGTTCGTGACCGAGGTGCTCTATCTTTACCGGGACTATCCTGTCGGGGTAGAGATCAAGCTGGAACTGGTCCAGGAACCACTGCCGGTCAACGCGGACAAGGTTCGTCTGCGTCAGTTGTTGCACAATCTGGTCAAGAACGCCATCGAGGCCATCCGTGACGGTCAGGGTTCGACCTTATGGATCGGCACCGGCCGCGCGCATGTTATCGGCGCCGATTGCGTCGAGCTGAGCGTGCGCGACGATGGGCCGGGCTTTCCCGACAGCATTCTGGCCAATGCCTTCGAGCCCTATGTGACTACCAAACCCAAGGGAACCGGACTAGGATTGGCGATCGTCAAGAAAATCGTCGAAGAGCACGGCGGCTGGATCCAGTTGGAATCGCCGCCCGACGGAGGGGCCCGGATCACGATCCGTTTGCCGCTGTTACACGACGGCGTCGGCTTGCCCGCTGTTCCCACCGTGCCGTTGCACACCGAGAAGGAGGCCGGATGAATGCGCCCTATATTCTGGTCGTCGATGACGAACCGGATATCCGTGATTTGGTAAAGGAAATTCTACAGGACGAGGGTTACACGGTCGCGACCGCGGAAAACGCCGCCGCCGCCCGCGAGGCCCGCCGCGCCCAGCGCCCCGATCTGATCCTGCTCGATATCTGGATGCCCGACACCGATGGCATCAGTCTGCTCAAGGAATGGAGCGAAGGCGATCATTTGCCCTGTCCAGTGATCATGATGTCCGGACATGGCACGGTCGAAACCGCCGTGGAAGCGACTCGATTGGGCGCTTACGATTTCATCGAGAAACCGCTGTCCATGGCCAAATTGCTGCTGACCGTGGAGCGGGCGCTGGACGCGGATCGGCTGGCGCGGGAAAACCAGAACCTGCGCCGCCAACAACGAGTGGTCGCTGAACCGGTGGGTCGCAGCGAGGTGGTGCAGCGCCTGCGGGCCCAGGTGCTCAAGATCGCCCAGCACGACGCCCCAGTGTTGATCTTCGGTGAGCCGGGCACCGGCAAGGAAGTTTACGCGCGTTTCCTGCATGTCCACAGCCCGCGCCGCGCCGGCCCGTTCGTGGATGTGGGAGTCGGTTCCATCGCCCGCGAGAACGCCAGCCTGGAACTGTTCGGCTCCGAACAGGGCGACCGGATTCACTACGGCCGGCTGGAACAGGCCAGCGGCGGCACCTTGTTTCTGGACGAACTGGCCGACATGGACCTTGAAGCCCAGGCCAAGCTGGCCAGCGCGCTGGAGAACGGCTCCTTTCTGCGCATCGGCGGCAAGGAAGCGGTGCGGGTGAACGTGCGGGTCGTGGCCGCCACGCACCGCGATCTGGAGCAGGAAGTGGCGGCCGGGCGGTTCCGCGAGGATCTGTACTATCAGTTGAACGTGGTGCCGATTCGGTTGCCGCCCTTGCGCGACCACGTCGAGGACGTGCCGGAACTGCTGAATTACTACGTCGGCTATTTCGTCGACCAGGAAAATCTCACCTATCGCCACTTTACCCTGGCCGCGCAGAATCGGCTGCGCAACTACGCCTGGCCTGGCAACATTCGCGAGCTCAAGAATCTGGTGCAGCGCCTTCTGATCTTGGGAGGGGAGGAAGAAATCGCGCTGGATGAAGTGGATGCGGCGGTGCGCGGCGCCACCGCCGCCAAATCCCAGGATGCCGGCAATATTCCCCTGAATCTGACGCTGCGCGAGGCCCGCGAACAATTCGAGCGCACCTACCTCATGCAACAGTTTCGCGAGTGCGAGGGCAACGTGGCGCGGCTGGCCGAACGGGTCGGCATGGAGCGCACCAACCTCTATCGCAAGCTGCGCGCTCTGGGGATCGATCCCAAGAAAGCCCTGGACGAGTGAGGGCGGGAGATGAAGATCATCATCCTCGGCGCTGGCCAGGTGGGGGGATCGGTGGCGCATATCCTGGCCAGCGAGGCCAACGATGTCACCGTGGTGGACGCCGACGCTGAACGGCTACAGGCGTTGCAGGACCGGCTGGACCTGCGCACGGTTCGCGGTCATGCATCCTACCCAGCCGCGCTCGAACAGGCCGGCATCGCCGACGCCGACATGCTGATCGCGTTGACCGATAACGATGAAGTCAACATGGTCGCCTGTCAGGTCGCCGATACCTTGTTCAACACGCCCACCAAGATCGCGCGGGTCCGCTCGAGCAGCTACATGGCCTATCAGGAGCAGCTCTTCAAGAGCAAGGCGCTGCCCATCGACGTGTTGATCAGTCCTGAACAACTGGTGACCGACCATATCCAGCGCATCATCGAGCATCCCGGGGCCTTGCAGGTGCTGGATTTCGCCGATGGCCAGGTTCGGCTGGTGGGCGTCAAGGTCTACGAGGGCAGCGCCTTGGTCGGTCAGGCGCTGCGCGCGCTGCCGAAACGGATGCCGGGCATCGAAAGTCGGGTGGCGGCCATCTTCCGCCAGGGCAGTCCGATCATCCCGGAGGGCGACACCGTCATCGAAGCCGACGACGAGGTTTTTTTCATCGCCGCCCGCAAGAATACCCGCGCCATCGTCGGCGAGCTGCGCAAGTTCGACAAGATGGTGAAACGCATCATCATCGCCGGGGGCGGTCATATCGGCGCCCGGCTGGCGCAGGGACTGGAAGATCGATTCCAGGTCAAGGTCGTCGAACGCAACCCCGCCACCGCCCGACGCTTGTCCGAGCAGTTGAGCCGGGCCATCGTCCTGCAGGGCGACGCCGCCGACGAGAACCTGCTGCGGCAGGAGAACATCGAGCAGGTGGATGTGTACTGCGCCGTCACCAACGACGACGAGGCCAATATCCTGTCGGCGATGCAGGCCAAGCGAATGGGCGCCCGCAAGGTCATGGCGCTGATCAATCTGGTGTCCTATGTCGAACTGGTGGAGTCGTCGGGCATCATCGACATCGCCATTTCACCGCAGCAGGCTACGATCGGCAGCCTGCTGACCCATGTCCGCCGCGGCGACGTGGCCAAGGTGCACTCCCTGCGCCGCGGGGCCGCCGAGGCCATCGAGGCGGTCGCCCACGGCGACTACAAGACCTCGAAGGTGGTGGGCCGGCGGGTCGAGGAGATTCGTTTGCCGCCCGGCACCACCATCGGCGCCATCGCTCGCGGCGACGGGGTGATCATCTGCCACCACGATACCGTGATCGAGGCCGACGACCACGTCATCTTGTTCCTGATCGACAAGAAGCGGGTCTCGGAGGTCGAACGGCTGTTCGCGGTGGGCGCGACGTTCCTGTAGCGCCACGCGACGACGATTGACCTTGTGCTAGAATCCGCCCGCTTCGATTTCGAACCGAGGGGCGTTACCCCGCCATCACTGGCCATCACACCAAGACCATCAGGCGTTGACAGGACTCCGACCATGACCGCATTCAATTTCGAGCTGGCCCGCCGCAACATGATCGAGCAGCAAATCCGGCCTTGGGAAGTGCTGGATCAGCGGGTGCTGGATACCCTGGCCCACGCGCCGCGCGAGGATTTCGTGCCGGATCGCTATCGCAAGCTGGCGTTCAGCGATGTCGCCATTCCGCTGGGTCATGGCGAGGTCATGCTGAAACCCAATGTCGAAGGCCGGATTCTGCAGGCGCTGGCGGCGCAACCGACCGATCATGCGCTGGAAGTGGGCACGGGCGGCGGTTATCTGACGGCCTGTCTGGCGCGGCTGGCCGCCAGCGTGGTCAGCGTGGATATCGTGCCCGAATTCACCGAGATCGCCCGCCACAAGCTCAAGGCCCATGGCGTGAACAATGTGGCGCTCCATTCGGGCGACGCCAGCGGGGGTTGGGGCGAGCGCCGCTACAACGTCATCGCCGTCACGGGGTCGGTGGCCAAGGTCGCCGAGGTCTGGCGGCAAAGCCTGAGCCTGGGCGGCCGGCTGTTCATCGTGGCCGGCCAGTCGCCGGTCATGGAGGCGTTGTTGATCACTCGGGTCGGCGAGCGGGAATGGACCCGGGAAAGCCTGTTCGATACCGAACTGCCGCCCCTGCGTAACGTGGCCCCGTCCAGAACCTTTGAGTTCTGAGCAGCGTCGCCCGCATCGCGCCACGCTCCCGGCGACGGTTTTCTCCGTGTTCGTCAAGCGGGTATGTTTAAATTCATTAAAATACCTTTAATGGAAGCTTTCCGTCATGTCCAAGGCGCATCGTCTGGTGTTGGCCGGAATGGTTGCCGCGCTATGCGGCTGGCCAGCATGGGCTGAAGATCTGCTGCAGGTCTACCGCCAGGCCCTGGATAGCGATCCGGTGCTCAAGGCTGCCGCCGCCAGCCGCGAGGCCTCGCAAGAGGCCAGGCCGCAGGCCCGGGCGCTGTTGTTGCCGAGCATTGGGGTTACGGCCGATCAGGGCCGTACCTTTGGGATCGCTGGATCGCCGACGGGCCAGTCGTCGTTCAACAGCCACAACTACGCGATCGGCCTGGTGCAGCCCGTCTATAATCGCCGCAGCCAGGTGCAACAGCGGGTGGCGGACGCCGTGGTCGGACAGTCCGACGTGGACTTGCAAAACACCCGGAACGAACTGATCCTGCGGGTGGCGCAAGGCTATTTCGGGGTGCTGGCGGCGCTGGATTACCTAACCTACGCCACGGCTGAGAAAAACGCCTTTGCCCGCCAGCTCGAACAGGCCAACCGGCGCTTCGAAGTGGGGCTGGCGACCATCA
>ERZ761602.2744-NODE-2744-length-26587-cov-241.923828_pt1 | contig 26587 bp, 20 predicted proteins | sample MGYA00512165_ERZ761602 | MGnify/ENA primary metagenome ERZ761602 (study PRJEB28899, sample SAMN02445085) | bioreactor sludge metagenome | biome: EBPR sludge; isolation source: Thorneside wastewater treatment plant | place: Australia: Brisbane, Thorneside...
TCCGGCGCTGCCGGCTGCCCCAGCCGAACTGCACCATGCTGCCTTCGGTGAGCCGACGGTACGGTATGTTGCGCGCCACGGCCGCATAGACGATGGCGCCGGTGCTGGGTCCCAGGCGCACATCCTCATCGAGTTCGCGCAGGCGCAGCAGCGCGCTGTCGAGCGCGAAGGGACGGTCCTCGACGGCGGCGCGGCAGAGTTCCTCGGCCAGCTCGAAGGCGAGTCGGCCGACCGCTTCTTCGCTGTACTCGACGACGACCTGATAGGTGCCGGCTTCGACCGTCTCGGTCGTCCGACTGAAGGTGACCGGGCAGCCAGCCTGCGCCTGCAGCCCGAGGGCGGCAAACTCGAGCGCCTGCGCCATCGACACCGCCTCGTCGTGCCCTTGCGGCCGCAGCATGTCCAGCTCGGGAAAGCGCTCGCGCAGGCCGTTTTCGAAGGCCGGCATGTCGTCGATGTTGCGCTCGCTGTCGGCACAACGAACGATCGCCTCGATCGCCGTGTGCCGGCTCCAGAGGTTTGGACCGCGCAGTGCGCGGAGACGCGAGACTTCCATGAATGATTCCCTTGCACAAATTGCCTGTCGGAAATGCTGCGACGGTTCGCCGACGCGCTCCCTTCTCAGCACCGCGGCTCAATCGCTGGTCGCGGTCTCGAGGGCGGTACGGACGATCTCGGGAGCAATGCCGAGAGCCCATGCAGCCGCTGCAGCCGCGAGCACGTTGTCCACCTGCTGCGCGCTGCGCCCACCTTCAGTGAGGCGAATCGCCCGCAGGCTGGTGAGCACGATATCCTGCCCCGGGCTGCCGAGAATCACCTCGCCAGCGCGGACGAACACCGCCCGGCCACCCCGCTCGCGATGATCGACGACGGCCGGCAGGTCACCGTCGGCAGCGAAGAAGATCACCTCGCCGTCGCACAACGGCGCCATGTCGACGAGCATCGGCTGGCTTGCATTGAGAACGGCCACACCGCCCGGCAGGACGACGTCGACCTGCGTGCGCAGGATGGTGAATACCTGCTCGGCCGTGCTCACATCGTGGCTGCCGAAGTGCCGCTCGGGCTCGACGTTGGTGACGATGCCGACCTGACAGCGGTCGTAGGCCAGCCCGTCGTCGAGAATGCTGTCACAGCCATTCTCGATGATCGCGGTCTCGACGGTCCGGTTCATCAGAATGCGGTTGGCCGATCCCCAGTTGGCGGAATCGCCGCGATCGATACAGCGCCGGCCGACGAACAGGCCGTTGCTGCACGCCAGCCCGGTGTTCCTGCCACCGAGGCCGACGATGCCGGCGAGCAGAGTGGCCACCGCGGTCTTGCCGGTGCTGCCACTGACACCGACCACGGGAATGCGACCGTCTTCACCATTCGGGAACAGTTCGTCGACGATCGCCCGCCCGACCGGCCGCGGCTGGCCATTCGCCGGTTTCAGGTGCATCAGCAGACCGGGGCCGGCATTGACCTCGACGATCGCCCCGCGCTGTTCGTCGAGCGGGCGTGAAATATCCTCGCAGACGAGGTCGACGCCGCAGATGTCGAGGCCGACGATGCGCGCGGCGAGGGCGGCGGTCGCCGCCGTCTCGGGATGGACGAGATCGGTGACGTCGTCGGTATGGTTGCCGCTGCGCACGATCAGCACCTCGCGGCCGGCCGCCGGCACCGAGTCGGGGGTGAAGCCCTGGCGCGCCACCTCGAGGCGGGCTACGGGATTCTCGGCGAGCAGGATGACGTCGAGCGGGAATTCCTCGGCGGCACCACGCCGTGGATCGGAATTGATCTGCAGGTCGATCAGTTCGTCGATCGTCGACCGGCCGTCACCGACCACCGTTGCCGTCTCGCCACGCGCGGCGGCGGCGAGCTTGCCGCCGATGACCAGCAGACGGTGCTCGGAACCCCGCACGTAGCGTTCGACGATGACCCCGCTGCCCTCCTCGACAGCCGCCGCGTAGGCCGACTCCACTTCCTCTCGCGCCATCAGGTTGGTGAACACGCCGCGGGCGTGGTTGCCATCAGAAGGCTTCACGACCACCGGCAGACCGATCTCTTCGGCGGCATCCCAGGCGTCAGCGGCGCTCTCGACCAGACGTCCCTCGGGTACCGGCACCCCACAGGCGCCGAGCAGGGTTTTCGCCAAATCCTTGTCACGTGAGATGCCCTCGGCGATGGCGCTCGTCCGGTCGCTCTCCGCCGTCCAGATGCGGCGGCTGCGGGCGCCGTAACCGAGTTGCACCAGGTTGCCCGTCGGCAGCAGGCGGATGAAGGGAATCCGCCGGTCCTTGGCGGTTGCCGCCTCGACGATGCAGCCGGTGCTCGGGCCGAGCAGCCGGCGCTCGGCGAGGTCGGCAAGGCGCTCGACGGTGCCGGCGACATCGAAGGCTTCGTCATGGATCGCCGCCAGCAGAAGTTCGCGACCGGCGTACAGGCAGCTGCGCGTCACCTCCTCATGCCAGGCGCGAACGACCACCTTGTACACCCCGCGCGTCGAGGTCTCCCGTGCCTTGCCGAAGCCGCCCGGCATGCCGGCCAGATTCTGCAGCTCGAGCGTCACGTGCTCGAGGATGTGCGCCGGCCAAGTGCCCTCCTGCAGCCGCCGCAGGAAACCGCCCGGCTCGCCGTAGCTGCAGCGGTGGTCGGCGAGGGAAGGCAGAAAGCCCGCCAGGCGCTCCGGAAAGCCGGGGATCCTGTTGGAGGGAAAGTCCTCCAGGTCGCCGATATCGACCAGCGCTTCGATCACCGGACGGTAGGTCCAGATGTTCGGACCGCGCAGATGGCGGATTTCGAGAAACTTGATGTCTTTGCTTTTCATGGCGTCGGTCCAGGGACGAAAGGGTTGGCGCGCACAGGCGCGGACGGGATGGCAAGCCGGCAGACCACACCGTCGCGCCGGTACGATCCGCCGGGCATCGCCGTATCAACGCGGCACGCGCCGATCGGCTGACCCGCTGTGCTGGTGACGCGGATCCCCCGGCTCACAGGAAGCGATCGAGGATGCGCCGGCTGTGCTGGTCGAGTGCATGCCGGTCGCGGATCAGGAACTGGATGCCATGAGTGTCGGCGATCAGCAGGGCCGGCGATGCCAGGCGACGGATGTCCTCCTCGCCCTTGAGGACGAAGCTCGTGCGGCCGCGATCGGTCTCGACCTCCCAGGTGCTCGGTGTCGCAAAGCTGCCGACACCGACGATACGCTGGATCACCGGCATGAATTCACGCCCCGCCAGTTCGTCTGCGAGCAACCGCCGCTGGTCGTCCGGCAGGTCGTCGAGGCGGTCGATCCAGACCAGTTCGTGGCCGTAGGGATCGACCAGGGCAAGGCCGTCGTCGGGCGCCGTGATCGGGAAGGCGCGTACCGGTGCGACGCCTTCATGGATCTGGCCATCGGCGGTACGCAGTTCGAGGCGCCCGAAGGCATTGCGCTGCAGCTGGTAATCAGGGCGCGGCTTCATTCGCGATCTCCCTCGTCCTTGCGGTCGACTTCCAGCCGCCGCAGTTCTTCCTCAGTGTCGACGTTGCGCGCCTGCGCCTGGTAAAGGCGGTAGTAGTGACCCTCGCAGGCCATCAGCTCGTCGTGGCTGCCGACCTCGACGACGCTGCCGCGATCGAGCACCACCAGGCGGTTCGCATCGCGCAGCGTCGACAGGCGGTGCGCGATGGCGATCGTCGTCCGGCCCCGGACCAGGTTGTCGAGGGCCTTCTGGATCTCCTTCTCGGTCGTCGTGTCGACCGACGACGTCGCCTCGTCGAGGATCAGGATGCGCGGATCGATGAGCAGCGCGCGGGCGATCGAGATCCGCTGTCTCTCGCCGCCGGAGAGCGCCTGCCCACGTTCGCCTACGAGCGAGTCGTAACCGTGCTGCAGGCGCAGGATGAACTCGTGCGCGTGTGCCGCACGGGCGGCTGCCACGATCTCGGCGTGCGTCGCCTCGGGCTTGCCATAGGCGATGTTCTCGGCGATCGTGCCAAAGAAGAGGAACGGCTCCTGCAGCACCAGTCCGATGTGCCGGCGGTACTCGGCGACCGGCAGCGAGCGGATGTCGACGCCGTCGATCAGGATCGCCCCCTCGCTGACGTCGTAGAAACGGCAGATGAGGTTCACCAGCGTGCTCTTGCCGGAGCCACTGTGGCCGACGAGACCGACCATCTCGCCGGGCTCGATGACGATGCTGATGTCGCGGGTGACGCTGCGCGTGCCATAGCGGAAGCCGACACCGCGCAGCTCGATGCGGCCGGAAACCTGCGGCAGGTGCACCGGGTTGGCTGGCTCGGGGACGCTCGATACGTGATCGAGGATGTCGAAGATGCGCTTCGCTCCCACCGCGGCCTTCTGCGTCACCGAGACGATGCGGCTCATCGAGTCGAGGCGCAGATAGAAACGGCTGATGTAGGCAAGGAATGCCGTCAGCACACCAACCGTGATCCGGTCGCCGGCGATCTGCCAGATGCCGAATGCCCAGACGATCAGCAGACCGAACTCGGTCAACAGGGTGACCGTCGGCGAGAAGACCGACCAGACGCGGTTGACGCGGTCGTTGACATCCAGGTTGCGGACGTTGGCGGCGCGGAAGCGCGCCGCCTCGCGCGCCTCCTGGGCAAAGGCCTTGACGACGCGGATGCCGGGGATCGTGTCGGCGAGGACGTTGGTCACCTCCGCCCAGACGCGGTCGACGCGTTCGAAACCGGTACGCAGGCGCTCGCGAACGACGTGGATCAGCCAGGCGATGACCGGCAGCGGCAGCAGGGTCACCGCCGCCAGCCAGGGGTCGATCGAAACCAGGATCACCGTCGTCATGGCGATCATCAGCACATCGGTAGCGAAATCGAGCAGATGCAGCGAAAGGAAGATGTTGATGCGGTCGGTTTCCGAGCCGATGCGCGCCATCAGGTCGCCGGTCCGCTTGCCGCCGAAGTACTCCTGCGACAGCTTCAGCAGGTGCTCATAGGTCGCCGTGCGCAGATCCGAGCCGATGCGCTCGGAGACCAGCGCCAGAATGTAGGTGCGTCCCCAGCCAAGCACCCAGGCGAGGAGCGACGATCCGAGCAGGCCCGAGAGATAGAGCAGCACCAGCCCGGGATCGATCGGCTGCCCGTTCTGGTAGGGGATCAGCACCTTGTCCATCAGCGGCATGGTCAGGTACGGCGCCACCAGCGTCGCGGCGGTGGTCAGCAGCGACAGGATGAAGGCGCCCAGCAACTGCTTGCGGTATGGCCGGGCGAAGCGGCCGAGGCGGAGCAGGGTCCAGGTCGACGGTGGTTCGTGAATCTCGCGGCTGCACGCCGGGCACTCCTCCTGTCCGGCAAGCAGTGGCGTCTCGCACTTCGGACAGAGAGTGACGCTCGCCGGCGGCGGCAGTTCGCCGGTCAGCCGGAAGCTGAGCTGGCGCATGAAACGCTCGACCAGCCGGCCGGCCGCGACGTCGCTACCGAGCGTGTAGCGCCAGTGTGCGAGCCGTCCCGCGGTGTCGCACAACTCGAGCGTGCCGACGCCGGAATGGTCGCGCCGCGAGAGCAGCAGACCGGCCCGATAGACCCAGCTCTGCCAGTCCTGCTCGCCGGCCGGACTGACCAGCAGGCGCTCGCTGCTGACGACGACCAGACCACGGGCAAAATGCAGTGCGCCGTCGAGATCGATCTCGAGCCAAGCGAGCACCTGCTCGCCGGGGGCCAACTGTGTCGCCAGGCGCTGCGACCAGACGGGCGGCAGAACGGGCCCCGACGGGCCGGTCGGCGCCGTGGCATCGGCAGGGAGCGTGCGATTGGCTGCGGACATGACGAAGAGCGGGAGCGGGCAAGGGCGCAAGTATAGCGCCCTTGCCCGCTCCCCGGCCGTGCTCAGAGCAATAGGCGATCGCGCCGCAGCCGGCCTGCCTGACGCAGACGGGCAATCGTCGGCAGCAGGTTGAGGCCACTCGCCGCCTGCCAGTGCTCGGCACGGCGAACGAGTTCGCCGGCGGCGACGTCGACGGGCTCGCCGGCGGTGGCGAAGACGATCGTGTTGCCGCGGTCGCACGACGGGAAGACCAGCGAGCGACCGTCGAAAGCCTGTCGGATACGCTCTGCACTGGCGGCGAAGCCGCGCTCGCGGCCGAGCAGGTTGACCACCAGCAGGCCGCTCTCGCTCAGCCGCGCGCGGCACGCCTGGTAGAACGGCAGCGTATCGAGCACGCCGGCGCGCGCCTGGCCGTCGAATCCATCGACCAGGATGCAGTCATGCCGGCTGTCGCCCTGCAGCATGTGTTCGGCGCCATCGGCGATCAGCACGCGCAGCCGGCGCGGGTCATCCGGCAGCCGGAAATGCAGACGGGCGACCGTCTCGACCTGCGGATTGATCTCGACGACGGTGATGCGCGTCGCCGGCAGCTGATGGTAGATGAACTTCGCCAGCGATCCGGCACCGAGACCGATCAGCAGCGCGTCGCGCGGCCACGGCATGGCGCGCAGCAGCAGCCCGGCCATCATCTCGCGCGTGTAGGACAGCTCGAGGGCGTTGGGGCGCTGGATGCGCATCGCTCCCTGTATCCAGTCCGTGGAAAAGTGGAGGTAGCGGACCCCCGCCTTCTCGCTGACTTCGATCGACTGGCGAGCCATCAGCGGCGGCGACCTGGGGGCAGGCGATCGGCTGCGCTGCGCGGCATGCGGGCGGGCGCCTGCCGCCCGCCGCACATTGCGCGCAAGCCGCTGCTCCCGGCTGGCCAGCGCTGGCTCTGAGCGGCAATGAGACGGAATGACGATTCGCGCAACAGGTCGCGCCGGTCAACCACTGGGAGGCTCGACCAGGTCAACCGACCAGCAGCAACAGGGGCAGAACCGCGACTGCAGTCAGGGCTGTGGCAGCACCAGCACGGTCGGACGCTGACCACGTGCACCGCAACGGCCGAGCTCAGCACCGTAGTTGCCCGGGGAACACTACGCGATGATCGCCGGGCGATCGGGCAACTCGTCGGGATTGGCATCGCCCGCCGGAAAATGCTGCGCGAGCAGCTGAGTGATCTCGCCGACGGCGGCGAGGGTGCCGCCCACGAAGTCGCCGCCACGGAACGCCGCCTCCATGCGACGGCAAATGGCATCCCACTGGGCTTGCGCAACGAGGCGCGCGATGCCGCGGTCGGCCACGATCTCGATCCGGCGGTCCACCAACTGCAGGTAGACGAGGACGCCGCTGTTCTCCTCGGTGTCCCAGACGCGGAGAGCGGCGAAGAGCTGCAGCGCACGATCGCGCGGCGTCATGCCCCGCAGCACGTCCACCGGCTCCATGCCCGCTTCGAGCGCGAATCGCAGCTCGCCGCGATGCGTCCGTTCCGAACATCCGATCGCCTGCTCGATGCGATCGAGCGTGGCCGCAGGAAACGCCTTCAAAGCGACGAAGTCCGGGGTGCAGAGGTGCTTCAACGCTCGCTTGAGCTGCATGGCCGTCACCAGCTTCCCGAGGCGCCGCCGCCCCCGCCCGAACCGCCGCCTCCGGACCAATCGCCGGTCGCATCCGAGGCGCCGCCGCCCCCTCCCAAACCGCCCCCTCCCAAACCGCCCCCTCCCGAACCGCCATCTCCCGAACCGCCACCTCCGGACCAACCGCCGCCTCCCGACCAGCCGCCAGTCGCACGCGAGGCGCCGCCCCCGCCCGAACCGCCACCTCCGGACCAAACGCCGCTTGCCGACCAGACGCCGGTCGCACCCCAGGATTCACCGCCCCAGGAACCGCCATGGCGGCAACCGCGACGCAAAGAGCTTGCACTGCCGAGTCCAATGGCAGCGGCGAAGAAGAACACGATCAGCGCCACCTCCGCGGCCGCGACCGCGGATCCCGCGAAGAGCCACGCCGCGATGCCCCCGATGCCGCCCATGACGAGGGCACGACCGTACCGGCCGAGCATCGATCGCAGCACGACACCGACCCCGAACAACAGGGCCACGCCAACCGCCAACAGCGGTTCGATGATCGACCCGTCCCCCGACGACGCCGCTTCCGGGCGCGAGGCGGCCGACGGCGCTGGCAGCGGCTCGCCCTCGACCACGGCGATCATACGTTCCACGCCAGCCGAAACGCCGCCGTAGAAATCCTGCTGCTTGAAGCGTGGCGCGATGACCTCGTCGACGATGCGTTTCGCCGTCGCATCCGGCAGCGGACCCTCCAGGCCATACTGCACCTCGATGCGCAGCTTGCGGTCCTGTGTCGCAACGACGAGCAGCGCGCCGTCGTCAACGCCCTGGCGGCCGAGCTTCCACTGGTCCAGCACGCGACGGGCATACTGTTCGATCGTCTCGGGCTGGGTGGTCGGCACGATGAGGACCGCGATCTGCGCGCCCTTGCGCGCCTCGAACTGCGCCAGTCGCGTCTCCAGCGCTTGTCGCTGATCGGTCCCGAGCGTGCCGGTGAGGTCAGTGACCCGGGCCGTCAACTTCGGCACCGGCACCTCCGCAATGGCAGCGAAGGCCCAGCCTGCGAGCCACGCAAGCGCGAAGAGTCGCGCCAGCAACGCGCAGCGCGCGGATCGTGTAGCCGACGCTGCCGAGATCGCGCCCAAGCCGGTACCGTTCCGAGGCGGCTGCGCGCTACGTCACTTGGCCGGCGCAGCGGCCGGCGCCGCCGAGCCGAAATCCACCTTCGGCGGCTCGGCGACCATGTGCTCGTCCTCGACCGTAAAGGACGGTTTGGTCTGGTAGCCAAACAGCATCGCCGTCAGGTTGCTCGGGAAGGATCGCACGGTGACGTTGTACTCCTGCACCGCCTTGATATGGCGCTGGCGCGCCACGGTGATGCGGTTCTCGGTTCCCTCGAGCTGCGCTTGCAGGTCGCGGAAGTTCTGATCGGCCTTCAATTGCGGATAGTTCTCGGCCACGACGAGGAGCCTCGAGAGCGCGAACGACATTTCTCGCTGCGCCGCCATGTACTTCGCGAACGACTCGGGATTCTCGCCGAGTGCAGGACTCGCCTGTATGGACCCGACCCTTGCGCGTGCGTTGGTCACGCCGAGGAGCACCTGCTGTTCATGCGCCGCATAGGCCTGCACGGTATTCACGAGGTTCGGGATCAGGTCCGCACGACGCTTGTACTGGTTGAGCACCTCCGCCCAGGATGACTTGATCTGCTCGTCGGTGGTCTGAAGCGTGTTGTAGCCGCATCCCGACAACGTCAACGCGGCAAGCAGGGCCAGCAGGTGCAGGCGGACGGCGTGCATGCTCTTTCTCCGTTCAATGACAAGACGCTGTGCAGGTGAGCGGATTGTAGTCCAATCGAGCGCAGACCGTCGCAGGCGGGACACCGACGGAAGCCGCGCTCGGGCGCCTCCCCGAACGAGGATCGTACTCTGCACAGCCCGCCAGTGACGGCTCACGACAGAAGAAATCGACCGCCAGCATTGTGCGCAAAGGGACGCCTCCGACCAGCTGCGTCAAGCTCATTCCGCCATTCCCGTCGGCAACCGTGGCGCGCCTGCCTCGAGGCGCAGGGCCAGTTCCACCTTGTTGCCGACGCCAAGCTTGCGAAAGCAATGCGCGACGTGGTTGCGCACCGTCGCCGGCGACAGCGACAGCGCGCGGGCAATCGCCGAATGCGTCTCGCCACTGGCGTAGCGCCGGGCAATCTCGCGTTCGCGCACGGACAGTTGCGCCAACGCGCCCGTCGAACGCGCAAGGACGAAGCGATACTCGCCGCAGTCGCTGACGTCCAGGCGCCACGCGCCGACGACATGTGCTTCGCCCGCCTGCACACTGGCCGCCAGCGCTTCAGGCAGGATGCTGCCACTGCCGGCTGGCCAGTGCTGGCGCAGCAAGGCGACGAAGGACGGCGACGCTTCGCGCAGCAGGCCGTGCCGGTCAACCACCGCCCACGCCTGATTGACATGGCCCGGCAGGCGCAGGAAATGCCTCAGCCACGCGGCGCGGTGCGTCGCCGCCAGGTGCGGCATCAGGAGCTCCTTGAGCTGGCGCTCGGTTTCGGAAAACGGCAGCGAGGGGTCGTGCCGCCAGAGCGTCAGGAACTCGTGCAGTGAAGTCGTGCGCTCGATCAGCAGCGTCCCGAGCGCCCACTCGACCCTGAAGCGACGCCCGAACTCGCTGTAGAGAGCGCTGCGCAGATAGGTCTCGCGCGCCACGAGATCGCCGAGGCTGATCGCCGTTCCGGGATCGGCGAGCAGCGCGGCACGGAAGAAGTCTTGCTCGCTGCAAAGCGCGTACGCCTCGACGATGCCGTCGTCGCAGTTGTGCCGGTGCATCTCGTGCAGTACCGGAGGATCGGCCGAAGCACTTCCCCAGCAAGCGGAATCGAAACCGATCACGGTAGCGACCTGCTCCAGCGCCCAGGCGCGATAGCGGCTGAGCGGCACCTCCCGGCCTTCTCGATAAAGGGAAAGAATCACTCCGTTGAGCGCCCGCGCGTCAGCCATTTCCATGGCCGAATTGTGCACCAGCCGCCGCGGTGCCGCCAGTGGTGGCCGCTCCCGGCGTGACATGGTGCAAATGAATCACTCCGGTCCTTTACAGTTCCATTCCGGCGACGGCAGAAAAACCGGCGACGACACCGACCGAGAGCGCCCGGACCCCGACATGCCTAGGATTTAAATGGCCACTGATAACGACTCGATCGCATCGTCCAAATCAGGCATGAAACGTGCTTCTTCTCGTCATCAGAAAAACCGTCGCGACCGGCAGGCTGCCGCGCCGCCGCCCGCCACCACAAGAGGAGAACAAACCATGGCCAGCAAAGCACCCCGTTTCGTCATCAAGCCCAGCCTTCTGGCCATTCTGCTCGCCTTCCCGGCACAGCAGGCGCTGGCCGCCAACTGCACCTGGAATCCGGCGACCGGCAACTGGGCGACCGCCGGTGACTGGAACTGCGGCCTCGTGCCCGGGGCTGCCGACAACGCGACGATCGCGGTCGGCAAGACCGTCACGGTCAACACGGCGCAGTCGGTCCTCAACCTCAGCAATGCGGGCAGCGTCAACCTCGACGCCTTCCTGCTGACGCTGGCCGGCGGCGGCGGCACCACCAACACCGGCACGATCAACGTCGGTGCCGGTGCGATCCCGAACAACGCCGCGCTGCAAGTCTCGGGCGGGCACAACATCAACAACACCGGCGGCGTGATCAACGTCAGCGCCGACAGCGTCATCAACCAGTTCGGCAGCACGATCACCGGCGGCACGATCAACACGACCGGTACCGGCAAGCTGGTCGCCTTCAACAGCGGCGGCAACTTCCTCTCCGGCGTGACCCTCAACGGCACGCTCGATCTCGCATCGGGTACCGGCATCGAGCGTGTCGGCAACGGCCTGACGCTGAACGGCACGATCAACATCGGCAACGGCAGCGCCTTCGCGCCGCAGGGCAACCAGACGATCGGCGGCACGGGCACGATCAATTTTGTCGATGCCAACGGCAGCAACCGGTTCAACGTCGAGGCGGGCAATCTGACGCTGGCCTCGGGGATTACCGTGCGTGGCGGCAATGGCATCATCGGGCAGCAGGCTTTCGTCGGCGGCACGGCGACGCTGACCAACCAGGGCTTGATCTCGGCGGATGTCGCCGGTCGCACCATCAGCATGAATGTCAACGGCTTGGTCACTAACCAAGGCACGATGCGGGCGCAGAATGGCGGTACGCTGCAACTCAACACCGGCGGCGGCTACGACAACAACGCGGGCGTCATCCTCGCTGATACCGGCAGCACGGTGTCGATGAATGGCGCCACGATCACCGGCGGCCAACTGAACTCCACCGCTACGGGCAAGATCGTCGCCAACGCCAGCAGTGCGAATTTTCTACAGGGTGTCACGCTGAACGGTGTGCTCGACATGGCCACCGCGCAAGGTTTCGCGCGCGTCAGCAGCGGTGGCATGGTGCTGAACGGCACCATCAGTATCGGTGCCAACAGCGTACTGGCGCCACAGGGCAACCAGACGATTTCCGGCAACGGCACGATCGTGTTCGCCGATGGCAGCGGCAGCAACCGGCTGAATGTCGAGGCGGGCAATCTGGTGATCGATAGCGGTGTCACCGTGCGCGGCGAGAAAGGCATCATCGGGCAACAGGCTTTTGCCGGCGGCGCCGCCACGCTGACCAACAACGGCACGATTCAGGCCGACGTCCTGGGCGGAGCGATCACCCTGGCAGTGAACGGATCAACCACCAACAATGGCACACTGGCTGCGTTGAACGGCGGCACACTCAATCTCAATTCCAGCATCGTCGGCAACACCGGCAGCCAGATCCTTTCTGGCGCCGGCAGCGTGGTGAATCAAAATGGCGTCACCATCAGCGGCATCGTCAACACCACGGGCAGTGGTTCGTTCCGCGCCAACACCAGCAGCTTGAACTTCCTGGACGCGGTAACCTTCAGCGGCACACTGGATCTTGCCACTGCGCAAGGTGTGGAGCGTTTGACCAACGGGCTGACCTTGAACAACGGCGTCATCCATATCGGCGCCAACAGTGTACTGGCGCCGCAGGGCAACCAGACGATTTCCGGCACGGGCACGATCGTGTTCGCCGATGGCAACGGCAGCAACCGGCTCAATGTCGAGGCGGGCAACCTGACGATCGGCAGTGGCATCACAGTCCGCGGCGAGACGGGTGTCATTGGGCAGCAGGCGTTCGCCGGCGGTGCGGCCACCCTCACCAACAACGGCACGATTCAGGCGGACGTGGCGGGTGGCACGGTCAGCCTGGCCGTCAACGGTCTGACGACCAACAATGGCGCTCTGGCGGCACTCAATGGCGGCACGCTGAACCTCAACTCCGCCGTGCAGGGCAACAGCGGCAGCCAAATCCTCGCGGGCAGCGGCAGCACGGTGAACCAAAACGGGGTCACGATCAGCGGCGACATGAATCTGACCGGTGCGGGCTCTTTCCGGCCCAACGCCAGCAGCAACAATTTCCTCAGCGGCGTGACCTTGTCGGGCACGCTCGACCTGGCATCGGCCCAAGGCGTGGAACGTATTGCCGGCGGACTCACGCTCAATGGTGCCACCATCAACATCGGCAGCAACAGCGTCCTGGCGCCCCAAGGCAACCAAACGATCGGCGGTACCGGCACCATCAACTTCGTCGATGGCAATGGCAGCAACCGACTCAATGTCGAGGCAGGCAATCTGACGCTGGCTGCGGGGATTACCGTGCGTGGCGGCAATGGCATCATCGGCCAGCAAGCCTTCGCCGGCGGCGCGGCCACGCTGACCAATCAGGGCCTGATCTCGGCGGATGTCGCCGGTCGCACCATCACCATGCAAGTCAATGGTGCGGTGACCAACCAAGGGACGATGCGGGCGCAGAACGGTGGCACGCTGCAGCTCAACACCGGCGGCGGCTACGACAACACCGCGGGGCTCATCCTGGCTGATACCGCCAGCGCGGTGTCGTTGAATGGTGCCACGATCACCGGCGGCCAACTGAATTCCAACGGGACGGGCAAGATCGTCGCCAACGCCAGCAGTGCGAATTTCCTGCAGGGCGTCACGTTGAACGGTGTTCTTGACATGGCCACCGCGCAAGGTGTCGCGCGCATCAGCAGCGGTGGCATGGTGCTGAACGGCACGATCAACATCGGCAGCAACAGCGTCCTTGCGCCACAGGGCAACCAGACCCTCTCGGGCAACGGGCAGATCGTCTTTGCCGACGCCAATGGCAGCAACCGCTTGAACGTCGAAGCGGGCAACCTGGTCATCGACAGCGGTGTGACCGTGCGTGGCCAGACCGGCGTCATTGGCCAGCAGGCTTTTGCGGGCGGCACTGCGAACCTCACCAACAACGGCACCATCAATGCCGACGCCGGCGGTACGATCACCCTCAACGTCAACGGATCGACGACCAACAACGGCACGCTGCGCGCGCAGAACGGCACGCTCGCCGTTCAGGACAACCTGACTGGCACCGGCACGCTGCAGGTGGACCCGGCTGGAGCGATGACGCTGGCCAACGGCGGCAACACGCAGGGACGCCTGGTCATGGGTTCGGCCGGAGCGGCCATCAACATCGGCAACGGCCACCTGATCATCAACAGCGACTACACCAATGCCGGTGCCGGCAGCGGCAACGGCTTCGACCGGCGCGCGGGAGTGAGCGGCAGCGGGCAGGTCCGGGCCGGCGGCGACGTGGCGCAGGTGATCAGCGGCACCGGCGTCAGCAACGGCAACACGACGAACGCGACGCTGACGATCGGCAACATGCGCGTCGGCAGCAACACCTTCAACTACCAGATCGGCAATGCCGGCACGACCGGACCGACGCTGCGCGGCGCCGTCCAGACCGCCGCCAACGGCGGCAACATCAGCGACGCACGGCTCTCGGGCAGCGGCGTCACCGCCGCCAACTACAACGCCGGCGGCCCGGGAGGCAACAGCGGCGATCTGGCGGTGGTCTTCAACGCGGCGGCGGCTGGCGCGCTGGCCCCACTCGTCGGGCAGGTCGTCAATCTGCGCAGCAACTTCGAAAACATTCCCGACCAGAAGCTCAACATCGTTCTCGCTGGTGGTGCTGCGGCCTACAACGCCGCCATCGGCAATGCCGGGACGCCGGTCACGGTAGCCAACCAGCGCGTTGGCGGCAGCAATGCCACCGCCATCACGGTCAGCAACGCCGCCGCTGCCGGTCCGTTCAGCGAAGACCTGAACGCCAGTTTCTCCGGCTCGAGCGGCCAGGCGGCGATCAGTGGTGGCAACATCCTCGGTCTGCTGGCCGGACAGAGCAACAACACGACCATGGGCGCCCGCGTCGACACCAGCTCGGCCGGTGCCAAGGCGGGCACGGTGTCTCTCGCCTACGAGACCACCGGCAAGGTCGGCGGCGTCAGCAATGGCCTCGGCACTGCCAGCGCCGGCAGCCAGGTCGTCGCCGTCAGCGGCAATGTCTACCAGCTGGCTGCCGGCTCGCTGCAGACCGGGCCGCTGAACTTCGGCACGCTGCAGGTTGGCCAGCAGGTCAGCCAGAACCTCGTGGTGCGCAACACAGCCAGCGGAGCGAGCGGCTTCGTCGAGGATCTCAACGCCTCCTTCGGCGCCTCGGGCAACAGCCAGATCAGCGGCAGCGGCGCCCTCAACGGCATCCTCGCCGGCACCGACAGCACCGCTGTCAACGGCGCGATGACCGTCACCGTCACCGGTGCGACGGCCGGCGCCCTGAACAGCTCGATCGCCGTCAATTACTCCAGCGCCGGCGCGGTGAACAATGTCAGCAACGGGCTGGGCGTACTCGCGGTGGGGAGTGAGAACTTCGCCGTCAATGGCACCATCACGACCACGGGGAGTGTCATCAACCAGGCCAACCCGCAGATCAACACGCCGACGATCAACCTCGCGGCCCGCCGGGTCGGCGATGCTGCGGCGACGGCGAACGTCAGCGTCAGCAACGTGGCGGGCGCGCCGCCGCAGGCCGCCCTGAACGCCAGTATCAGCAGCGCTGGCGCGCCGGTCACCGCCAGCGGCGGGTTCACCCTGCTCAACCCGGGCCAGACCGACAGCAGCAGCCTGCAGGTTGGCCTCAACACCACCGTCGCCGGCAACTACACGGGCGCCAACGCCGGCAGCGCGACGATCGCGCTGATCTCCGACGCGAGCAACGTCGGCAACTGCGCGCCGAACTGCCAGCTCAACCTGGCGCCACAGACGGTCAGCGTCTCCGGCAAGGTGTACACTGCGGCGGTCGGGCAGTCGACGACATCGGTGGTCGACTTCGGCATCGTTCGCGTCGGCGACAGCGTCGCCGGCAGGAACATCGACATCCAGAACACTGCCGCCGTCAGCGGCCTCAATGACACCCTGCGCGCCAGCCTGAACGGCGCCAGCGGGCCGTTCGCCGCCGGCCCGGCCGCCAGTGGCATCGTCGCCCAGGGCAACGGGCAGATCGCCGTCGGACTGGCAACGGCAGCGGCCGGTGTGTTCAGCCAGAACGCCAGCGTCGCCTTCATCAGCCAGAACCCTGACATGGCTGACATCAGCGGCGGCGTCGATGCGTCGGTCCTCCTCAAGGCACAGGTGAACAACGTCGCCAATGCGGCCCTCGCCAAGTTGTCCGGCCTCGGTACGCTGAGCGTCATCGGCGACGACTACACGCTCGACCTGGGCAACGTCGTGCTCGGCACGCTGGGCATCAGTGGCTCGCTGCAACTGGCGAACGCCACCAGCGGACCGGCCGACGTCCTCAGTGGGATGTTCGACCTCAGTGCCGCGGGCGACGCCGATGGTTTCAGCTTCGCCGGTTGGAACCCCTTCGCTGGACTGGCAGCCGGCCAGAACATCGGCGGCCTCGACTACGTCTTCGACGCCACGACCCTGGGCGTGCTTGACGACCTGATCCGGCTCGATGCGCTCAGCCAGAACGGATCCGGTCCCGACCTCGGACAGCAGCGGACGCTGCGCATCGTCGCCAACGTCATCGACCAGCAGGGTGGCGGCGGTACGGTTCCCGAGCCGGCGACGATGATGTTGCTCGCCATCGCGCTCGCCACCCTGCTTCTGCAGCGTCGGCGCGGCATGGTACACTGATCGCCAGGGAGGTCGCTGCGAAGGGAGGCCACCCGCTCGACCGGCCCCCTTCGCAGGAGAGCATACGTTTGAACACGCTACAATATCGCATCCTGATGCTGCTCGGCATACTGGCGCTGCTGCTGTCAGTGGTCAACGCGCTGATGTTCAGCAGCAACCGGCAAGCCCAGAACGAACTGAGCGGACGCGCCCAGTACATCCAGCAGAGCCTGCAGCTCGAGCCACTGTACCAGTCCCTGGTCAAGTCGCTTGCCGACCTGGCGGCGCGGGAGGGCGACACGCAATTGGGTGAGCTGCTGGCGACCCAGGGAATCAGCTTCACTGCGGCCCCACCGGCCACTCCAGCACGGTGAGCGGGATGGACGAGATGAACGAGCAGCAGTCCGGCAACGTCTTCGTGCCGATCTGCCTGCTGGCAGTGGCGATGGTCGTCTGGTCAGGCTTCCAGGCGAGCCAGCTCTACCAGGAGCGGAGCAGCCTGGCCAACCTGCGCAGCAATCAGGAGACGACCTTCCGCAACGCCGAGAAGATGCGGGCGCAGCTCGAGGCCCTCGCCAGTGGCACGCAAAAGCTCGCCACTGCCGGCAACCGGAACGCTCAGGCAGTGGTCAGCGCCCTGCAGCAGCACGGCATCACGATCAATCCTGAAGCGCAGAAGCCGCAGCAGTAGGCGCAGCCGCCTGGCTTTGCCGGCGACGGCGACGCGAGCGTCTGGCGAATCACCCGGCTGAGGACACGGCCCCGCTCTGGTCGACGCGAGCGCGCTCGTCGCCGGCCACATCCCTCGCGAAGCGACCATGAATCTTCTGAAGACTCTCGCTGCCGTCAGCAGCATGACCATGCTGTCAAGGATTCTCGGCTTCGTCCGTGACTTCGTGGTGGCACGCACCTTTGGTGCCGGCATGCTGACCGACGCCTTCTTCGTCGCTTTCAAGCTGCCCAACCTGTTGCGCCGGCTGTTCGCCGAAGGAGCGTTTTCGCAGGCCTTCGTGCCGATCCTCGGCGAATACCGGAGCAAGCGCGGCAATGAGGCAACCCGGCAGCTCGTCGACCGCGTCGCCAGCCTGCTCTTCCTGATCGTGCTGCTGGTCACCGTGCTCGGCATGGCGGGAGCGCCGCTGCTCGTCTACCTGTCGGCACCGGGCTTCACCGACAATCCGGAGAAGTTCGCGTTGACCGTCGACCTGACGCGCATCACCTTCCCGTACATCCTGTTCATGTCGCTGGTCGCACTCGCCGGCGGCATCCTCAACACCTGGAGCCGCTTTGCCATCCCGGCGTTCACGCCGGTTCTGCTCAACGTCTCGTTCATCCTGATGGCGCTGTTCGCCGCCCCCCACTTCACGCCGCCGGTGACGGCACTGGCCTGGGCGGTGTTCATCGGCGGCGCGCTGCAACTCGCCCTCCAGCTTCCCTTCCTCGGGCGCATCGGCATGCTGCCGCGCTTTTCGCTGTCGCTGCGCGACGAAGGCGTACGGCGCATCTTCCGCCTGATGGCACCGGCGATCCTCGGTGTCTCGGTGGCGCAGGTGAGTCTGCTGCTGAACAACATCTTCGCCTCCTTCCTCGCCACCGGCAGCGTCTCCTGGCTCTACTACGCCGATCGCCTGATGGAGTTCCCTGCCGGCCTGCTCGGCGCCGCGCTCGGCACCATCCTCCTGCCGTCACTGGCGCGCTGCCATGCAGCGGGCCAGACGGACGAATATTCGCGTCTTCTCGACTGGGGACTGCGCCTGGCCTTCCTGCTCGCCGCTCCGGCGGCGCTGGCGCTGGCCATTCTGGCCGTGCCGCTGATCAGCAGCCTGTTCCACTACGGCGCCTTCACCAGCAACGATGTCCTGCAGACACGTGACGCACTCGTCGCCTACAGCCTCGGCCTGCTGGCGCTGATCCTGGTCAAGATCCTGGCGCCCGGCTTCTACGCCCGGCAGAATGTTCGCACCCCGGTGCGCATCGCCATCCTCACCCTGTGCGTGACACAGGTGCTCAATCTGGCGCTCGTCGGCTGGCTCGCCCATGCCGGGCTGGCACTGGCGATCGGCCTCGCCGCCACCCTGAATGCCGGCCTGCTCTACCGCGGGTTGCGCCGACAGGGTGTCTATGCGCCGCAGCCCGGCTGGCCGATCTTCTACACCCGGCTCGCCTGTGCTCTGGCGACGATGGGCAGCGCACTCTGGTTCGCTGCCGGCGACAACGCCGACTGGCTCGCCTGGAACCTCGGCGAACGCCTGTGGCGCCTTTCTCTCGTCGTTGGCTTCGGCGCCGGCGTCTATTTCGCTACACTATGGGTCGCCGGCTTTCGCCTGCGTGACTTCAAACGCAGCGCGGCCGAATAACCCTTGAGGAGGAACAGACATCATGCAATTGACCAGCAGCAGTTTCCGGGACGGCGAACGGATTCCGGGCGATTTCGCCTTCTGCATCCCCGACCCGGCACACCATGTGTGCCTCGGCAGCAACCGCAATCCGCAGCTCGCGTGGCGCGACGTGCCGCCGGGCACCCGCTCCTTCGCCCTCATCTGCCACGACCCGGACGTCCCGAGCAAGGGTGACGACGTCAATCAGGAGGGACGAACGGTCCCGGCCTCGCTGCCGCGTGTGGACTTCTTCCACTGGCTGCTGATCGACCTGCCAGCGGACCTGCGGCAGATCGGCGAAGGCGAGTTCTCCAGCGACGTGACGCCGCGCGGCAAGGCGGGCCCACACGCGGCACACGACGCGCGGCAGGGGATCAACGACTACACGGCATGGTTTGCCGGCGACAACGACATGCGCGGCGACTACTACGGCTATGATGGGCCCTGCCCGCCGTGGAACGACGAGATCGTGCATCACTACGTGTTCACGCTCTTTGCCCTCGATGTCGAGCGCCTCGACGTGGACGGCAGGCTCGGCGGGCCGCAGCTACGCGCCGCGCTGCAGGGGCACGTGCTGGCCGAAGCACGGATCACTGGAACATACTCGCTGAATCCGGCGGTCAACGCCTGAGGCTGCGCGCCGACGCATCACCCGCAAATGGCAAGGCCGCCCACGGGCGGCCTTGCCATTTCTGCCGGGCAGCCCCCCGTTTGAAGAGCTGCCCGCTTCCTTCTGCTGCGTCAGCCACCTACTGCACGCTGACCTCGACCCGGCGCGCCTCGGCCGGGTCACCGCTGCCGGTGGTGACGACCGGCTTGCGCATCTCGATGCGCTGCTCGTCGACGCCGACGTTCTTCAGCGCGTCCCGCACGGCGACGGCGCGGTTCTTCGCCACTTCCTCATTGGCCGCCTGGCTGCCGCTCGGGTCATGGTAGCCCGAGATGGCGATGCGCGCACCGGGATTGGCCTTGGCGTGGGCGACGATCGCCGCCAGGGTCTGCGCCAGATCCGCCGGCACCTCGGCTGAATTGACCGCGAAGAACACCTTGGCGACCGGCACCGCAACCACGGCAACCACCGGTGCGGGTGCAGCGGCGGCTGGCTTGGCAGCCGGGAGGGGCGCCATCAGCGGGACGATCATCAGGGCGACGATGTTGATGATCTTGATCAGCGGGTTGACCGCCGGGCCCGCCGTGTCCTTGTAGGGGTCGCCAACGGTGTCACCAGTGACGGCCGACTTGTGGGCATCCGAACCCTTGCCGCCGAAATGGCCGTCCTCGATGTACTTCTTGGCATTGTCCCAGGCACCACCACCGGTGGTCATCGAGATCGCAACGAAGAGGCCGGTGATGATCGTACCCATCAGCAGACCACCGAGTGCCTTCGGACCCAGCAAAAGGCCGACGAGAACCGGCACCAGGACCGGCAACAGCGACGGTACGATCATCTCCTTGATCGCCGCTGCGGTCAGCATGCCGACGGCGCGCGAGTAGTCGGGCTTCGCCTTGCCCTCCATGATGCCCTTGATCTCCTTGAACTGCCGGCGCACTTCGATGACCACCGAACCGGCGGCGCGGCCGACCGCCTCCATCGCCATCGCGGCAAAGAGGTAGGGAATGAGGCCGCCGAGGAAGAGGCCGATGATCACCATGTGATCCGACAGGTCGAAGCGCAGGCTGCCGCCAAAATTCGCTTCCAGGGCGTGCGTATAGTCAGCGAAAAGGACCAGCGCAGCCAGACCGGCGGAACCGATCGCGTAACCCTTGGTCACCGCCTTGGTCGTGTTGCCGACGGCGTCGAGCGGATCGGTGACATCGCGCACCGATTTCGGCAGACCGGACATCTCGGCGATGCCGCCAGCGTTGTCGGTGATCGGTCCGTAGGCGTCGAGGGCGACGATGATGCCGGTCATCGACAGCATCGAGGTGGCGGCGATGGCGATTCCGTAGAGGCCTGCCAGCGCATAGGTGAGGTAGATCGACGCGCAGACGGCGAGTACCGGCAAGGCGCAGGCTTTCATCGACACCGCCAGACCGGCGATGATGTTGGTTCCATGACCCGTCGTCGAGGCTTCGGCCACCCGCTTGACCGGCGAGAAGTCGGTCCCGGTGTAATACTCGGTGATCCAGACGAGGACGCCGGTCAGAATGAGGCCGATGGCTGCACACCAGAAGATGTTCATCGAGGTGATCATCGTGCCGTCAGCCAGTGTGACGCCAGCACCGAGCATCGTCGTCGTGATCGGGTAGTAGGCGACGAGGGCAAGAATGCCCGCCACCGCGAGCCCGCGATAGAGGGCGTTCATGATCTTGCCGCCATCGTTCGACTTGACGAAGAAGCAGCCGATGATCGACGCGATGATCGACACGCCGCCGAGGACCAGCGGGTAGACCACCAGGCCATCGCTGGCACCGGCGACACCCTTGAGCATCATCGCGCTGAGGACCATCGTCGCCACCACGGTCACGGCGTAGGTTTCGAAAAGGTCGGCAGCCATGCCGGCACAGTCCCCGACGTTGTCGCCGACGTTGTCGGCGATGACCGCCGGGTTGCGCGGATCATCCTCCGGAATGCCGGCCTCGACCTTGCCCACGAGGTCGGCGCCGACGTCCGCACCCTTGGTGAAGATGCCGCCACCGAGACGGGCGAAGATCGAAATCAGCGACCCTCCAAAGGCCAGGCCGACCAGCGGGTGGACGGCATGCTCGAGATCGGCGCCGCTGCCGCGGAGAACCGCGTAGTAGCCGGCAACACCGAGCAGACCGAGACCGACCACCAGCATGCCGGTGATCGCGCCGCCCTTGAAGGCGACGTCGAGAGCCGCAGCAATGCCGTTGCGCGCCGCTTCGGCCGTCCGCACGTTGGCACGCACCGACACGTTCATGCCGATGAAGCCGGTCGCGCCCGAAAGCACGGCGCCGATCAGGAAGCCGATCGCCATCGCCTTGCCGAGCGCCAGCCAGATCAGCACGAAGAGCACCGCACCGACCAGCGCGATCGTCGTGTACTGCTTCGCGAGATACGCCGAAGCCCCTTCCTGCACGGCCTTGGCGATCTCCTGCATGCGCGGGTTGCCAGCCGGCAACGAGAGAATCCATTTCGTCATTGCTGCGCCGTAGAGCACCGCAAGGACCGCGCAGATGAGCGCGAACATCAACCCTGTCGACATAAACCACCTCCCTCTCTAGATTACCCTGCCCGCAGGATGGTCCCCGCGGATCCAACTTCCCCACACCCAGGAAATGCGCGTCCCTTGCCCCGGCTCACGTGCATTCGAGCCAGCAACGCGATACCGGAGCGCAGGCAGCCACCGGCACGGGCCAGTTGCGCGCGCCACCGCCAGCCGCCACCGCATCTGACGTGGTCGCCGCAGGCACGCGCACGAGACGCGCTCGCGAATTCAGCCGTCGCTTGTCGATCATCGCCCGGCGCCTAGCGCAGCGCCTCGAAAACGGCCCGCCGGATGTCCTCGACACTGCCCACACCGGCGACCCTGCGGCACTGCGGCGCCTTCGGGTCGCCGCTGGCTGCCCAGGCACGGTAATAGTCCAGCAACGGCTTGGTCTGCCCATGGTAGACCTCGAGCCGCTTGCGAACCGTCTCCTCCTGGTCGTCGTCGCGCTGGATGAGATCCTCGCCGGTGACGTCATCCTTGCCGGCGGCACGTGGCGGGTTGAAGCGGACATGGTAGGTGCGCCCCGACGCCAGGTGCACGCGACGGCCGCTCATCCGCTCGATGATCTCGGAATCGGCCACATCGATCTCGAGCACGTAATCGATCGCCACATCGGCGAGTTTCATCGCTTCAGCCTGCGGCAGGGTCCGCGGAAAACCGTCGAACAGATAGCCCGCGCGGCAGTCATCCTGGCGCAACCGATCGCTGACCAGACCGATGATGATCTCGTCGGATACCAGCCCACCGGCATCCATGACCTTCTTCGCCTCGACTCCCAGCGGCGTTCCGGCCTTCACCGCAGCACGCAGCATGTCGCCGGTGGAGATCTGTGGAATGCCGAACTTCTCCCGGATGAACTGGGCCTGAGTGCCCTTGCCGGCGCCTGGAGCGCCCAGCAGGATGAGTTTCATGCTTCGCCTTCCTAGCCAAAACAAACGGTGACTTGATCCATCGTTTCAATCACTTGTGCCATGACAAACGGGCCACTGCAACACGTTGTCGTGACCGACAGGGGGAAACTTACCTGCAAACGGGCGCACGGTCAAACCTTTTTGAACCATTCCTGCATGCGGCGAGCGTCCTCCGGAGTATCGACGCCGGCCGCCGGCAGGTGGTCGACGATCGCCACGTTGATGCGAAAGCCATGCCAGAGTGCGCGCAACTGCTCGAGTGCTTCGATCCCCTCCAGCGGTGACGGCGGCAATTGGTTGTAGGTGCGCAGGAAGTGCGCGCGATACGCATAGAGGCCGACGTGACGGTAGGCGAGCATGGCGGGAGGCAGGGTCTCGCCACCTGCCTCACGGGCAAAGTGATCCCTGGCGTAGGGAATCGGCGCGCGCGAGAAATACAGGGCGTCGCCACGCGCCGAGACGACGACCTTGACGATGTTGGGATTGAAGAAATCGGCTGCTTCAGTCACCGGATGCGCGACGGTGGCGATGTCGGCACCGCTGGCGGCGAGGCTGGACGCCGTGCGGACGATCAGCGCCGGGTCGATCAGCGGTTCGTCGCCCTGGACATTGACGACGATTTCGTCTTCATTCCAGCCGGACAGCGCGACCACTTCCGCCAGGCGATCCGTGCCGCTGGCGTGATCGGGATTGGTCAGCAGCGCATGCAGGCCGTGCCGCCCGACGACCTCGAGCACCAGCGGGTGGTCGGTGGCGACCACCACCTCGTCGGCACCCGCGAGCAACGCCCGTTCGGCGACACGCACGACCATCGGTTTGCCGCCGAGATCGAGCAGCGGCTTACCCGGCAGGCGGGTGGAAGCATGGCGGGCGGGAATGACGACCTTGAAGCGCATCGCGATGTCGCCCGGCCGCGCCCTCAGACCTCGTCGCTGCGCAGCGGCCGCGCTTCGTCGGCGAGCATGATCGGAATGCCGTCGCGCACTGGGAAGGCCAGCCGACACGGCTTGCAGAGGAGTTCCGCGTCGGCCTTGCGATACTCGAGATTGGCCTTGCAGACGGGGCAGACCAGAATATCAAGCAGGCGCGCGTCCATTGAGTTTCTCCAGAATTGTCTCGAACAGACCAGGTTGTCCGAGGCGGGCACTCAGCACCGCATCGACGGGCAGGACCCAGGCCTCGCCCGGCACCAGCCCGGCGCATTTTACCGCATCTTTCTCGGTCATCAGCAGCACGCCATCGGCGGCGAAGGAGAGGTCCGCCGCGCAGTAGGAGTGGTGGTCCGGGAACGGATGTTCCTCGAAGTCGAGATCGAGAGCCCTGAGCTGCGCGAAGAAGCGTCGCGGATCGCCGATGCCGGCGATCGCATGCAACCGTCGTCCGCGCAACGAAGCCGCGCTGCAACTGCGCGCCTCGCCAGCGGCGGCGACGAAACGCTCGCCGGCCAGGTGCATCACCGCCTGCGGCAGGGCGGCTGCGAGTTGCTCGATGCGCTGCTCCGGCTCACCATGCCAGACGACCGCGTCCGCCGCACGCAGCCGTCGCAGGGGCTCGCGCAGAGGACCGGCCGGCAGCAACCGTCCGTTGCCCGCGCCGCGCCCGTCGAAGACCACCACTTCCATTGAGCGCTGCAGGCGATAGTGCTGCAGGCCATCGTCGGAGACGATCACGTCGCAGTCGGGATGGGCTGCCAGCAAGGCGTGCCCGGCAGCAAGCCGATCGGCGCCGATGAACACCGGCACAGCGCTGCGCCGCGCCAGCAGAAGTGGCTCGTCGCCGACCACTGACGGCGGCGAATCGCCCGCAACCGGGAGCACCGTACGCGCCGAGCCACCGTGCCCGCGGCTGATGATTCCCGGCCGCCAACCGGCCGCGCGCAGCTGGTGCACGATCCAGAGGACCAACGGCGTCTTGCCGCTGCCACCGACGGTCAGGTTGCCGACGACGACCACGGGCACCGGCAGGCAGGAGGCAGTCAGCAGACCGCAGCGATAGAGCCGGCGCCGTAGCGCCACCAGCCCGGCGAACAGCCAGGAAAGCGGCAGCAGCGGCCAGAGAACGGGCAGCAGACGGCGCTCGTACCACCATTCAGGCAGCCGCCGCAGCACGCCCGCGGCGGCCATCAGTGCGGCGACTGGGTGGCGAACGATATGCGCGGATAGCCCGCCGTCTGCGCCGCCTGCATGATGTCGATGACACTCTGGTAGTTGGCCTTGGCGTCGGCGTTGATCACGACCACAGGTTCCTTGAGGTCGCCGGCAGCACGCCGCAGCGCCTCACTGATCGACTGCACGCTGGCCGACGCCAGCGGCGCCTTGTTGACCAGCACCTGACCGGCAGCGGTCAGGGTCACGTTGATCTCCTTTGGTGCCTCTTCCGGCTTGCTCGCCTCCGCCGTCGGCAGGTTGATCTCGAGCCCGGAGAACTTCGAGTAGGTGGTGGTCAACATGAGGAAGATGATGATCACCAGCAGCACGTCGATCAATGGAATCAGGTTGATCTCGGGAACATCGCTCGTCCGCCCGCGTCGGAAGTTCATCGCCAGCCCCTTCCGTCAAGCCCTGCGTTCACCGTGCAGAACCTCGACCAGACGGACCGCCTGCTGCTGCATCTCGGCGACATAGCCGTCCACCAGCGCCCTGAAATGGCGCCAGAAGATCATCCCGGGAATGGCGATCAGCAGCCCGAAACCCGTGTTGTAGAGCGCGATCGAGATCCCGTGGGCCAACTGGATCGGGTTGCTGCCGCCGGGCGCCTGCGAGCCGAAGATCTCGATCATGCCGACGACGGTCCCGAAGAGACCCATCAACGGGCTGATCGAGGCAATCGTGCCAAGCGTCGTCAGGTAGCGTTCGAGGTCGTGCAGGACGACCGCACCGGTTTCCTCGATCGTTTCCCGCATCACCTCGCGCGAACTGCCGACGTTGCGCAGGCCGGCGGCGAGGATGCGACCGAGCGGGGAATGCGTCTCGAGGTTGCCGACCAGTGCCGCGCTCGCGCCGTTCTGCCGGTACTCGGCGACGACCCGTTGCAGCAGCCCGGCGGGGATGACCTTGCTGCGCCGCAGCGCCACCAGGCGCTCGATGATCAACGCCACGGCAATGATTGACGCCAGCAGCAAGGGCCAGATCGGCCAGCCAGCAGCCTGAATGATGGAAAACACCCGTTAGCTCCGCAAGATGGGGACAGGTGGTCACTTTAGCCTGCGACGAAGCCTGCGGCAAGACCCGGCCGCGGCAGCAGGCTACGACGGCGCCTCGCGGCAGCGCGGTCTCGTCGCCATCATCCGTGCTCAGATCATCCGCGAGCCTGCGGCTGAGGAAGACCTGTGCCGATCGAGGAAGATCGCTGCCGTCTGCCGGGGAGCCGGCAAGCGCAACGCTGCAGCCGCTGCCGGGATCTCTGCGCGGCGGTGCTGGCGAGCGCGATCCGGAGGCGACGATGTAGAATCCGGCGATGGAAGATTTCCCGTCAGCCCGAGCCACCTGCGACCCGCCCGCAGCGGTGATCCCGGTTTCCCTACTCAACCGCTTGGCGCGCGAGCGTCTCGAAGCCGCCTTCCCGCTGTGTTGGGTCGCCGGTGAAGTGTCGAACCTGAGTTACGCCGCTTCCGGACATGTCTATTTCTCGCTCAAGGACAGCGCGGCGCAGGTCCGCTGCGTGATGTTCCGCAACC
>ERZ761602.2745-NODE-2745-length-26586-cov-4.970148_pt1 | contig 26586 bp, 24 predicted proteins | sample MGYA00512165_ERZ761602 | MGnify/ENA primary metagenome ERZ761602 (study PRJEB28899, sample SAMN02445085) | bioreactor sludge metagenome | biome: EBPR sludge; isolation source: Thorneside wastewater treatment plant | place: Australia: Brisbane, Thorneside...
CCCCCCCAGCAGGTCCACCAGCCGACGCACGAGCGAGAGCCCGAGCCCGACGCCTCCGAACGCACGCTCGTCGCCCCCGTCGACCTGACGAAACGGCTCGAAGATGCGCGGCAGCTCGTGCTCGGGGATTCCGATGCCGGTGTCCTCCACCTCGAAGATCACCGCGCCGTCCGATCCCGGTCGCGCGCGCAGCGTGATGGCGCCGCCTTCGTCGGTGAACTTCACCGCGTTCGCGAGCAGGTTCACGAGGATCTGCGCGATGCGCCCGCGGTCGCTCGAGAGCCCGAGGTGTGGCGTCATCGCGACGTCGATCGTCAGGCGCTTCTTCCCGATCATCCACCGCACCGACGCCACGACGCGCTCGACCAGCTCGTCGACCTCCACCGGCACCACGCGCAGCTCGAGCCGCGCCGCGTCCGCGCGCGAGAGGGTCAGCAGATCGTCGACCATGCGCAGCAACGACCGCCCGCTCTCGCGGATGCTCTCGTGCGCCTCGCGCTGCTGCTCGTTCAGCGGCCCGTAGATGCCGGCCTCGAGCAGATCCACGAGCCCGCCGATCCCGTGCAGTGGCGTCCGCAGCTCGTGCGTGACGTTCGCGAGGAAATGGCTCTTCTGCTGCCCCGCCTCGACGAGCTCCTGCGTGCGCCGCTCCAGCGCGCGCCGCTTGTCCTCCAGCTCCCGCGCGAGCGTGGTCGTGAAGAGCGTGGTCGCGCCGAGCACGAACGCCGCGAAGCCGATCGCGAGCGCGATCTGCACGCCTCCGAAGGGTTCCACCGTGGCGGCGGGCGGGGGATGCTGCACCAGCACTCCGAAGTGCGTGAGCAGCATCGCGGTCGTGTGGCAGACGAACGCGAAGCTCGCGAGCAGCACCGTGACGCCACGGTTCGTGAGCAGCGCGAGCACGCAGATCTCGATCACGTACGCTACGAAGAGCGGGCTGAGCGGTCCGCCCGTGAGGTGGATGCCGCCCGTGAGCAGCGCCATGTCGGCCGCGATGTTCAACCCACCGAGCTCGAGCGCGAAGCGGTCGCGACGCAGCCCGACGTCCGCGAGCACGTTCGTGAAGAGCTTGGCGCCCACGAGCCCGTAGAGCAGCGGCTCGTGCGGTAGCACTCCCGCCCGCTCCGCGAGCCACGCGAGCAGCGGCCAGAGCACGGAAAACACGTACCCCGAACGGACCCCCAGCGTGAGGTGCACGCGGTGCGCGGGGGTGTCCATCTCCTCGATGAACGCCGGATATGGGAAGAGACGCCGACGGCGCGCGCGTGGGGGTCGTGAGGAGATCGTGCGCGGGGCGTCGGAGGACCAGCGCGGCGTGCTGGTGCGCGTGGAGTCGTCGTGCCGCTCGGTCGGCACGTTCAGACCCCTTCGCGGTGCGAGCGGCGCGAGTCGGCGTGGGAGTCGACGCCGAGCATCACCCGATCAATCCCTGCACCTGCCGCAGCAGCCGATGCATGTCGAAGGGCTTCACCAAGTATCCGTCCGCGTGAAGCTCGGTGGAGTACCGCTTCGCGTGCTCCTTGTCCGTGTACACGGCGCTCATCAGCAGCACTGGCGTCCGGCGCCCTTCTTCGGTACGCTTCACCTCGAAACAAACCTCGAAGCCGTTCTTGCGCGGGAGCTGCACGTCCACGATCACTAGATCGGGGTGATGTTCCGCGAAGGCTTCGATGCCTTCGGTGCCGGTACGCGCGACCACGATGTCGTAGCCGTGAGCCCGCAAGAAGTGGCTCATGACCTGCACGTTGAGCGGGTCGTCCTCGACCACCAGCACCTTCTTCATGACCCCACCTCCGTCGCCCCCGCGAACCGAGATTTGACCGAACGAGCGCGTTCCCTGGACCGAGTCGTCGAGCGCGCCGTTCGGGTCAGCCGCCGTCAACGAGTGTCAGGATAACACCGGATGTGCAACTCTGGTACACGTTTCCGCGGCCACGATACTTTCTCGTCGCGATGCAGGACGTGCCGATCGAAAAAGCCCCCGAACGTCGGGGGCTTTCGAGGCATGACGCGTCCCCTGCCGAGGACTCGCGCGAGTCGAGCTCGAGCTCGGCCGAGCTGCGCTCGTTTCAGGGCGCCGGCGCAGCGGCCGGTGCCGCCGCCGTCGGGGCGGGCGGCGGGCCCTGGGTCTTGAGGATGTGGTCGGGGTGCCCGAGGAACTCGAAGTGCATCGTGTCCTGGAGGGCGTCACGGCCGAGCCAGTAGAAGCCGAAGCGCTCGAAGACGTGAACCCAGCACGAGGGCATCTCCATGCGCTCGTAGATCGACGAGACCTCGCGCTGACACAGCGGGTGATCGCCCCATTGAGCGACACACATGCAGCACGTGTTCAGTGTCGGATCGACGTCGACCGCGATGCCGTAGACGTGATTGCTCACCTCGCCGTTGTGGTAGGTGTTGCTGGTGCGCAGGCCCGAGAGACGGCCGGGCGTGTAGGTCGCGCCACACTCGGTCCGGATCTGCTCCTCCACACACTGGAGCGCGGGGACGATCTTCGCGTTCACGCGGATCGGGAGCCCCATGAAGCGCGCGCGCACCGCGTTGTCGCTCGGCGTCGTGCGGTTCCAGCTCGCCTGACCGAAGCCCTCGAAGTAGCCGAAGTGCTCCGTGCGCCAGCGGATCGCCTTCTCGTGCAGGGCACGCCGCGCGGCCTGCTCCTCGGGCGACTGGCGCCACTTCACCACGAAGTTCTCGCGCACCAGGTAGTCGATCGGCTCCTGGTAGTTGCACGCGGTGTTGTTCTCCGGCCGCGGCGGCGCGTCGTTCGGGATCGGCGCGGGCGTCGGACGACGCTGCGCGGCGCCGTGGCTGCCGAACGCGACGAGGGCGGACGCGGAGAAGATGGTGGCGAGGAGGGTCGCGAAGAGGACGTTGCGCGAGCTCATGACGGCTTCTCCATACCGCATCGGACGATCCCGAGCACGGAAGCGTCGGGACGAGCCGCACGCCCCGGATGTTCACGTGCTCGTGGAGGGGCGGCCGCAGCCCCGCTCCACGGAAGATGCGCCGCGTTCGGCAGCGGCGGCGCACCTCGCGAAGCCGAGCCCACGCGTTTCGAGACGTTTCACCGTCCCGACACACGGGTATGCTTCGGCTCGGTGAGCCAGCCCCTCGATCCCCCCGTCGGCGCCCCGCTCGACGAGAGTCTCGCCGATCGCCTCGCGATCGCGACGCTCCGCGAGCTGACCGCGAACGTCCCCGGGGTGGTCTACCGCTGCCTCCTCGACGCGCGCTGGACGATGCTCTTCGTGAGCGACGGCGTCGAAGAGCTCACGGGTCATCCCGCGGCGTCGTTCGTGGGGAACGCCGAGCGTGCGTTCGCGGACGTGATCGATCCGGAGGATCGCGAGCACCTCGACCACGAAGTGCGCGCGAGCATCGCGGCGGGGCGCGCGTGGAGCGTGCGCTACCGCGTCGTTCGGAAAGACGGCGAGCGACGCTGGGTGGAAGAGCGCGGGCGCGCTCAACGCGACGAGCGAGGTCGCGTCCTCTACCTCGACGGCGCGATCCTCGACGTCACGGAGCGCGTGGACGGCGAGCGCGAGCTCGAGCGCGCGCGCGAAGAGCTCGAAGCGAAGAACGCCGAGCTGCAACGCACGCTCGACGAGCTGCGCGGATCGCAGACGCGCGAGAACGCGCTCTTCGACGCGATGAACGAGCTGCTCCCGGGCGCCGTGCTCGGCGGTCGCTACCGAATCGAAGCGCAGATCGGCGCGGGCGGCATGGGCGTCGTCTACCGCGCGGTGCAGCTCGGCCTCGATCGCGAGGTCGCGGTGAAGATCCTCCGGCCCGTCGGTCGCGGACGGAGCCACGAGCGTCTGCGTCGACGCTTCGAGCGCGAGGCGCGCGCGACTTGCGCGGTACAGCATCCGAACGCGGTCGTCGTGCACGACGCAGGCGTGACGCCCGCGGGGCTCGTCTACCTCGTGATGGAGCTCTTGCACGGACACTCCGTGACCGACGAGCTCGATCGACAAGGACGCCTGCCGTACCGCCGCGCGATCGAGATCGCGGCGACCGTCGCGGACGTGCTCGCGGCCGCCCACGCGCGGGGGATCGTCCACCGCGACGTGAAGCCCGACAACGTCTTCATCGCGAAGGTCGGCGACGCGGAGACCGTGAAGGTGCTCGACTTCGGCCTCGCGAAGCTGCTCGACGCGACCGACACGAACGTCTCGCTCACCGAGCGCGGCCAGCTCGTGGGCACGCCGGACTACATGTCCCCCGAGCGCCTGAGCCAAGCCGAGCAGATCGGCGGCGCGGCCGACGTGTACAGCCTCGGGGTGATGCTCTTCGAGATGCTCACCGGGCGTCTGCCCTACGACGTGCCGGGCCCCTCCTCCGCGCACGTGGTCGCGGCCCACCTCTTTCAGGCGCCTCGGCGCCCGAGCGAGCTCGTTCCTTCCCTCGCGCCCGAGCTCGACGCGCTGGTGCTCGAGTGCCTCGCGAAGGATCCGGGCCAGCGCCCCGACGCGGCGGCGATCGCGGCGCGGCTCGCGGAGCTCCGATGAGACGCCTCCTCCTCGTCGCCTTCTTCATGGCCGCGTGCGCCGAAGATCCCGACGTGCTCTGCGACGGCGACGAGACCTGCGCGCTGAGCTGCCCCGACGGGTTTTGCAATTACTACTGCGACGGGAGCGCGGTCTGCGCCGGCTCCTGCGAAGGCGGCGAGTGCACCCTCGTGTGCACCGACGCCGCGTCGTGCGAGCTCACGTGCCCGAGCGGCGACTGCGCGCTCTTCTGCCGCGACGAAGCGAGCTGCACCTGCGACGGCTGTCGAACACGCTGCGATCCGAGCGCGACCTGCGACTGAGCAGGGTCCACACCGCGGTGCGCTCTCGAGTCGCGCCCCCCATGTCGCGTCCCCGAAGCCCGTCCGCCCGAAGCCCGTCAGCCCTCGGAGGCGCGGCTCGCGGCCGCCTGCAACGCCTGCTTTGCGAGCTTCGCCGCCGTCTTGCGCGCCTCCGCGTCGCCGAGCAGCGCGCGTCCCGGCCAGCGCTCGTCCACCAGCAGCTCGCGGTGGTGACGGTCCCACGCGAAGCGCAGCGGGACCCGCTCGCCCTTCACGACGACGTCGACGATCACGGGCCAGAGCTCGTGGGTCTCGCGTCCGCGCGGCCCCTCCACCGTCACCACGCAGGGTTCGTCGATTCGCCGAAACGTCACCCGCACCCGCTCGCTCCTCGTGCTCTCCGCGCTCCGCTCTTCGAACCACGACACCCTGACACGACGTGCGCTGCGCCGCGTACACGCCGCGCCCCTCTTCATCCCGTGGGCCGCGGGTGATATCCATGCTCGCATGATCGCGTCGACGGAGGAGAAGATCGCGCGGCTCGAGCTCGTGCACCGCATCGGCGTGGCGCTCTCGGCCGAGCGGGATCGCGATCGACTGCTCGAGATGATCCTGCTCGAGGCGAAACGTCTGTGCCGCGCGGACGGCGGCACGCTCTACCTCCGCACCGAAGAGGACACGCTGCGCTTCGCGATCATGCGCAACGACTCGCTCGGTATCGCGCTCGGCGGCACCACCGGCAAGCCGATCGATCTCGCGCCGCTCCCGATGCGAGACGCGAACGGCCGCCCGAACCACAACAACGTCGCGACGTGTGCAGCGCTGATGCGCTCGTCGATCACCATCCCCGACGCCTACGAAGCGGCGGGCTTCGACTTCAGCGGCACCAAACGCTTCGACGAGAAGGCAGGCTACCGAAGCAAGTCGTTCCTCACGATCCCGCTCGTGAACAGCGAGTTCCGCGTCATCGGCGTGCTGCAGCTCCTGAACGCCCAGCACCCGGTGACGAACGAGGTGATCGCGTTCGACCCGGAGGACGTGCGCATCGTCGAGGCGCTCGCGTCGCAGGCCGCCGTCGCGCTCGACAACCAGATGCTGCTCGAGGCGCAGAAGCACCTGCTCGAGAGCTTCATCCAGATGATCGCGACCGCGATCGACGCGAAGTCGCCCTACACCGGCGGCCACTGCGAGCGCGTGCCCGTGTTGACCCTGATGCTCGCGGAGGCCGCGCAGAACGCCACCGAGGGTCCGTTCGCGAGCTTCCGCCTCGACGAGGACGAGTGGTACGAGCTGAAGATCGCGGCCTGGCTCCACGACTGCGGCAAGGTGACGACGCCCGTCCACGTCATGGACAAGGCGACCAAGCTCGAGACGATCTGGGACCGCATCGACATGGTCCGCGCGCGCTTCGAGGTGCTCAAGCGCGAGGCCCGCATCCGCGCGCTGGAAGCGCAGATCGCCGGCGACGCCGACGCGGAGACGAAGCTCGGCGCGGAGCTCGCGGAGCTCGAGAGCGACCTCGAGTTCCTCGTGAAGGCGAACACCGGCGGCGAGTTCCTGCACGACGACGCGAAGGCGCGGATTCGCAGCATCGGCGCGCGCACCTACGTCGAGGGCGGCGTGCCGCGTCCGCTGCTCAGCGCCAACGAGCTGGAGAACCTGCTCATCGCGCGCGGCACCCTCACCGAAGAAGAGCGGCTCGTGATCAACGGGCACATGGTCCAGACGATCCAGATGCTCGAAGCGCTGCCCTTCCCGCGGAACCTTCGCCGGGTTCCGGAGTACGCGGGCGGTCACCACGAGAAGATGGACGGCGGCGGGTACCCGAAGGGCCTCTACGCGGGTGACATGTCGATCCCCGCGCGCATGATGGCGGTCGCGGACGTCTTCGAGGCGCTCACCGCGCAGGATCGGCCGTACAAGGCAGGCAAGACGCTGAGCGAGACCATGAAGATCATGGGCTTCATGAAGCGCGACAACCACCTCGACGCGCAGCTCCTCGACCTCTTCGTGACCTCCGGCGTCTACAAGACCTACGCCGCGCGTTACTTGCCGCCGCACCTGATCGACGAGGTCGACGAGGCCGCGATCCTGGCGATCCAACCGAAGCCCTTCGAGGTGCCTCCGGAAGAGATCCGCGCCGCGCGTCGTACACGCTTCTTGCCGACCTACGAGCCGCTGCGCTCCAACGTGATGGGCGACGTTGCCTCCGGCGGTCTGCGGTGACACGAACGCACGCATGAGGGTACTCGTCTTCGTCGTTCTCGTGTCGTCCTCCTGGCTCCCGTCGTGCGCGCGCGAGCCCGAAGCCGCGTCGAGCGCCTCCGAAAGCACGGAAGCTGCGGGCCCGCGTCGCTACACCACGCGGGGTCGGATCGAAGCGTTGACCCCGATGCGCGCGGACATCGCGCACGAGGACGTCCCCGGGTACATGCCCGCGATGACCATGCCGTTCTTCGCGAAAGAAGAAGGACAGCTCGCGTCCTTCACGGTCGGCGATTCGGTCGAGTTCACCTTCGAGGTGCAAGAGGCGGGTCGCCACGAGATCGTCGAGATCGGCAAGCGCTGAGGCTGGGATCTTCGGACTCGGGTGCCGTCTCGGAACCCGTCGCAGACACGAGCGTTCGCCGCGAACACGAAACGTTCGCGGCGGCGAGCGTCGATGGTACGGTCACGCGCGATGTCGTTCGCGCGTGACGCGCGTGACGCGAGGTCGGCGACGCCTGCTCGACCGCCCGCCTCGAGACCGAAGGACACCTCGATGAAGACACTCCCTCTCACGCTCGTGTGCGCGCTCGCGCTCGGGACGTTCGCGCCGATCGGCCCGCTGGGCGCCGCCCGCGCGTCCGCGCAGACGACCCTCAACCAGTTCCGCGCCTCCGAGACCCCGGAGGACGCGTTCTCGCTCAGCCGCCCCGACGATCAGGGCCATCTGCGCATCGGCGCGCAGCTCCACCTCGACTACTCGAACGATCCGCTCGTGTACGAGCAAGCGCTCGGCGACGAGGAGAGCGAGTCGGCACGCGTGGTCGAGCATCAGCTCAGCGCCACCGTCGGCCTCTCGATCGGCCTCTACGACCGCTTCGTGGTGTTCGCGGGGTTGCCGATCCATCTGCTGATGAACGGCGACGACGACGTGCCCTTCGGCGTGCAGACCGCGGACGGCGGTGGGCTCGGCGACGTCTACCTCGGCGCCCGCGCGCGGCTCCTCGGCGAGCACGACGACCTCTTCGGCCTCGCCGCGCAGCTCTCGCTCACCTTGCCGAGCGGCGGCGGCACCTACCGCGGCGACGACTTCCTCTCGTTTCATCCCGAGCTCCTCGCGGAGATGCGCCCCGGTCTGTTGCGGATCACCGCCAACGTCGGCGCGCGGGTTCGGAAGAATCAGACCTACGTCGGCGGCGTGGAGATCGGCGACGAGCTCACCTTCGGGCTCGGGATCACCGCCCCGCTCTACGGAGATTTCCGTGACCCTTCGCGCACGCGCGTCGACCTCCACGCGCAGATCTGGGGCGCGTCCTCGTTCAATCGTTTCTTCGGTCGCGAGGAGACGCCGCTCGAAGCGCTCGCGGGCGTGAAGGCGCACCTGACGAACGGCCTCGTGGTCGGCGCCGCCGGTGGTGCGGGCATCACGCGCGGCTTCGGCAGCCCGGACGGCCGCATGGTGCTCACCGTCGGTTGGGCGCAGCCGCGCGAGGTCGCGGAGGAAGCGCCCGCCGAGCCAGTCGACACGGACGGGGACGGGCTCGTCGACGAGAGCGATGCCTGCCCGAACGAGCCGGAGGACATGGACGGGTTCGAGGACGAGAACGGCTGCCCCGACGCCGACAACGACGGCGACGGCGTGCTCGACGCGGACGACCGCTGCCCGCTCGAGTCCGGCCCGAGCGAGAACGGCGGCTGCCCCGACACCGACACCGACGGCGACGGAATCGTCGACCGCCTCGACGCGTGCGTGGACCGCGCGGAGGACGTCGATCAGTTCGAGGACACCGACGGTTGCCCCGACGAGAACAACGACGGCGACGATCTCGTGGACTCCGCCGACGCCTGCCCGAACGAGGCCGGCCCGGCCGCGAACCGTGGTTGCCCCGACACCGACCGCGACGGCGACGGCGTGGTCGACCGCCTCGACAACTGCCCCGACGAAGCGGGCACCGCGGAGAACCAGGGCTGCGTCGCGCGCCAGCAGGTGCAGATCACCGAGGGCCGCCTCGTGATCCTCGACAAGGTCTACTTCGCGACCAACCGCGACACGATCCAGTCGCGCTCCTTCCGCCTGCTCGACAACGTCGCGCGCGTGCTCAACGCGCACCCGGAGATCCAACGGGTGCGCGTCGAGGGTCACACCGACGACCGCGGCGACGACGCGAAGAACCTCGAACTGAGCCAGCGTCGCGCGGAGGCCGTCGTGGAGTACCTCGTCACCCGCGGCAGCGTCGCGCGCGAACGCCTCGACGCGCGCGGCTTCGGAGAGACCGCGCCGCTCGAGAGCAACGACACGCCCACCGGTCGTGCGAACAACCGGCGCGTGGAGTTCAACCTCGTGTCGCCGGACGCGCCGACCGCAGCGCAGCGCGTGCCCGCTCCGGAGACGACGCCCGAAGCGACGCCCGCTCCGGACGCGACGCCTGCTCCGGAAGCGACGCCGACCACGCCGGAGTGAACGGCTCGCGTCCCGAACGAAACGCCCGCCTCGCGCGGGCGTCTTCGTTTGCGGGTTCGCATCGTGTTCATCCGACGCGTCGTGGTGACTCGCGGCGCCGTCGTGTGAAGCGTCGCGTCGGGAGCACGCCCCGCTCGGTCCTATGAGCATTCACAACGCGCGGACCCACACCTCGCGCGCTACGAAGCACGGATGATCGACGGCATCTTCGAGGTCCCCCTCCCCGAGAACGAGCCCGTGTCGAGCTTCGCGCCCGGCTCGCCCGAGCGCGCGAAGCTCGACGTCGCCCTCGCGCAGGTCGCGTCCGAGGTCGTCGAGATCCCGACCGTGATCGACGGCCGCGCGTTCTTCGCCGGCAAGGACGGCCGCACCACCGACGTCGTGATGCCGCACGATCACGCGCACCGCCTCGGCCGCGTGCACCACGCGACGCCCGCGCAGGTGCAGCAGGCGATCGACGGTGCGCTGCGCGTCGCGCCCGCGTGGCAAGCGCTGCCCTTCGAAGAGCGCGCGGCGATCTTCCTCCGCGCCGCGGATCTCCTCGCCGGGCCGTGGCGCGCGCGCATCAACGCCGCCTGCATGCTCGGCCACTCGAAGACCTGCCACCAGGCCGAGATCGACGCCGCCTGCGAGCTCATCGACTTCTTCCGCTTCAACGTCGCCTTCGCGCGGCAGATCCTCACCGTGCAGCCGCGTTCGGTGCCCGGTCAGTGGAACCGCACCGACTACCGCCCGCTCGAGGGCTTCGTCTTCGCGGTCGCGCCGTTCAACTTCCTCTCCATCGCGGTGAACCTCCCCGCCGCGCCGGTGCTGCTCGGCAACGTCGCGCTCTGGAAGCCGAGCCACACCTCCGCGGTCGGCGTGTGGCACTGCCTCGAGCTGCTGCGCGCGGCCGGTCTGCCGGACGGCGTGATCCAGCTCGTGCCCGGCGACGGCCCCGAACAAGGCGCGGTCGCGCTCGCGAGCGAGCACCTCGCGGGCATCCACTTCACCGGCTCCACCGCGACCTTCCGCGCGCTCTACCGCGGCGTGGGCGAGCGCCTCGATCGGTACCGCACCCTCCCGCGCCTCGTCGGCGAGACCGGCGGCAAGGACTTCATCGTCGCGCACCCGAGCGCCGACGTGGACGAGGTCGCCACCGCGATCGTGCGCGGCGGCTTCGAGTACCAAGGCCAAAAGTGCAGCGCCGCGAGCCGCATCTACCTGCCCAAGAGCCTCTGGCCCGCGATCTCGGAGCGCGTGCGCGCGATGATGTCGGAGCTGCGCATGGGCGACGTGCGCGACTACACGAACTTCGTGGGCGCAGTGATCGACCGGCGCGCGTTCGACAAGATCAGCGGCTACCAGAAGCTCGCGAAGGACACCGCGAAGGTGCTCGCCGGCGGAAGCTCCGACGACTCGAAGGGCTTCTTCGTCGAGCCGACGTTCGTGCAGGTCGACGACCCGAAGCACCGCCTGATGCAGGAGGAGATCTTCGGCCCCGTCGTCACCGCCTACGTCTTCGACGACGCGCGTTACGACGAGGCGCTCACGCTGGTCGACACCACGTCGCCCTACGCGCTCACCGGCGCGGTCTTTTCGCGCGATCGGGCGGCGGTCACGCACACCATGGCGCGTCTGCGCCACGCGGCGGGCAACTTCTACGTCAACGACAAGCCCACCGGCGCGGTCGTCGGACAACAACCCTTCGGCGGCGCGCGCGCGAGCGGCACCAACGACAAAGCGGGAAGCCTCTGGAACCTCGGGCGCTGGCTCAGCCCACGCTCGCTGAAGGAGAACCTGCTGCCCCCGAAGGACTGGCGTTACCCCTTCCTCGGGTGAGCGATCGTTCGGCGCGCACCCACAGGCTTCGAGCGCGCCACGCACACGAGACGCACGAGGAGCATCCGATGGCCACGCAACGACGAACGCCACCTCCGCACCTCCGCGTGATCGAAGGAGGCGGCGAAGGTCCGTCGCGACATCACCTCGATCGTCTGCCCGATGTGCGCGACGGTCTGACGCGGATCGAGCGCGTCGTTCTCTGGCAGATCTCGGTCCTTCAGAAGGAGCTCAAAGGTCGAAACGTGCCGACCGCGATGCTCTACGGGCGCGTGGTGGAGCACGTCGATCTCTCGGTCGACGAGCTGACGCGCGTGCTCCAGCGGCTGATGGGCAAGATGCCCACCGGCGGCGGTTGAGCCTGGTCCCGCGGTCTCTCAGTGGCCCGCAGCAAAGAACGACCTCGCGCCAACCGACGCACAAACCATCGGAACCGCTACGGTTTCCGACACCCACGACGACTCCGCGGTCCCCGCGTTTGCTCACCTCCTCCGCGCGTGGCACTCGTTCGGCTTCGCTCGGGGGCGAGCGGGTGGGTGGTGAGGCCGGCATGGCACGTTCGTACGTTTCGTCATTCTTCTTCTTCGGCATCGTCTTCGCGCTCGCGTGCGCGTCCGGCGGAGGCAACGATCGCGACGCGGGACCCCGCGACAGTGGGCTGATCGTGTTGGACACCGGAACCGAGTCGGACTCCGGCAACACGGAGGTCGATTCCGAGGTGCCCCTCGACACCGGAATCCCGGAAGACGGCGACGTCCCCGACGAGGACGCCGGTGAAGGCGTCGACGCGGGCGAAGGCGTGGACGCGGGCGAAGGCGTCGACTCCGGCGTGGACTCGGGCGTGGACTCCGGCACGGACGCGGGCGTCGACGCCGGTCCGTCGTGCCCCGGTGGCTGCAACGACGGCGTCGCGTGCACCGTGGACACCTGCACCGCCGGCGGCTGCACCAACGTGCCCAACGACTCGCTCTGCGTCGCGCCGCAGACCTGCAACGCGACCCTCGGCTGCCGCGACGCGTCCTGCGCGGAGAGCCCGTGCCGTCTCGTGAGCCCGCAGTGCGGCTGCCCGAGCGGCGAAGGTTGCTACCTCACCACGATGGACACGCGCGTCTGCGCGCCGGCCGGGACCTCGACCGAGGGCCAGGGGTGCGCGGCGGACATCTGCGCGGCGGGTCTGATCTGCATCGACGTCTCCGAGACCACGACCGAGGTCCCGGTGTGCAAACGCTTCTGCACCTCGGACGCGAGCTGCACCGGCGGCCCCGGCTCGCGCTGCGTCGCGACCATCGGCTCGGCGGGCACCCAGATCTGCTCGAACCACTGCGACGTGGTCACGCAGGCGGGCTGCCCCGGCAACGCGTCGTGCTCGATCTACGAGACGATGAGCGGCACTCGCCTGACGGATTGCAGCGGTCCGGTCGGCACGGGCGGCCAAGAGGCGGCGTGTGTGGACGACACGAGCTGCCAGCGTGGCTTCGCGTGCATCAACGTCGGCGGCACCATCCCCGACAACCGCTGCCTCCGCTGGTGCCGTCGCAGCGCGCCCGCCTCGAGCTGCCCGCTCGGGACGCTCTGCGAGCGCCTCGGCCCCGCGCCGGGCCTCGTGCTCAACGGCGTCGAGTACGGCGTCTGCTTCTGACGTTTCGTCTTCGGCCGCTCGAGCGGGGCGACTCGCTCAACCCGCGACGCGCTCGATCACCCAGAAGAGCGCGAGCAACGCGATGAGCACCGAGCTGCCGCGCACGAACGCGCGGTAGCCTCGAGTGCGCGCGGCCCACGCGAGCGGGCCCATCACGAGCGCGACGAACGCGAGCTGCGCGAGCTCGATGCCGACGTTGAAGCAGACCAGCGCGAGCACGGTCTGCGCGCGCGGGAGGCCGAGCTCCATGAGCACCGACGAGAAGCCGAAGCCGTGGATCAGGCCGAAGCCGCCCGCGATCCACGGCATCGGTCCGCGCTGCTCGGGTCGCCACACGTTCAAGAGCGCCACGAGCACGATCGACGCCGCGATCGCGACCTCCACCGGCTGCGCGGGCAACACCACGATCCCGAGCGCCGCGAGCACGAGCGTGACGCTGTGCCCGAGCGTGAACGCCGTCACGAGCCACACGACGTCGGCGAGCGCCTTCTTCGTGCCCGGCGCGAGCAGACCGGTATTCGGGGGCGGCGGCGTGGACGCGCGAGCCTTCGAGTCTGGCGGCGAAGGGATCCGAATCCAGAAGCCCGCCGCCAAGACGAGCGAGAGCAAGAAGAGCACGTGGTCGTAGCCGAGCGCGAAGTGCAGCACGCCCTCCCACAAGAACACGCCCGCGATGCGCCCTGCACCGGCCGGCACCCCGAGCTCCACGCGCTGACGTCCGTGCCGCAAGATCGTCGCTTCGTCGCCGCTCGCGAAGGCGAGCCGCACGATCGCCTCGTGCTGCACGTCGTCCGGGAAGACCGCGGCGTCCTCGAGCACGAGCGCGCCGTCCGCACCGGCGCAGCGGTAGTCGACGTCGGTGCGCAGGAACATGGTCCCGTCGCGATCGACTGCCTCGAACGTGCCGATCGTCGGCTCGCAGCGCGCCGACCCACGCGTCACCACGATCGTTCGTTCGATCCAGAGCCGCAGCGCGTCGCCACGCGAGAGCAGCGCCTCCACGTCCGGCTCCGCGCCGAGCCCGAGCTCCATCGACGCGTCGATCGCCTCCACTTCGAGCTCCACCGTCGCGCCGGTGGGCACCACCTCGACCCGCAGGTACTTGCGGCTGCCGAGGTGCGCGGACGCGACCGACGAGGTCACGTGCAACGCGGCGGCGGCGAGAGCGCCGATCACGACGAGCGAGCGGATCGCGACGAGCGCGTGGACGGCAGATCCGGGCGGGAGGAAGCGCACGCGGCTCGATACACCAAGCCCGCAGAAGTCGCACCTGCCGCGAGACCGGGCGCCCCGCCCCCTGGCATCGACGACGCGCGGCCTGCATATACGCGCCCGTGGCCCGCGACATCCTGCTCGAAGACGATCATTTCCACGACCAATGCGGTGTGTTCGGCGTCTTCGGCAACGACGAAGCCGCGAACCTCACCTACCTCGGCCTGCACTCGCTGCAGCACCGCGGCCAAGAGGCCTGCGGCATCGTCAGCTCGAACGGACAGCAGCTCTTCATGCACCGCGGCCTCGGCCTCGTGCAGGACGTCTTCACCGCGCAGGTGATCGAGCGACTGCCGGGCAACCGCGCGATCGGCCACGTGCGCTACTCCACCGCGGGCGGCAGCCACCTCAAGAACGCGCAGCCCCTCGCGGTCGACAGCGTGCACGGCAGCCTCGCGGTCGCGCACAACGGCAACCTCACGAACTACGACGCGCTCCGCCGCGAGCTCGAGTCGCAGGGCTCGATCTTCAGCTCGTCCAGCGACACCGAGGTCTTCGTCCACCTCGTCGCCCGCAGCCACGAGAAGTCCAACGTCGACCGCATCGCCGATGCGCTGCACCGCGTGCAGGGCGCCTACAGCCTCGTCTTCCTCTCCGCCGACGAGCTCGTCGCGGTGCGCGATCCGAACGGCTTTCGCCCGCTCTGCCTCGGCACGCTCGGCGACGGCTACGTCGTCGCGAGCGAGCCGCCCGCGTTCGGCCTCATCGGCGCCGAGTACGTGCGCGACGTGAAGCCGGGCGAGATGATCGTCATCGACGCCTTCGGCGTGCGCAGCGTGTTCCCCTTCGCGCCGCGCCCGAAGCACATGTGCATCTTCGAGCACGTCTACTTCGCGCGCCCCGACGCGACCTTCGACGGCGTCGGCGTGTACCAAGCGCGCCAGCGCATGGGCGAGGTGCTCGCGGAGGAGCAGCCGGTCGACGCGGATCTCGTCATCCCGGTGCCCGACAGCGGCGTGGCGGCGGCCCTCGGCTTCGCGCGCAAGACCGGGATTCCCTTCGAGCTCGGCCTCATCCGCAGCCACTACGTCGGCCGCACCTTCATCGAGCCCACGCAGTCGATTCGACACTTCGGCGTGCGCCTCAAGCTGCACCCGGTGACCAGCATGCTCGCGGGCAAGCGCGTCGCGGTGGTGGACGACTCGATCGTGCGCGGCACGACGTCGCGCAAGATCGTGCGAATGATCCGCGATGCGGGCGCCAAAGAAGTGCATTTGAGGATCAGCTCGCCGCCCACCGCGTGGCCGTGCTTCTACGGCATCGACACCCCGAACCGGCAGGAGCTCATCGCGAGCCGTCACACTGCCGAAGAGGTCGCGGGCTACGTCACCGCCGACAGCCTCGGCTACCTCTCGGTGCCCGGCCTCCACCGCGCGGTGCACGGCGGCAAGGACGCGACCGGCTATTGCGACGCGTGCTTCACCGGCAACTACCCGATCCCGGTCGAGCTCCCGCGGGAGGACGGCAAACGTCGTCAGCTCCCGTTGGTCGGCGTCTGAGCGACCGTTCTCGAGTCGACGGCGTACGTTCGATCGCGACGAGACCGACTTCCTCGACGATCCCCACCACGACCGTCGCCCGCCGCACCAACGCGCGAAGCGCAGAACGAGCAGACACGATGGAACGCACGCGCCTCGGAGGTCTCGAGTGTTGGGTCACGGGTGAAGGCCCGACCGTCGTGCTGCTGCACGGCTTCCCCGACGTGCCGGAGGGTTGGCATCCGGTGATGGAGCGCCTCGCGGATCGCTTCCGTCTCGTCGCGCCCTACATGCCCGGCTACGCGCCCTCCCCCACCGACGGTCCCTTCGACGTCGACTCGCTCTGTGAGCAGGTCGACGCGCACCTCGTCGCTGCGGGGAACGGCGAGCCGGTGCACCTCGTCGGACACGACTGGGGCTCGGTGGTCGCGCAACAGATCCTGATGCGCCACCCCGAGCACGTGAAGCGCGCGGTCACGATGTCGGTGCCGCATCCGCTCGCGTTCCTCTCGCACACCGCGACGAGCCCGCGTCAGCTCGTGCTCAGCACGTACATGTTCTTCTTCCAGCTCCCGCTGCTCCCCGAAGCGACGCTGCGCGCCAACCACTTCGCGATCTTGCGCTGGCTCTGGTCGCGTTGGTCGCCCGACGTCGCGCTGCCCGAGGGCTATTGGGACGCGCTCACGACCTGCCTCGACGCGTCGTTGCCCGCGCCGCTCGAGTACTACCGCGGCATCCTCCGCCCCGTGGTCCCGCAGGTGAAGCGCATGCGCGCCGCCTCGAGCCTGCGCATCCCGCACGACGTGCTCTACCTCTGCGGCAAACACGACAAGGCGGTCGGCCCCGAGGCGCGTCGCGGTCAATCGAAGTACTTCACGGGTCGTCTCGAGGAGGTCGAGCTCGACGCGGGGCACTTCCTGCAGCTCGAGCAGCCGGACGTGATCGCGAAGTACGTCGGCGACTGGCTGAGCGAAGCGTGAGCCACACGACGCCCGCGCCACGCCGACCGGACTTGCCGCGCCCGCGAGCCTCCGCGATCCTCGCGCCGTGAAGCTCTCCGACGCGCCGACCTTCCTGCGCGTGATGATCACCGCGCTCGCGGACTCGAACGAGACGCTCGCGCTCCTCACCGGTGAGGAGATCAGCTCCGTCGACCGCATGAAGGCGCTCGTCCCCACGATGCGCGCGAGCGACGAGGGACGCGCGCTGCTGCGCGACCGCCCGCGCCTCGTCCACCGCGACCTCGACGCGCTGCGTGCGCTTCCGGCTCACACGCTCGGTCACGCCTACGCGACCCACCTCGACCGCTGCGGGCTCGACCCGATGGCGCTCGACGTGCCCATCACGCGCGCGGAGGACGACGAGCAGGCGTACCTGCTCACCCGCGTGCGCGACACCCACGACCTCTGGCACGCGCTGCTCGGGCTCGGCGTCGCGGGTCACGAGGAGGTCCTCGTGCATGCGTTCCAATGGCCGCAGCTCCGCATGCCGTACTCGGCGCTCGTGGTGACGTTCGGGACGCTCAAGCACGTGCTCGGAGAACGACGCTGGCCCGTCTTGCGCCACGGCCTCCGCCGAGCCTCCCAGGCCGGCGCGCGCGCCGAGCCGCTGCTGCCCATCTACTGGGAGCGCCACCTCGACGAGCCGCTCGAAGCGATCCGCGCGCGGCTGCGAATCACGCCGGCGTCGCGATGGGAGATCGAGCTCGGATCGTGAGCGAGGCGCCGAGCGTGTGGTCTCGCGCTCACACGAAGCAGCCCTGCACGAGCGGGTCTTCTTCGACGAAACGCGCGAAGCGCTCCGCGAGATCCTGACGGCCGCTCAGCACGGTGTGGAAGCCCTCCTTGATGGACGGCGCGTACGCGAGCGCGTCCAGCCACTCTGCGTGCTCGAAGGGATCCTCGCGGACTCCGTCGAAGAAGGCGGTGCTCCGCAGGAGCTGCGCCACGCGCTCGCGCGAGTCGCGCTGCAGACCGCTGACGAAGTACGCCGCCATCCCCACCTGCAAGCCGTGCAGGCGTGGCCGCGCGCTGCGCCGATCGAGCGCGTGCGAGATCAGGTGCTCGCTCCCGCTCGCGGGTCGCGACGAGCGCGCGATCTCCATCGCGACGCCGTTGAGCAAGAGCGCCGTCGCGAGGAGACGCTCGCCTTCCAGATCGCGCACCGGGCGAGCTGCGAGCTGAAACACCGTGGCGTCCGAGAGGAGCGCCGCGAGATCGTCGATCGGCTCGCCGCGCGCGTGGAACGCGAGCTTCCAGTCGGCGACCGCGGTGACCTTGGCGGCCAAGTCGCCCACGCCGGAGAGCCACAGGAGCCGCGGCGCGCCGAGGCAGACCGCCGTGTCGACCACCACGCCGCGCGGCAACGAGCTGCCGAAGGTCCGGCGACGACCGTCGACGGTGAGGCTCGCGCTCGGGCTCGCGAAGCCGTCGTTCGAGAGCGAGGTCGGCACCGCGACGTACGGAAGGCTCGCGAGGTGCGCGACGTACTTCGCCACGTCGAGCGCGCGACCGCCGCCGAGCCCGATCACCGCCTGACACGCCGCCGGGAGCCGCGGCGCGAGCGCGGTCGCGGCCTCGTAGCTCGCGTCCGCGACACACGACTGGTGGACGAGCGCGATCCCCTCCGCGGAGAGGCTCTCGTCGATCGCCTCCACGATCGCACGCGGCAACCCCTCGCTCGTGAGGAGGGCCACCTGCGCCACGCGCATCCGCGCGAGGTAGACCCCGACGCGACCGAGCGCGCCCGGCTTGATGCGGACCAGCGAGGGGATCCCGATCTGAGTCGCCGCGAGCATGCGCCCCATCCTAGCCGAGCCGCGCGCGCGGACTCGCACGACACGACGCACGACTCACGACGCTCGACGTGCGCGCGTCCGCCGAAGTCGCGCTACGTTCCGCGCCGTGGATCCCGTCCTCACCGTCCTCCGCTTCGGCGACGTCGAGCGCACGCTCGGCACGTTCGGGCTGATGGTCGGCCTCGGCATCCTCGTCTCGGCCATCGTCGGCACCCGCGCCGCCGCGCGCGCGGGCCTCGATCCCGGGCTCACGATCGCGTCGTTCGGCTTCACCGCCGCGGGCTCCATGGCGGGCGCGTTCGGGCTCTTCGTCGTCGTCGAGTACTTCCGCACCGGCCACCTCATCGACTTCGCGAACGAAGGTGGACTCGTCTTCTACGGCGCGCCGCTCGGGGGTGGGCTCGCGCTTTGGCTCTCCTGCCGCGGCTTCGGGCTCCCGTTCGCGCGGCTCTGCGACGCGGCCGTCCACGCGATCCCGGCTGGCCACGCGATCGGCCGCCTCGGCTGTTTCTTCGGCGGCTGCTGCTTCGGCCGTGAGACCACCGACGCGACCTTCTGGGCGGTGCGCTACACGAACGCGCTCGCGCCCGCCGCGCACCCGCCGGTGCTCCGACACCCGACCCCGCTCTACGAGTCCGCGCTGCTCCTGATCGTCGCGTACGCGTTCACGCTCGTGCCCACCAAGCGCGTCGGAGACGGTGCGCGCTTCGGCGCCTACTGCGTCACGTACGCGCTGGTGCGCAGCACCGTCGAAGCCTTCCGCGGCGACACCGTGCGCGGCGTGTGGGCGCTCGGGCTCTCGACCTCGCAGTGGATCTCGATCGTGACCGCTGCATTCGGGCTGCTGTTGATCGCGCGCGCTCGGCTGCGCGCGCCCGTGCTTCGGAGCGTGGCGCCGTGATCGGTGCGGCCACGCGCTCGGCCCCCGGCGTCTCGCGCTCGCGCCTCGGCGTGGCCGCGCTCGTCGGGATCGCCAGCCTCACCGGCCTCGCCGCGTTCGCCCCCCGCGCCTCCGGCGACGACCTGACGCTCACCCTCCCGAACCGCATCGCGATCGAAGGTGGCTTCTTCGTGCGCGGGAGCCACGACGCGGATCTCCGCTTCGCGATCGAGCTCTGCGAGCGCGAGATCGGCTTGCGCGGCCGACAGATCTGCCGCGACCCCGCGGTGTCCGAGCTCTTCGCCGCCGAGGCCCCCGCGCGTCGCATCTGGGTGCGCCGCTTCGCGATCGATCGCACCGAGGTGACCCGCGCGGCCTATCACCGCTGCGTGCGCGCCGGCCTCTGCGCCCCCTCGCGCGTCTCCGACGCCGATCCACGCCTCGGCCGCGCGGATCATCCCGTGGTCGGTGTCACGTGGCACGACGCGAGCGCCTTCTGCGCGTTCGCTGGAGGACGCTTGCCGAGCGAGGCCGAGTGGGAGCGCGCCGCGCGTGGCGCGGACGGTCGACGTTTCCCGTGGGGCAACCTCTACAACGATCGGCTCGCGAACCACGGCGGCCCCGAAGGCCGCGCGGCGATCGACGGACACCGCTACCTCGCGCCCGTCGGCAGCTTCCCTGGCGGCGCCAGCCCGCACGGATTGCTCGACGTCGCGGGCAACGTCTGGGAGTGGACCGCCGACCGCTTCGACCTCCAGGCCTACGTCGCCGACGCGGCGGTCGATCCACGCCACGACGCCGCGACCGGCGAACGCACGCTCCGTGGCGGCTCGTGGCGCAGCACCGCGGAGTCGCTGCGCGTCACCACACGACGCCCCGCCGCCGAAGGCGCGTACGCCCCCGATGTCGGCTTCCGCTGCGCCTACGGCGATTGAACGGGGCGGCGAGCGAGGTCGAGCCCGGCCCTTGAACTTCCGTTCGAGGTTGGTACGAAGGCCGCCATGAACTCCGCCCCGCTTCGGCTCGCCGCTTCCTTCGGACTCTTCGCGTTGCTCGCGCTCGGCGCCTGCAAGGCGGGCAGCGGCGACGCGTGCAAGGAGGAGAACGACTGCAGCGGCAGCCTCCTCTGCTGCAAGGCCGGCTCCGCGTCGAGCACCGCGCGCGGCGTGTGCCTCCCGATGTGCGAGAGCCCGGACTCCGGCATGGGCGTCGACTCCGGCACCGTCGATTCCGGCACCGATTCCGGCACCGATTCGGGCACCGACGCGGGCACCGAAGAGCTCGACGCCGGCGAGGACGCGAGCACCGAAGACGCGGGCACCGACGCCGGCACCGAGGACGCGGGCACCGACGCGGGCGACGAAGACGCGGGCACGGACGCGGGCACCGACGCAGGCATGGAGTGACGACGAGACGCGCGGCGTCGTCGTGATCGTCGTGCGATTCGTCATGTCTCCATCGGCCCACCCCACCCCGGACGTCGCGGGGGCAGAAAGCTGATGGCCGGTTTCCGCAAGCCGCCCTTCCGGACGGCGCGCCGTGAGCGACAGCGAGCGTAGGCTCGTGGGAGGGGCCCCATCGGGCTTCACGCCGTGGGGGAGGGGCTGGCGACACCCTCGAGGAAGCTGACCCGACTCCGGTTTCATCGATCCCCCGGCCTGGGCTAAGCTCTCGTCCCTCCGGGTGTGGTGCGTGGGGGTGGTCTCCGCGCGCGCATCGTTCTTCACTCTCACGGACGCCTCCACCACGACGCGTCCGACCGACCGCTCGCTCGAGCCCCGATGAAGGTCTGCCCCACCTGCGGCGAAGCCTACGGCGACGAAATCGCGAGCTGCCCACGTGACGGCGGCCCGCTGCGCGCCGTGCAGGATCCCCTCGTCGGGCGCACCGTCGGCGGCCGCTACCGCCTCATCTCGCGCCTCGGCGCGGGCGGCATGAGCGCGGTCTACCTCGCGCGCCACGTGCTCATCGATCGCCTCGTCGCGGTGAAGACGCTGCGACGCGATCTCGCGCAGGATCCCATCCAGCGCGACCGCTTCATCCGCGAAGCGCGCGCGGTCAACCGCGTGAACCACGACAACATCGTGGAGATCACCGACTTCGGCGAGACCGACGACGGCCTCGTCTACCTCGTGATGGAGTACGTCGCGGGCGACTCGCTGCTGCGCGTGATCGGCACCGACGCGCCCTTCGAGCCGATGCGCGCGCTGCACGTCGCGGAGCAAACCGCGAGCGCGCTCGGCCGCGCGCACCAGATGGGCATCGTCCACCGCGACCTGAAGCCCGAGAACGTGCTCGTGGTGCGACGCAAGGACGGCCGCGACTTCGTGAAGCTGCTCGACTTCGGCATCGCGAAGATCCTCGACGCGCCCTCGCTCACCGGCAGTCAACAGATCTTCGGCACCCCCGGCTACATCGCGCCCGAGTACATCCAATCGACCGCCATCGACGGCCGCGCGGACCTCTACTCGCTCGGCGTGCTGATGTACGAGATGGTCACGGGTGCGCTGCCCTTCGACTACGAGTACCCGGGCGACCTCTTGGTGAAACACGTCACCGAGCAGCCCATCCCGCCTTCGCGCCGCGAGCCGAGCGTGGAGCCCGCGCTCGAGAAGCTGATCCTTCGCTGCCTCGAGAAGGATCCGGCCAAGCGCTTCCGCGACGCCTACCACTTCCTCGAAGAGCTCCGCCTCACGCGCGAGCGGCTCGGCGGCGAGTCCACGTGGGGCGGGCTCAGCGAGAAGCCCAGCCCACGCGAGGACGCCGCGGTGATCGTGCCGCGCGTCGACGACGTCGTGCATCGCGCGCTGCTCCGCGAGACGGACTCGGCGGGCATCGCGTACGACGACCGCACCGAGATCGCGTCGCCCGACATCCCGCCCGACGACGAGCCGCGCCGCGACACGCTGCTCGATCTCGATCAGGCGATCCCACCGCCGCCGCCGATGGTCGCGCGCACGCCCGCCACGGGCGATCAGGGCCTGCTCGGGGTGCGGCGTTGGCGCGCGCGCTTCGACGCCCTCGACGCCGCGGTCGCGCAGCTCCTCTGCACCGAGCCGACCGTGCTCGACGATCTCGCGTTCGCGATGGAGGTCCTCGAGAACCTCGAGTCGGGTGTCGCGACCGCGGAGGCCGCGCAGCGCGAGATCGACGAGCTCGACGAGCAGGCGCGCGACTTCAAGTCGACCCTCGGTCGCGCGATCGATCAGCTCGCGGTGAAGCTCTCGAAGGCGCGCGGCGTGCTCGAAGAGCTCGCGCGACGTCGCGACGAGCTGCGCGCGAGCCGCGAGTCCGAGAACGCGCGCGTGCGCGACGGAGTCGGCGACGAGGGCCGCGCGGACGCGTTGCTCTGGGAGCTCGCGACCGTCGAAGAGGCGCTGCGTGGTCACGCGCAGGAGACCGACGAGCTCGAAGCCCAGCTCTCGGAGCTCCGCGCGCAGCTCGAAGCGCACAACGAGGACGTCGAGGAGCGCCACATGAGCCTCGTCACCACGGCGGACGTCGAGATGATCCGCCTCGACGCGCTCGCCGCCGCGCTGCGCCTGCCGCTCGAGCGCGTGCAGCAGTGGGTCGAGCGCGCGTGGAACGAAGGCGCCGCTCGCGTGGGCTGAGTGCCGCGGCCGCAGACGGGGCGACGACGACCGTGGCGCTTCGGCGACGACGTGACCGTGGCGTGGTGGTTGCGCGAACGTGGCGGTCTCGGCGACGGCATGACGGTGGCGACGGCGCGGACGGTTCCGTCGCCCTACCGAGCGCGCGCTTCTGTGACGCCCGCGTGCCAACGCGCACGATCCCTCGTCACGCAGCGCCTCCGCGTTTGACGCTACGAAAGCGGCCGTCTAGTTTCGGCCCGCCGGACGCCGCGTTCGGATGGAGGCTCCATGCTTCGCAGCATCTTCGTCGCGCCCCTCGTCTTGGCGCTCGCGCTCGTCACCGTCGCTCCCTCGCGCGCAGAGGCCCAACAGCCGAACGCCCAGACCCGCAACGCCGCCCGCGACGCCTACGGCCGCGGCCAGACCGCGTTCCGCGAGGGTCGCTTCGCCGAAGCGGAGACCGCGTTCAACGAAGCCTTCGCGCTCATCCCGAACCCGGTCGTGCTCCTCGGGGTGGCGGAGTCGCGCGAGCGCCTCGGCAACGTGCCCGGCGCGATCCAATCGCTGGAGCAATACCTCGTGCTCCGCCCCGACGCGCCCGACGCCGCGTCGATCCAGGAGCGCCTCGCGACGCTTCGCGCGACCCCCGGCACGATCTCCGTGACCTCGACCCCGGCCGGCGCCTCGATCGCGCTCGACGGAACCGACACCGGCGCGGTGACCCCTGCGGAGCTGCCCGCCCCGCCCGGCGCTCACGCTCTCCCTCGAAGGCTACGAGGAGACGACCGCCACCGCGACCGTCCCGCCGGGTGGCCGCGCCGAAGCGAGCGCCGAGCTCGTCGCCCTCCCCGAGCCCGAGCCCGTGGTCGAGCCCACGCCGCCCGCAACCGAGCCGGTGGATCCCGAGCCCACGCCGCCCGCGACCCCGAGCGAAGAAGGCCCGAGCGCTGCGCTCTGGGTCACCTCCGGCGTCGCGGCGGCAGCGCTCGTAGGCGGCACCGTGCTCGGCTTCATGGCGCTGTCACGCGAGGCCGAGTTCGACGACATGCCCACCGCAGGCCGCGCCGACGACGGCGAGCGCTTCGCGCTCTTCGCGGACGTCCTCTTCGGCGTCGCGGGCGCGGCGGCCATCACCGCGATCGTCCTCTTCCTCACCAGCGACGACGGCGACGACGACGCGGGCGGCGAAGAGGACTCGACGACCGCGCTCACGATCTCGCCCAGCCTCGGCCGCCGGGGCGGCGGTGTCTCGGCGCAGCTCCAGTTCTGAGCCCGCATCGGCCACCAAAACGTTCTCGGCCGTTTTCGTTTCGCGTGATTTTCGAGGATGATGGCCGCGCCTTCGCGGTCGACGTCGATCGCGCTCGCCTTCTTTCGGGGTTTCGATGATGCGCACGCTTCGTTGGGGATTGTTGCTCGGCCTCTTCGGCTGCGAGCTCGTGGTGGACTTCGATCGCAGCCGCATCCCGGAGGCGGGCGTCGACTCGGGCTCCGTCGACGCGGGCACGATGGACGCGGGCGATGACGAGGACGCGGGCACCGACGAGGACGCGGGCACCGAAGACGCAGGTCCCGAAGACGCCGCGATGGACGACGCAGGCGACGCCGCGATGGACGACGCCGGCACCGACGCCGGCTTCGACGCCGGCCCCCCCATCGAGTGCACGATGCCGAGCGAGTGCGACGACTCGATCGCGTGCACCACGAACGCGTGCACCGACGACGTCTGCGTCTTCACCCCCGTCGACGGCATGTGCGACGACGCCGACGACTGCACCGCGGACACCTGCGACGCGGTGAGCGGCTGCGAGAACGATCCGATCTGCGGCGTCACCACGCCCGCCACCCTCGTCCTCGCGGACCTCACGACCCTCCTCGTCATCCCGAGCGTCGAAGCCGCGACCGCGGGCCACGTCGTGATCTACACGAACGACGCCGGCGCCCCGAGCACCACCGCGATCGGCAGCGCCGACGTCGCCGCGGGCACCACCGCCAACGTCACCGTCGAGCTCACCCGCCCCGCGGTCGACGGCGAGACCCTCCACGCCCGCCTCCACCGCGACGACGGCGACGGAGTCTTCGAAGGCGCCGCGATCGACATGCCCGCGACCCTCGACGGAATGCAGGTCTTCGACACCTTCGTGGTGGACGTGACGGCGGGCACTCCGGACTTGGAGCTGCGGATCACGGGGACCTCGGGCTCCGACCACTACGTCTTTGGCGCGGGACGACCGACCACGTTCGCCTCGGATCTTCCGACCGGCAACGATCCCACGATCACGCTGCTCCGCGGCTTTCGGTATCGCGTCGTGAACGCCGCGGCGAGCGGCCACCCGTTCGAGCTGGTCACCGAAGGCACGCCGGAAGACACCCGGCAGCTCAGCCAGGCCATCGCCGGCGACCTCGAAGGCAACGCGAACATCGCGTGGGTCGAGAGCGGCAACGACATCCTCTTCACTGTCCACATGGACCTCGAGGTCGTCGACCACTACCGCTGCTCGGTGCACACGAGCGAGATGCGCGGGAACGTCGCCTACGCGGATTGAGCTACCAACACCGCCGAGCCGGGCGACGAGCGGTGACTGAAGGTCGAAGCTCCGATCTTCTCCGAGAATCAGTCGCACTTTCTCGTTTCTTCGGAGTTCGGAGAGCAGATCATCTCGCTGTGTTCCGTACCGTCGAACATGCCGGATCTCGCCCATTCGGTCGCGGCCGATTCGCGTTGCGCTCGAGCGCGAGCATGACACGCCGACCCGCGGCGCTGCCCCGACGTGGCGGTCGCGCACGACCTCTACGAACAGGAGCTCCCCATGAAAGGTCTCGCCCTCGGTCTGTCGCTCTCCGTCGCCTTCATCCTCGGCTGCCTCGCCGCACCCTTCCTGGTGCCGCGGCTCAGCGCGCAGCACCCCACGAACGTGCGCTGGGAGCACTACTGCGAGACCTTCAGCCGACTCGGCAGTCTCAACGAGTTCTTGCAAGCGCGTGGGCAGCAGGGCTGGGAGCTGGCCACCGACTACCCGGGGGGTCGTACGTGCGTGAAGCGCCCGCTTCGCTGAGGAGCACCACCATGCGCACTCTCGTTCTCTCCCTGACGCTCACCCTCGCGTGCGCGAGCTCGTCTTCGCCTCCGCCCGAGCCCGTCGCGGTCTCGACGCAACAGGGCGCCGAACAGCCTGCTCCGACCACGAGCGCGCCGGCAGACGTCCCCGAGGTTCCGAGCCGCCAAGTGATCGGTCGGACCCTGGCCGCGCTGGGCGATCGAGTTGCCGCGTGCGTGACCTCGCCAGGCCCCCGCGGCCAGGTGCAGGTCGCGGTGGAGATCGTCTCCGACGGGAGCGTCCGCGACGTGCAGCTCTCGCCGAACTTCGCCGGCACCTCCGAAGGAGGCTGCATCGTCGACGTGCTGCGGAGCGCGTACTTCGGGCCCTTCCAGCGCGCGACGTACCGCGTCCAGTACCCGTACCGCGTGCGCGTCGAGAACTGACCCGCCCAAGGACATCGCCGAGATGCATCCGAGACCGCCTCGGGCTCGGCAAACGTGTTCGAGTGCCCTCAGCACCGTCGAACGGGCTCGAAAACATCTCCGACATACTTCGCGACCCCTGCCGAGGGCTCGAAAGTATCTCCGACATACTTCGCGACCCCTGC
>ERZ761602.2746-NODE-2746-length-26584-cov-6.286253_pt1 | contig 26584 bp, 27 predicted proteins | sample MGYA00512165_ERZ761602 | MGnify/ENA primary metagenome ERZ761602 (study PRJEB28899, sample SAMN02445085) | bioreactor sludge metagenome | biome: EBPR sludge; isolation source: Thorneside wastewater treatment plant | place: Australia: Brisbane, Thorneside...
CAGGTCGAGGAACTGCAGGCCGCGGTTGGTGTACTTCTTGGCGATCGAGATCACGAGCCGCAGGTTCGCCTCGACCATTTCCTTCTTGGCGATGCGCGCCTCGCGCTCGCCCTTCTGGACCATATTGACGATCCGGCGGAATTCGGTGAGCGACATGCCAGTGGCCGAGGCAATGTCCGAAATCTCGGCGCGGATGCGTTCGACGGCATCGGCCTCGTTATCGGCAAAGGCGGCCCACTTCTTGTCCTTGGCGGCCATGCTCTGCAGCCAGGCATCGTCCAGCTCGCGCCCGACGTAGCTTTCAAGGAAGTCCTTGCGGCTGACCTTGTGGCGCTCGGCCAGGCGCAGCATCTGGCCGCCCAGCGCGGTCAGGCGACGGTTGAAGGCATAGAGGTTGTCGACCAGGTACTCGATCTTGGAAGCGTGGAACTGCACGCTTTCCACCTGCGCGGTCAGTTCCTCGCGCAGCGCCTGGTACGACTTTTCCTTGGCCGGAGAGAAAGCCCCGCCGGCACCCATCACGTCGAGCCGTTCGGCCTGGATCTTCTCGAACTTGCGGAACAGCGCGGTGATTTCGGCAAATTTTTCCAGCGCCTGCGGCTTGAGCTGGGCCTCCATCTGGGCGAGCGAGAGGGTGTTGTCCTCTTCCTCCTCCTCGACCGGACGGCGGGCGCGGCGCTCGATGCCGTCCTCGTCCTCGTCGTCGGCGCTTTCCTCTTCCTCGATGTCGTCCTCTTCCTTGTAGGACGGACCGGCGGTGGCTTCGGAAATCTCCCCGTCGCCTTCTTCCTCACCGTCTTCGGTCAGGTTCTCGGGCGCGGGCTCCTTTGACAGCATGGCGTCGAGATCGAGAATCTCGCGCAGCTGCATTTCCCCGGCGTTGAGCGCTTCCGACCACTGGATGATCGCGTGGAAGGTGATCGGGCTTTCGCACAGGCCCAGGATCATGGTGTCGCGGCCGGCCTCGATCCGCTTGGCAATGGCGATTTCGCCCTCGCGGCTGAGCAGTTCGACCGCGCCCATTTCGCGCAGGTACATCCGCACCGGATCGTCGGTGCGGTCGACCGTTTCCTTCTTCTTCTCGATGACCGGGCGTTCAGCCCCCATCGAATCCGGTTCGTCGATCTCGTCGACTTCCTTCTCGTCCGGATCGATCGCGTCCTCGTCGCTTTCGACGATGTTCACGCCCATTTCGCTGATCGCGGACATGATGTCCTCGATCTGCTCGCTGCTCATCTGGTCCTGGGGCAGGGCCTCGTTCAGCTCGTCGACCGTGATCACCCCGCGGCGCTTGGCCCGGGCAATCAGCTTCTTGATCGAGGCTTCGTTGAGGTCGATCAGCGGCGCATCGCCGCCTTCCTTTTCGCTGCCCTGGATATCGTCTTCGTCCATCATTCCGCCGTCTTGGTTTGGGCCGCCCCGAAGGGAGCGGCGATCCGCGCGCTGGCCATTTGCCGCAAGCGCGCGTCGAATTCCAGTTTTCTCTTCAGCAACCGCTGCTGCTCGGCATAGGCCCCCTCGGACAGGTCCCGCTCGAACCGGGCCGTCGCCTCGGCCAGAGCCGTTTCCAGCGCGGGCCGCTCCACCAGCAGGCCCACCGCCTGGGCCAGACTTTCGCGGGCCACAGCCGGATCGGCCTCGTCCAGCAGAAAGCCCAGACGCAGCGCGGCATATTCGACAGGGTCAGGGGCAGCCATCCCCCGGCTTGCCAATATGGTGGACAAGTGCGCAGTTTCAAGCGGCTCGCCCGCATCAAGCGCATCGACCAGCGCGGCAAAGCGCGGATCGGCAAGTCCGGCGCTGGCCAGAGCGTCACCATGAACGGCCAGTTCGCCCGGATGACGCAGCAATCCGGCCAGCACCGCGGCCGACAGGGCATCGCGCGATCCCGAATGCCGGCGCAGCCGCGCGGCCATTTGCGGATCACCGCGCCGGGCCGGGGCGGGCTTGCCGCCGCCGGGTTTCCATTCGTGCTGCTCGCGCCGGGGAAAGGCGAATTCCGAGAAGCGGTCCGACAGTTCACGGCGATAGAGCGCCTGGATATCGCGATCGGCGATGGTTTCGACATGGGCCATCAGCCGCGCCTTGAGCCCGGCCTTGTCCTCGGGCGAGGCGAGGGGCAGGGCGTCGCGCTCATGTTCCCACAGCTGATCGAGCAGGGACTTGGGCTCGGCCAGCAGGGCCTCCAGCGCGGCCACGCCGTCGCGCTTGATCAGATCGTCCGGGTCCATCCCGGCCGGCATCCGCACGATCTTGAGGCTGTGAGCCGGGCGCAGCAGGGGCAGGGCGCGGGTGATGGCGCGCATTGCCGCGCGCTGCCCGGCAGCGTCGCCGTCGAAGCACAGGATCGGGGTTTCAACCAGTCGCCACAGCATTTCCAGCTGCCGCTCGGTCAGCGCGGTGCCCATCGGTGCGACCGCTTCCTCGATCCCCGCTGCGGCCAGCGCGATCACGTCCATCTGCCCTTCGACCACCACGATCCGTCCGCTCTGACGGCTGGCGGGGCCTGCGCGGTGCAGGTTGAACAGGGTCCGGCCTTTGTCGAACAGGGGCGTGTCGGGCGAGTTGAGGTACTTGGGCGCGTCCTTCTTCTCGGCATCAAGAATCCGCGCGGCAAAGCCGATTACCCGCCCGCGCGGATCGTGCAGCGGAATGGTCAGCCGGTCGCGGAATCGGTCATAGGGTTCCTTCTCGTCAACCGCGATGCGCAGCCCGGCCTCGATCAGCATGTCCTCGCCAAACTGCTTCAGCGCGGCTTTCAGCGCCTGCCGCCCGGCCGGGGCAAAGCCGAAGCCGAACCGCTCCATGGTGTGCGGATCGAACCGGCGCGATTGCAGATAGGCCTGGGCCTTGGCGCCTTCGGGCGTTTCCAGCTGGCTGCGATAGAAGGCCTGGGCGGCTTCCAGCACCTCATGCAGGCCGGCGGCTTGCTCGGCCTTCTTCGCGGCGCGCGGATCGGGCGCGGGCATGTCCAGCCCGGCTTCTGCCGCCAGTTCCTTCACCGCGTCCATGAACGACAGCCCGCGCTGGTCGGTCATCCAGCGGATCACGTCGCCATGGGCACCGCAGCCGAAGCAGTGGTAGAACCCCTTCTGGTCGTTGACGGTAAAGCTGGGGCTCTTCTCGTTATGGAACGGGCAGCAGGCCTTGAACTCATGCCCCGCCTTGGTCAGCCGCGTGGTGCGCGAAATCACGCTGGACAGCGTGATCCGCGCGCGCAGTTCATCCAACCATTGCGGGGTGAGGGTCATGGTTTGTGCGGTGTCTCGAATGAGGGCCACACCCTTTGCAAGGTGAGCCATTGAACACGGGAATTAACCCCCACCTCCGTTCGTGTCGAGCGAAGTCGAGACACGGCTGCGCGGCGGTTCGCCATTTCGTTCGTTGGGTGGTTTGGCGAACCAGGAAACCCTCTCCCAATCCTGCGCTATAAGGCCCTCTTTCTTGGCTCTCGACCATTTGCCAACCCTGACTTCGGCTTCGATAGCTTCGATCCGGGTCGGGAAGTCAGCGCACCACACCAGAGTTACCGGCCTGCGCTTGGTGGTGAAAGTGCAATGGCCGCCATGGTGATGTTCGGCAATCCGGCGATCAAGGTCATCGGTGTGACCGGTGTAATACCTGCCGTCAGCGCAGCGCAGTATGTAGCACCAGAAAGCCATCGCCGCTCAGCGTGTCTCGACTTCGCTCGACACGAACGGAGGTTGGTTTGAAATCAGGATGAAGAACATTCATGCGCTCCGGCCCGGACCCCTCCCGCAAGCGGCAGGGGAGATTCTAAGACAACGCCGCCTTCACCAGTCCGCTGGCCTTGCCCATGTCGATCTGGGTGCCGTGCTTGGCTTTCAGCGCGCCGACGACCTTGCCCATGTCCTTCATGCCTTCCGCGCCCAGATCGGCGATGATCGCGGCGATGGCGGCCTTCACTTCGTCCTCGCCCATCTGGCTCGGCAGGAATTCCTCGATCACCGCCAGTTCGGCCTTTTCGACATCGGCCAGTTCCTGCCGGCCGCCCTGTTCGTAAAGCGTGATCGATTCGCGGCGCTGCTTGGCCATTTTCTGGAGGACGTCGGTTACCAGCACGTCATCGTCCGGCACGGCGGCGGCGGTGCGCAGTTCGATGTCCTTGTCCTTCAGCTTGGCCAGGATCAGGCGGACGGCGGCGAGGCGCTGCTTGTCGCCCGCTTTCATGGCGGAAACCTGCGCGGCCTTGATCGTATCGCGGAGCATTGTTGTCCCTTAAATCGGATTGCAGTTGGGGAAAGAACCCGCCTAGCCGAAAGATTCCGGTTTTCATAGGTTGACGCTGGGGGGAGAGGGGTCTAGCCGCCAAGCCTTAGCGACATTGCTGGAACCTTTCGAACGGAGCGCCCCCACATGGCTGACGCCGCCCTCTTGCACGCGCCGCAACCCGCGGGCGCGACGGGAGTCCTTGTGCTCGCCGATGGACACGTGATCTGGGGCAAGGGTTTCGGGGCCGAAGGCGCCCATGTTGGCGAGGTCTGCTTCAACACCGCGATGACCGGCTATCAGGAAGTGATGACCGACCCCAGCTATGCCGGGCAGATCGTCACTTTCACCTTTCCGCACATCGGCAATGTCGGGGTGAACACCGATGACCTTGAAAGCCAGGTCGAGGGCGCGGTCGGCTGCGTGGTGCGCGAGAGCGTGTCCGCGCCCAGCAATTTCCGCAGCGAAGGCACCTTTGAAGACTGGCTCGCGGCCAAGGGCAAGATCGGCCTGTCGGGCGTGGATACCCGGGCGCTGACCCGCCGGATCCGTCTGTCCGGCGCGCCCAACGCGGTGATTGCGCACAGCAAGGACGGCAAGTTCGATCTGCCCGCCCTGCTGAAGAAGGCGCAGGAATGGCCGGGGCTGGAAGGCATGGACCTGGCCCGGGTGGTCAGCCGCACGGCGAGCCAGGAATGGGAAGGCGGCACATGGACGCTGGGCAAGGGCTATGCCCGATCGCCCCACAGCCCGCGCCCGCACGTGGTCGCGCTGGATTTCGGGGCCAAGGACAATATCTTCCGCAGCCTTGACCATGCCGGAGCCCATGTGACGGTGGTGCCGGGCAATACCGCGCTGGAGGATGTGCTGGCGCTGAGGCCCGCCGGGGTGTTCCTCTCCAACGGGCCGGGCGATCCTGCGGCGACCGGCGTCTATGCGGTGCCGGTCATTCAAGGCCTGCTGGAGCGCGACATTCCCGTGTTCGGGATCTGCCTGGGCCACCAGATGCTGGCGCTCGCCGCCGGGGCGCGGACGGTCAAGATGCATCAGGGCCACCGCGGCGCGAACCATCCGGTCAAGCGGCTGGAGGACGGGGTGGTGGAGATTACCTCGATGAACCACGGCTTCGCGGTCGATAACACCGCGCTGCCCGAAGGGGTTCAGGAAACCCACGTCTCGCTGTTCGATGGCTCGAACTGCGGCATCGCGATCAAGGGCAAGAAGGCCTTCGGCGTGCAGTATCACCCGGAAGCCAGCCCTGGTCCGCAGGACAGCTTCTACCTGTTCCAGCGTTTTGTGGAGATGCTCTGATGACCAGGCTGTTCCTGCGCCTTGCCGCGATCCTGCTGCCGCTCTCGCTGCTCTCTGCCGCGCCCGCCGCGGCCCAGGTGCTGATCCAGAAGCCGGGTGAAAGCACCGAATACATGGTGCTGGCTGTCATGGCCGCTGGGTCTGATGCCGATATGGACCGGTTCGAGGCTGCCGCCGAAGCCGCCGGTTACGAGCCGGGCCGCCCCGCCGGTCCGGGCGGGGCCAAGCAGGTGATGATCGCGGTGATGCCCGATGCCGATCGCGGCAAGTTCCTCAAATTCTATCACGAGGCCCGCATCGGCAAGTACGGCAGCAACCTGACCTTCCGCGTGGCACTTACTCCCTGGGCTGCCGTGCAGGAGAACCGTGATTTCGTTGACGAAGCGCGGGTCTATCCGGCCGACGCCATTCCGATGCCGAAGAAGTGATGAGATGGTGGGTGGAGTTCGTTCTCAAGTGCAATGTGTAGTGGAGGAGCTGGAATGAGCGCCACAGCATACGCAAATGCAATTTTCTTTGAGGAAATATATTCAGCGACTTTTGACCAGAGCTTCCCAAAGCAATGGGTGCAGTTTGAGATGGCTCACGCCTATTTATGTGCGCAGTTTGACAATATTTTTGGTGATCTCGGTTTTAAAGTGCCTCCCACGGCAGAAGAGAAGCTCGTCGCTGTTGACTGCCTATTAAACTCCAAAGCTTTTGATCAAGAAGGTGATCAATACACCGGTGTTTGGGTAAAGTTTCTCCCGAAGCGGAAAGATGAATTTATAAACGAATGGGTTGCTGCTAGTCCTGAAGCACAGCGATTGAGAAAGCTTGGCGAGGATGCGCGAGTTAATGCGATCCTGCGATCTGCAAAGGAGCTTGGTTGGGCTTTAGAGGACTCTGAGAAGCTTGCTTCGGGCGCCTTTACCACATCAGTTTCCTCTGACCCACTTCAAATACCGGCTTCTGATCGCATAGTCAGCCGAAATGACAATCAGGATGAGTATGAACAGATAGAGAATGTTATCGAAGAAATCAGAGATCTTGTTCGTACCGATAATGAAATTGGCAGTGCGCTTGCGGATGGTCGCGAATTGATATCTTCGGAGCTGGAAATAGCAAATGAAGTAACTAAACGTGGAAAGTTCAGAGTTTCTAGCTTGCTTGGTTGGCTCTCTCCCGCTCTTCGATTCCTCGCTGATAAGTTTGCTGGTGGAGCAATCGGCGAGGCGGCGAAGCGACTCCTCGATTTATTGATTGGTCTCCTCTAAATGCCCAAACGCACTGACATCTCCTCGATCCTCGTCATTGGCGCCGGTCCGATCGTTATCGGCCAGGCCTGCGAGTTCGACTATTCCGGCACCCAGGCGATCAAGGCGCTGAAGGAGGAGGGGTACCGGGTGGTCCTGGTCAACTCCAACCCCGCCACGATCATGACCGATCCGGACATGGCCGACGCGACTTATGTCGAGCCGATCACGCCCGACGTGGTCGCCCGGATCATCGAAAAGGAGCGGCCCGACGCCGTCCTGCCGACCATGGGCGGGCAGACCGCGCTGAACACCGCGCTGGCGCTGTTCAATGACGGGACGCTGGAAAAGTACGGCGTCAAGATGATCGGCGCCGATGCCGATGCCATCGACAAGGCCGAAGACCGCCAGCGCTTCCGCGAGGCGATGGACAAGATCGGGCTGGAATCGGCCCGCAGCGGCGTTGCCCACACGGTGGAAGAAGCCTTTGCCGTGCTGGAACGCACCGGGCTGCCCTCGATCATCCGCCCCAGCTTTACCCTGGGCGGCACCGGCGGCGGCGTGGCCTATAACAAGGCCGAATTCGAGGCGATTGTCCGCTCCGGCCTCGATGCCAGCCCCACCACCGAGGTTCTCATCGAAGAGAGCCTGCTGGGGTGGAAGGAATACGAGATGGAAGTCGTCCGCGACCGGAACGACAATGCCATCATCATCTGCTCGATTGAAAACGTCGATCCGATGGGCGTCCACACCGGGGATTCGATCACGGTCGCCCCGGCGCTGACGCTGACCGACAAGGAATACCAGATCATGCGCTCGGCCTCGATCGCCGTGCTGCGGGAAATCGGTGTCGAAACAGGCGGTTCGAACGTGCAGTTCGCAGTCAACCCGAAGGACGGGCGACTGATCGTGATCGAGATGAACCCGCGCGTGTCGCGCTCCTCCGCGCTGGCATCGAAGGCCACCGGCTTCCCGATCGCCCGCGTCGCCGCCAAGCTGGCGGTGGGCTATACGCTGGACGAACTGACCAACGAGATCACCGGGGCGACGCCCGCGAGCTTCGAGCCGAGCATCGACTACGTCGTCACCAAGATCCCGCGCTTCGCCTTTGAAAAGTTCAAGGGGTCCGAGCCGCTGCTCTCCACCGCGATGAAGTCGGTCGGCGAAGTCATGGCAATCGGCCGCAATTTCAAGGAATCGGTCCAGAAAGCGCTGCGCGGGCTGGAAACCGGGCTCGACGGGTTCAACCGGATGCTCAGCCTTGAGGGCGCGGGCCGCGACGCCGTCACTGCCGCGCTTTCGCGCCAGACGCCGGACCGGCTGCTGGTGGTGGCTCAGGCTTTCCGCGAAGGCTTCACGGTCGAGGAAGTCCAGGCGATCACCCATTTCGATCCCTGGTTCCTGCGCCACATCGAGGAAATCATCGCCGAGGAGGCGGCGATCATGGAAAATGGCCTGCCCAACGATGCGGCCGGCCTGCGCCGCCTGAAAGCGATGGGCTTTTCCGACAAGCGGCTGGCGATCCTTGCCGTGCGCGGGGTCGGGGTGGCCGGAGGACTGGGCGAAACGCTCGCCGCGCGTCGTTCCGGCCTGCTCCACGATGCGCTGCGGGCCATGGCCGGGGCGACCACCGAGGAAGAAGTGCGGGCGCTGCGCACCAAACTGGGCGTCCACCCGGTGTTCAAGCGGATCGACAGCTGCGCGGCCGAGTTCGAGGCGATCACGCCCTATATGTACTCGACCTACGAAGGCCCGCTGTTCGGTGCGCCCGAATGCGAGGCCGCGCCCACGGACCGCAAGAAGATCGTCATCCTGGGCGGCGGGCCGAACCGGATCGGGCAGGGGATCGAGTTCGATTACTGCTGCTGCCACGCCTGCTTCGCGCTGGACGAGGCGGGCTATGAAACGATCATGGTCAACTGCAACCCGGAAACGGTTTCGACCGACTATGACACTTCCGACCGGCTCTATTTCGAGCCGCTGACCGGCGAAGACGTGCTGGAAATCCTGCGCACCGAGCAGCGGAACGGCACTCTGGTGGGCGTGATCGTCCAGTTCGGCGGGCAGACCCCGCTCAAGCTGGCGCAGACCCTGGAAGATGCCGGGATCCCGATCCTCGGCACTTCGCCCGACGCGATCGACCTGGCCGAAGACCGCGAGCGGTTTGCGGCGCTGGTCAACAAGCTGGGCCTCAAGCAGCCGGCCAACGGCATCGCCCGCAGCCGCGACGAGGCCGTCGCCGTGGCCAATCGCATCGGCTATCCGGTGCTGATGCGCCCCAGCTATGTGCTGGGTGGCCGGGCGATGGAAATCGTCGACAGCGAAGCGCAGCTCGATGACTACATCAACACCGCCGTCTCGGTGTCTGGCGACAGCCCGGTGCTGATCGACCAGTACCTGCGCGACGCGATCGAATGCGATGTCGATGCGCTGTGCGATGGTGAACAGGTCGTGGTCGCGGGCGTGATGCAGCACATCGAGGAAGCCGGGATCCACTCGGGCGATTCGGCCTGCACTCTGCCGCCCTACAGCCTTTCCGCCGACATCGTGGCCGAGATGGAGCGTCAGGCCGAAGCCCTGGCGCTCGCGCTCGGCGTCAAGGGGCTGATGAACATCCAGTTCGCGGTCAAGGATGGCGAGGTCTACCTGATCGAGGTGAACCCGCGCGCCAGCCGCACCGTGCCGTTCGTCGCCAAGGCGATCGGCCAGCCGGTCGCCAAGATCGCGGCGCGGGTCATGGCGGGCGAGAAGCTCTCCACCTTCCCGCCGTTCAAGCGCGAATTCGATTACATGGCGGTCAAGGAAGCCGTGTTCCCCTTCGCCCGCTTCCCCGGGGTCGATCCGGTGCTTTCGCCGGAAATGAAATCGACCGGCGAAGTGATGGGCATCGACAGCGCTTTCCCGATCGCTTTCGCCAAGAGCCAGCTCGGCGCCGGCACGCGCCTGCCGGAAGGCGGCGTGGCCTTCGTCTCGGTCAAGGACAGCGACAAGCCGGTGATCCTGCCGGCGGTGAAGCAGCTGATCGAACAGGGCTTTTCGGTGATCGCCACGGGCGGCACCCAGCGCTATCTGGCCGAGGCCGGACTGCCGGTGGAGCGGGTCAACAAGGTGGCCGAAGGGCGTCCGCACATTGTCGATCGGATCATCGACGGGGATGTGACGCTGATCTTCAATACCACCGAGGGCTGGCAGAGCCTGAAGGATTCGCAGTCGATCCGTGCGTCCGCGCTGTCGGGCAAGGTGCCGTATTACACCACGGCGGCCGCTTCGGTGGCCGCGGCGGAGGCGATTGCTGCACTGCGGCACACCAGCCTTGAAGTGCGGTCGTTGCAGGACTATTATAACAGCTGATCAATCACGCCCTCCCGACATTGGCGACTGGATTGGCCCGCAGCCGGAACGGCGCGGGACAGGGTTCTAGTCTCTGGGCAGGGCGGCAGGAGGACAGGACGAGATGGCAAGTGTCGAAAAGCTGCCGATGCTGGCGGAAGGCTATGAACGCCTGATTGCCGAGCTGAAGGCGCTGCGCGAGGAGCGCCCGAAGATCGTCGACGCGATCGAGGAAGCGCGCGCCCATGGCGACCTGTCGGAGAACGCCGAGTATCACGCCGCCAAGGAACGGCAGGGCCAGGTCGAAATGTCGATCGCGGACCTGGAAGACAAGGTCAGCCGGGCGCAGATCGTCGATCCGGCGACGCTGTCGGGTGACAAGATCATCTTCGGCGCGACCGTCACTCTGCTGGACGATGACGACAAGCCGGTGAAGTACCAGATTGTCGGACCTTACGAGGCCGACGCCAAGCTGGGCCGGATCAGCTACAACTCGCCACTGGGCAAGGCCCTGATCGGCCGCCGGGTCGACGACGAGATCGAGGTTTCGGTGCCTGCGGGTGACCGGTTCTATCTGGTCCAGAAGATCGAGTTCATCTGATTGGCCGCGCCCGGTGCCGGTGGCACGGGTGCATGGGGCTGAACCCACACATTGTCATCCCCGCGAAAGCGGGGATCCATGGCGCAATCCTGGCCCACGGATCCCCGCTTTCGCGGGGATGACGAAAAGTGTTGTTATCGCCTGATCCTCGCGCGCCTCAGCGCTTCAGCATGTCCGGCTGGAGCAGGCGGTGCAGGTGCACCACCACGTATTTCATTTCGGCATCGTCGACGGTGCGCTGGGCCTTGTCGCGCCAGGCCTCTTCGGCGGCGGCGTAATCGGCATAGACGCCGACGTAATCGAGGTTCTCCAGATCGACGAATTCAAGGGTCTGCGGGTCCTTGACGCGGCCGCCGATCACCAGGTGAAGTTTCTGTTCGCTCATGGCTGCTTTCCGGGGAGGGATGGATGGCCGCGCGCATAGTCGGGTGGCCTGCCCAAGGCAAGTACCACCAAGGTCTTACGAACGCTTAACGGCGCAGTTGCGCGGCAATCCGGATCGCTTCTGCGGCCAGTTTCACCCCGGTGCTGCGGGCACTGCGCGAGGCGCTTTCGGCGGCTTCCCCGGCGCGGCGACGCAGCGGCGCGGTGCCTTCGTCCAGCCGGGCAAGACCCTCGCGGGCATTGTCGGCCGCCGCATCGCGGGCATTGCGGCTGAGCGCCAGCGCCAGCTCGGCGCCTACGGTGGCGAGACCCAGTGCCCGGGTGCCCAGCTTCGATCCGGTCTTGCGCGGGATCAGCGCGCCGACCAGCAGGCCGGCACCGGCTCCTGCGGCCACGACCAGCCACGGGTGTTCCTGCGCCAGCGTGCGCCAGTCCTCGGGCGGATAGGCGTCGGCCGGAGCCTTGCGCGGGGGCAGGGCAGGCAACACTTCGCTCTCCCGCGTCAGGCGGTCTTGCGATGCGGCGATCCGCTCACGGATCCGGTCCTGCTTGTCCTTGGCACTGCTCACGCGTCTGGCTCCATCTCGCTGTCCGGCGCTGCGTTATCGTCCTGATTCTGAACCGATCCTTGCCCGAACCAGTCCTGCGCCGCCTGGACCAGCGGCTTGCGGAAGGTCCACAGCGCCAGCGCGCCAATCGTGGCAGCAATCACGCCCTTGCTTTGCCCGGCAATCTCCAGCCCCTTGTCGATTGCCTTGGCGGCCTCGTCCACCGCCTTGGCCTTGACCCGCTCCGGGACCGGGCGGGCGGCCAGATCGGCCTTCACCCGGCCCAGCCGCGCATCGAACAGCCCGCGTGCGGCCTGGCGGTTGCGGCGGTCTTCGGCCAGGCGGCTTTCGGCATCACTCATGCCGGGGGCTCCTGCTCGGCGATTTGCGCGGCAGCGCGCTTCCAGCGGCGCACGGCGGTAATTCCGGAAATTGCACCCAGCACGACCAGCCCGGCCACCACCACGCCGGTCGCGGCCAGCGCGCCAAGCTTTGGCGTCAGCGCCAGGACCAGGCCCAGCACCAGCGCCATCAGCGCAAAGAACAGCAAGGCAAGCGCCAGCGCCCCCCAGCCGGCCACCGCCTTGGCCGCTTCGCCCGCGACCAGCGCGCGGCTTTTCTGATAGGCAAGCTCCGCTTCCAGCAAGGTCCGGCCATCGTCGACCAGCTGGCGGACATCGTCCACCAACGAACGTTCGGCCGGATCCTCGGCAATCAGCGGCGGCTGTTGATCATCGGCCATGGCGGCAGGCGCAAACCGGATCAGGCTTCGTTGTTCGATCCGCCCTTGAACAGGCGCGAAACAAGGAAGCCGGCCACCGCGGCGATGCCCAGCGCCAGGGCCGGGCTCTTGCGGACGAATTCCTTGGCATCGTCGCCCAGCTCGTTCAGATCCTTGGCCTCGATCTTGGCGGCGGTTTCCTGCATCGAGCGGGCCGCGGTACGGGCATAGTCGCCGTACTTCACGCCCAGCTTCTCATCGATCGTCCCGGCATTGTCGGCCACGATCTTGCCCAGGCTGGCAATCGCGTCGCTGGTCTTGGCCTTGCCTTCGACGGCCAGATCGCCGGCGCGGACCTTGGCCTGGCTGGCCAGTTCCTTGGCATCGCCGACCCAGTCCTCGCTCTTGGCGGACAGCTGTTCCTTGTAGGCACCGGCCTTGGCCTGGGCATCCTTGCTCAGCGCCTGGGCCTTGGCCTGGGCGTCCTTGGTCAGGGTCTGGGCCTTGGTCTGTGCTTCGCTGGCCAGGGCCTGGGCACCGGCCTTGGCTTCCTCGATCGCCTTGGCGAACTTGGCCTTTGCTTCGGCGGTGGCCGGGGCAGCCTTGGCGGCTGCGGGCTTCTTGGCCGCAGGCTTGCGGGGAGCGGCCGGCTTCTTGGCGGCGGCGGTCTTTTCGGGGGTCTTGGCCATCGGTCTACCCTTCTTGGCGCCCGCACGCGGCGGGCCTGATAATTCCTATGTGGTACCGTGATAGAACGGCTGCAAGGGCTTGTCATGCTGCATTGCAACTTGCCTCGCCGCGCCCCCCTGCTAAGGGAGCCGCCATCAGCGCAAAAGGAGCCTTTCCGCCATGACCGCGATCATCGACATCCACGCCCGCGAAATCCTCGACAGCCGGGGCAACCCCACCGTTGAAGTCGATGTCCTGCTGGATGACGGTTCGTTCGGCCGCGCGGCGGTTCCGTCGGGCGCCTCCACCGGCGCGCACGAAGCCGTCGAACTGCGTGACGGCGACAAGAGCCGCTACCTCGGCAAGGGCGTCCGGGCTGCGGTCAAGGCCGTGAATACCGAGATCAGCGATGCCCTGCTGGGCCGCGATGCCGAGGATCAGCGCGATATCGACGCGGTGATGATCGAGCTGGACGGAACCGAGAACAAGGGCCGGATCGGGGCCAACGCGATCCTCGGCACCTCGCTGGCCGTGGCCAAGGCCGCCGCCAATGCCCGCGGCCTGCCGCTCTATGCCTATGTCGGCGGGGTTTCGGCCCATGTTCTGCCGGTGCCGATGATGAACATCATCAACGGCGGCGAACATGCCGACAACCCGATCGATTTCCAGGAATTCATGATCATGCCGGTCGGTGCGCCGACTCTGGCCGAAGCGGTCCGTTGGGGCGCGGAAGTGTTCCACACCCTGAAGAAGGGCCTGCACGAAAAGGGCCTAGCCACGGCGGTGGGCGATGAGGGCGGTTTTGCCCCGAACCTGTCCAGCACCCGCGCCGCTCTGGATTTCATCATGGAATCGATCGCCAAGGCGGGCTTCCAGGCGGGCACCGACATCAAGCTGGCGCTGGACTGCGCCGCGACCGAGTTCTTCAAGAACGGCAAGTACGAGATCAGCGGCGAGGGCCTCTCGCTGAGCCCGGTGGAAATGGCTGACTACCTCGCCGCGCTGTGTGCCGATTACCCGATCGTCTCGATCGAGGACGGCATGAGCGAAGACGATTTCGAAGGCTGGAAAGCCGTGACCGACCTGATCGGAAACAAGGTCCAGCTGGTCGGCGATGATCTGTTCGTCACCAATCCCAAGCGTCTGACCATGGGCATCGGCAAGGGCCTGGCCAATTCGCTGCTGGTCAAGGTCAACCAGATCGGCTCGCTCTCTGAAACGCTCGATGCGGTCAGTATCGCCCAGCGTAACGGCTACACCGCCGTGATGTCGCACCGTTCGGGCGAGACCGAGGACGCAACCATTGCCGATCTGGCGGTCGCCACCAACTGCGGCCAGATCAAGACTGGCAGCCTTGCCCGCTCTGACCGGCTCGCCAAATACAACCAGCTGATCCGGATCGAGGAAGAGCTGGGCGATGCGGCGCGCTATGCCGGCCCGGCGGCTTTCGGGCGGCTCGCCTAAAGCGATTGCCAAGCCCCTCTCTTATCGTTTAACCGTGCGCTTAAACGATAAGAGAGAGGAGCGCCGATGGGCGATTTTCCGACGCACCCTAGTGCGGTGCAGCCGGATTGGCTGAATGACCGTTTGCTCGCGGCCGGGCTGCTGGATCGCGGCGAGGTTACTGCCGTTCGCTGGGAACCGATCGGCACCGGGCAGGTGGGCGACAGCGCCCGATTTCATCTGAGCTATGACCGCGCCGGGGCCGGTCCGGCCACACTGGCCGGCAAGTTCCCGGCGGAAGACCAGATGAGCCGCGGCACGGCGGCTGCCTTCGGACTCTATGCCAAGGAAGTCGGGTTCTACCGTGAAGTCGCTCCCCAACTGGGCGTGCGCGTACCGCAGGCGCTGGCGGCGGAAATTGCCGACGACGGCGTCGATTTCGTCCTGCTGTTTGAAGACCTCGGTCCGGCCCGCGGCGGTAACCAGCTGGCCAGCTGTTCCGCCGCCGATGCCCGCGCCGGGATCCGCCAGGCAGCGGCGATCCACGGACCGAGCTGGGGCAACGAAGCCCTGACCGGGATCGACTGGCTTCAGCCCAGGGAAGGGCAGGCCGAGCAGATCAAGGCGCTCTACGGCAATGCCCAGGCGATCTTCCGCGAGCGATATGCGGGCAGCCTCGAGCCGGAATTCATGGCGATCTGCGAAGAGCTGAACGAGGCCAGGGAGCACTGGTTCGGGCGTGAGGGCGGGCCGAAGTCGATCGTTCATGGCGATTTCCGGCTCGACAACATGCTGTTCGACATCAAGGGCGGGGCGGAGGAAATCGCGGTGCTGGACTGGCAGACCGTGGCCGCCGGCAATCCGCTGATGGACATCGGCTATTTCCTCGGCACCGGGATTGGCGACGAACTGCGCCGCGCGCATGAGGATGAGCTGCTGGAGCTTTACTGCGCGGAAATGACCGCGCGCGGGGTTGCGCTGACCAAAGACGCGATCTGGGACGATTACGTGCTGGGCGCGGTCCACGGCATTTCCACCGCCGTATTTAGCGCCGCCTATGTCGAGCGCACGGAGCGCGGCGATGCGAATTTCCTCTCCATGGCCCGCGGCGGCTGCGCCCTGGCGCTGCAGCACGGCAGCATGGCCAAACTGAAAGGCTGATCTGATGGTCCTGACCAAAGGCGATGACTATCCGCTGCACCAGACCCCGGAACCGGTGGCCTATGCCGGAACCGACCGGAACTTCTACGATCGGTATTTCTTCAACGGTTATGCGCCCGACGGGTCGGGCTTTTTCGCCGTGGCGCTGGGGGTCTATCCGCACCTCAACGTGATGGATGCGCACTTTTCGACGATCCGCGACGGGGTGCAGTACAACCTGCACGCCAGCAAGGAACTGGGAATGGAGCGGCTCGATCTGCAGGTCGGGCCGATCCGGATCGAGATCCTGGAGCCGCTGCAGAAATTGCGGGTGGTGGTGGATGGCGAAGGGCTGAAGGCCGACCTCACCTTTACCGGCCGCGCCTTTCCGATCGAGGAGCCGCGCTTCATCCACCGGATCGGGCCGCGCACCTTCATGGACTATACCCGCCTGACCCAGAACGGCCATTACACCGGCTGGATCGAAGTTGACGGGGAGCGGCAGGATTGCGCCCCCGGCACGGCCGGCACGCGCGACCGCAGCTGGGGCGTGCGCCCGGTCGGCACCCGCGATGAGCAGCCGCACAGCACCGGGGTGATCCCGGGGTTCTTCTGGCAGTGGACCCCGATCAATTTCGGGGACCGCTCGGTGTTCTTCCACGTCAATGCCGATGCCAAGGGCAACAAGTGGAACACCCGCGCGGTGATCGCGCCCGACGGTGCCGATGCCGCCGCACTGTTCGATACCGAAGGCGAAATGGAATCGCCCCTCGCCAAGGGCACGCGCTGGCCGGAAAAAGGCACCCTGGTGATCGACGGGCCGGACGGTCCGGAAACGCTGACCTTCGAACCGGTCGGCCGGTTCCAGATGCGCGGAATCGGCTATACCTCGCCCAAGTGGGGCCACGGCCTGTGGCATGGCGCGCTGGCGGTTGAGCGCGAGGATTTCGGCCTGCTGCAGTGCGATCCGGGATCGATGGACAATTACCACGTCCAGCTGCCCTGCAAGGTCGTTTCCGATCGCCACGGCGAAGGTTTCGGGGTATTCGAACAGCTGATCATCGGCCCTTACAAGCCCTATGACCTGAAGGAGTTCATGGACCTTGGCTGAACACAGGAAAAGATCGTGGTGGGCCCCGGCGGCGACGGTTTCCGTCGGTCTGATGGTGGGCCTGCTGACCGGCTGGGCGGCGATCACCGGAGGTATGGGCGGAAAGAACTATTCCGGCTGGTATGGCAGCGACGTGACCGGATCGGCCGACGCCGGGCCCTGGCTGCGCGCGCGCGTGGCGATCAGCGGGCTGCTGGCGCTCAACAAGAGCCAGGCGGTCTACTTCACGCGCAAGACCGACGATGCCGGAGAGCGCTTTCGCGAGGATTGCCGCTACCGGGTGAGTGGGACGCAGCTGCCGGGGCAGTGGTGGTCGGTGACGGTCTATGCCGCCGACAACTATCTGCCGCTCAACGATGATGACGCCCTCTCGTTCGATTCGACCGAAGTGAAGCCGGACCCGAACGGCAAGTGGACGGCGCTGCTCGGCCCGGCCCGGCCCGAAGGGGAGGCCTGGGCCTCGACCCGCAACGCCGGAGAATTCGACATCACGCTGCGGATCTATCAGCCCGGCGCCGGGGCACAGGCCGATTACAGTTCGATCCCGATGCCCAGCGTCACCAAGCTCGATTGCGGAGGCAAGGCATGAACCGCCGTCTCAAGCTGGCGATCCTGTTCGCCGTATCGGCCGTGGTCGGCCATCTCGCGCTGGTGCTGTTTGTGCCGCATTTCCTGATGGGCGTGGCGATGGACCGCGTCGGGCAGGGGGGCAAACTGGTCAACCAGTTCCAGTTCGGCCCGCGCACCACCCAGAATTCGCGCAATATTGTGCGGCCATCACCGGACCTGGCCTATTCGACCTGCGTCTATGACCTGAAGGACGGACCGCTGCTGATCGAGGCCGCGCCAAGCCCCAACCAGGGTTATGTTTCGCTCTCGGTCTTCGCCGCCAATACCGACAATATCGCGGTGTTCGACAGCGCGCAGCAGCCGCAAGGCATCCGTTTCGTGCTGGCCCGCGAAGGGCAGCCGGTGCCCGACGGGGTGCAGGTCGTGCGATCCCCGTCGGACAAGGGCATGGTGCTCGATCGGCGACTTGCGCCGACTGCGGAGCTGTTCGCCGCCGTCGACCAGGCCCGCCGCCTGGACAAGTGCGAACCGGTCGGCAGGTAGCCTACTTCAGGATCGTCACGTGGCCGGTCTTGGTGTGCTTCATCTGGCCGCCGGTGATGACCATGGTCAGCGGGGCGCCGGTCTGAAGCCCGGTGCTGACCTTCTCGCCAAAGGTAGCGCCCTGGGTGGTCCGGCCGGCCGTGCCTGACGAACAGGTCACCGTGGCGTGTTCGATTACCATCGACTCTGCACCGCGGCCGAGCTGGGCCTTGGCGATGTGCTTGCCCATGCAGATCTTGGCAAGGACCGGGCTGGCCTTGTCAAAATGCAGAGTCAGCGACGATACTTCCGACAGGGTCCCGGCATAGGCCAGATCAGCCCGGCCATCGCCATCGAGATCGCCCGCGGCGACATTGACCCCGCCGCGCAGCGACTGGCTGTTCTGGCTGGCGGTCAGTTTGGTGACGCCGCCGCGCTGGGCCTGGGCGCCTTGGCCGGAGGCCGCCAAGGGTTCCTTCGTGCGCTTGCCGCTGGCCTGGCCGGTGGCCGGATCGCGCGGCGAGACGATGGTGCTGCAGGTGCCGGACTGGCAGGCTCCGAACGACCATCCATCCAATGCGACCTCGGTTGCCGCTTCGCCGTCGACGCCGTCGAACTTGATGTAGCCGGCGGTGGTGGCCAAGGCCGGCGCGGCCAGCAGCAGGGCGGCAGTAAATGCGATGCTTGAGGCTGTGTGTTTCATGTGCCCCTCTCCCTTGTTGTTTGGTCCGGGCAAGCTGCCTTGCTCGGACTGAACGGGTGATGGGCCTCTCGTTGTCTGAGAGCAAGCTTTGCCTGTCACCCCCCCGGGGTGGACACGGCCTTGTTCAGCAGGGTGATCTGATCGGGCATCAGCTCGATATCGATCGCCTCGACCAGTTCGTCGAGCTGGTCGGCCGTGGTTGCGCTGGCAATCGGGGCGGCTATGCCGGGCTGGTCAAGCAGCCAGGCCAGCGCCACCTGGGCCACGGTTGCCTCGCATTCGGCGGCGACCTTGTCCATCACGGCCAGCAGCGCCGGGCCTTGCCCGTCGTGGTACTGCTTGACCCGCTCGCCGCGCGGATAGCGGGCGAAGTCGGCGGGCTTGCGATACTTGCCGGTCAGATAGCCACTGGCGAGCCCGAAATAGGGCAGCATGGCGATATCGTTGGCCACGCAGAAGTTCTGGTAATCGGGATCGAAATCGGCCCGTTCCAGCAGGTTGTACTGGTTCTGCAGCACGGTGTAGCCCGGCAGCCCCTGCGCCTTGGCAGCTGCGACCGCGCCGCGCAGGCGTTCCTCGGTAAAGTTCGAAGCGCCAAGTTCCCGCACCTTGCCGGCCGCCACCAGCGCGGCGAAACCGGCCGCGACTTCGTCCTGCGGCACGCTCTCATCATCGCGGTGGGCGTAATAGAGATCGACGTAGTCGGTCTGCAGGCGCTCGAGCGAGCCGTTGAGGCGCGCTTCCAGCGTGGCGGGGTTGAGATCGCCGCCGTTCGGGCCATAGCCGGTCTTGGTGGCGATGCGCATGTCCTTGCGCACGCCGCGATCCTTCATCCAGGCGCCGATCACGGTCTCGCTCTCGCCGCCCTTGTGGCCGGGGACCCAGGCCGAATAGACTTCGGCGGTGTCGATCATCCGCCCGCCGGCCTCGTAGAAGGCGTCGAGCACTTCGAAGCTGGTGTCCTGATCGGCGGTCCAGCCGAACACGTTGCCGCCCAGCACCAGCTTGAGGCCCGAAAGGGAAGGGTGCCGGCTCATGCGAACTTCTCCCGCAGGGCGAGGAGGGCAATCGCGGCCTTGGCCGCCTCGCCGCCCTTGTCCTTCTGTTTCGGATCGGCGCGGACCAGCGCCTGCTCTTCGTTCTCGACCGTCAGGATGCCGTTGCCGATGGCAATGCCATCCATGGTCAGGGCCATGATCCCGCGCGCGCTTTCGCCCGCGACGATCTCGAAGTGATAGGTCTCGCCCCGGATCACCACGCCGATGGCAACGAAGCCGTCATAGAGCTGGGCCTGATCGGCCAGCGCGATCGCACCGGGGATTTCCAGCGCGCCGGGAACGGTGATGCCGTCCACCTGATGCCCCGCAGATTTCAGCGCGGCGCGCGCGCCGTCGACCAGCATGTCGTTGAGATGATCGTAAAAGCGGGCTTCGACAATGAGGAAACGGGCCACGGTCTTATCCTTCCTGGATCGGGCGTTCGCCCACGATGTTGAGGCCATAGCCTTCGATGGCGACGATGTTGCGATGCGAATTGGTGAGCAGGATCATGTCGTGGATGCCCAGATCGGCCAGGATCTGCGCACCGATACCGTAGGCGCGCAGGTCCATTTCCGGCCCCTTGGTGCCGCCCAGTTCGGCGCTGAGCTGATCGGGCGAGGTCGGCATCAGCAGCACGATCACTCCGGCTTCGTTCTGGCCGATGGCGTCCATCGCGCGCTGCAGGGTGCGCTTGCGCGGGCCGGGCTTGCCCAGCACGTCGGAGAAGATCGAGATGCTGTGCATCCGCACCAGGGTCGGCTCGCCCGGCACCACATGGCCCTTCTGGAGCACGATGTTGACCGACCCGTCGACCTTGTTGCGATAGGTCTTGGCGGTCCATTCCCCGCCGTAATCGGACGTGAAGGGAGCCTCACTGACGCATTCGACCAGCCGGTCGTTCTTGCGGCGGTATTCGATCAGGTCGCGGATCGTGCCCATCTTCAGACCGTGCCGGCGCGCGAAGGGAATCAGGTCGTCCATTCGCGCCATGGTCCCGTCCTCGTTCATGATCTCGCAGATCACGCCCGAGGGGTTGAGACCAGCCAGGCGCGAAATATCGACCGAGGCCTCGGTATGCCCGGCGCGGACCAGGGTGCCGCCATCGCGGGCGATCAGCGGGAAGACGTGGCCCGGAGTGACAATATCGTCCCGGCCCTTGGTGGCATCGATCGCCACGGCAACGGTGCGGGCGCGGTCCCCGGCGGAAATGCCGGTAGTCACGCCTTCGCGCGCCTCGATCGAGACGGTGAAGGCGGTTTCGTGCCGGGTGCCGTTGTCGCGGCTCATCAGCTCCAGGCCAAGCTGCTCGGTCCGCTGGCGGGTCAGGGTAAGGCAGATCAGCCCGCGGCCGTGGGTGGCCATGAAGTTGATCGCGTCGGGCGTGGCCATCTGGGCCGGGATGACCAGATCGCCTTCGTTCTCGCGGTCCTCGTCATCGACCAGGATGAACATCCGGCCGTTGCGGGCTTCCTCGATGATCTCCTCGATCCCGACCAGCACCGGCTCTTCTTCGCTGTCCCACAGGAAGCGTTCCAGCTTGCGCAGGGTATCGGCGGTGGGGTTCCAGCCGTCGTCGGTGCAATCGCGCAGGGTGTTGGCGTGTAGCCCCGCTGCGCGGGCCAGGCCGGCGCGGGACATGCCTCCGTCAGAGACGAGGCGGCGGACGCGTTCGATGATGTTGGTCGACATGATTCGCCGGGTATCACATTATAATGTGATACCCAAGGCTGGATATCACATTGCTGTAAATCAGTCGCCCTTGAACACCGGCTTGCGCTTTTCGAGGAAGGCGTTGACCGCTTCGGCGTTGTCCTTGGTGGCGTGAGCCACGGCCTGCATCGCGGCCGACATTTCCAGCACCTGGCCGATGCTCATCGACTGGGCGTCCCAGATCAGCCGCTTGGCCATCCGCACCGCGAACGAGGGGTTGCAGGCAATTCGCAGCGCCATCTTGCGCGCGGCGTCCAGCAGTTCGGCATCGGGCACGACCTGGTTGACCAGGCCGATCTTGAGCGCCTCCGCCGCGTCGATCGTCTCGCCGGTCAGGGTCAGTTCGGCGGCCTTGGAAAACCCGACGATGCGCTGGATCAGCCAGGCCCCGCCATCGCCGGGGATGATCCCCAGCTTGACGAAGCTCTCGGCAAACTTGGCGCTTTCCCCCGCGACGCGCAGATCGCACATGCAGGCCAGGTCCAGCCCGGCGCCGATCGCCGGGCCGTTGACCGCGGCAATCACCGGCACTTCCAGCGCGGCGAAGGCCAGCGGCAGGCGCTGGATCCCGCTCTTGTAATTGCGGCGGGTGCGGGCCGGCAGGCTGGCGTTTAGCCCGCCCGAATCCGGCAGCATCGCCTTGAGGTTACCGCCGGCGGAAAAGGCGCTGCCGGCCCCGGTCAGGATCGCGACGCGGACCTTGGGATCGTCCTCCATCTGCTGCAGCGTATCAAGCAGCGCCTCGATCAGATCGAGGTCCGAGATCGGATTTCGCAGTTCCGGCCGGTTCAGCGTGATCGTGGCAATGCCGTCGGCATCGAGCGAATAGAGGACGGGGCTGTCCATGGTCGGGCTCTCTCCAGTCAGGGGCGTTTCTGGCGCTTTGGCACGGTGGTGCGCGTGCGACAAGCCGGTCAGGGCCAGATCCGCTCGATGAACCAGAAGCTGGAAATCGTGCCGATCAGGTAGGTCGCGGTCAGAGTCGCGGGGTGCAGCGCGCGTGGAGCGAAGCGGCGGGTGAGGGCGATCAGCACCATCACTGCGGCAATGATCACCAGCTGCCCGGCCTCGACCCCCAGATTGAAGGTCAGCAGCGCGGTCGGCACGTCGCTTTCCGGCAGGCCGATCTCGCGCAGCGCGCCGGCAAAGCCGAAGCCGTGGATCAGGCCGAACAGGAAAGCGACCAGCCAGGGCAGGCGCTCGGTCAGGCTGGGGTTGGCCGGATCGCGCTTCACGATCTCCACCGCCAGGAAAATGATCGACAGCGCCACCAGCGCCTCGACCGGGGCCTGAGCGAGCCCGACAATGCCCAGCGTCGATCCGATCAGGGTGATCGAATGGGCCACGGTGAAGGCTGTCGCCGCCTTGATCACCGCACCCGTGCGGCCGATCAGCAGGACCAGCGAGATCACGAACAGCAGGTGGTCGTACCCTTCCAGGATGTGTTCCACCCCCAGCACGAAATAGCTGCGCGCCACTTCCCAGCGGTCTGGAATAGTGGCGACTTCGACCATCGCCTCGTCCTGGGTCAGCCGTGCGGCCTGGACCGGACGGTTCAGCGGGGCGATCCGCAGCAGCGCATCGGTGAAAGCCGCGTCCATGCCGGAGAGGCCGACCTGCGATCCGGCAAGGTCCCTGGTGCAGGTCAGGCGGCTTTCGGCGACCAGCACCAGCCCTTCGACCCGCGCCTGGGGCGGAGACTGGGTGCAGAAGTCCGGGAAAGCCGGACGGGTGCGGGTGGCGAGGCCGCCCAGCACCGGAGCCTTCCACACCAGCTTCCAGGTCTGCGCATCCTGCTGGGTGAACTCCAGATAACCCGGGCGCAGTTCGTCGGCCCGCGCGGGCAGGGCGGCCAGCGCGGTGAACAGGGCAAGGAGCAGGACGATCAGGCGGTTCACTTCGGCAGCTCGATCACCACGTCATAGCCCTTGAGGATGCGCTGGTAGGCCTCATCGCGGGCCTTGGCGCCGGCTCCGGCGCGCCAGTCGTTCTCCACGCGTTGGCGGACCTTGGCCAGCTTCGGCGGCTCGGCCGCAGCGCGCCGCTCGATCCGCACCAGATGCAGCCCCAGACCCGAAGCGACCGGGCCGGTCCATTGGCCGACCGGCAAGCGGCGCAGGTTGAGCGTGAACTCGTCCCCGAACAGGCCGGAGGTTTCGTTCGAACCGGCATTGTCCATGCGGGCGGGGATCGGCGCGGGCAGGCCCGAGACTTGCTCACCCTTGCGCAGACGGGCGAGCTCCGCCTCTGCCTTCAGACGGTTTTCCGGCGTGTCCGCACCAAGGTAGACCTGCTGGAAGGTGACCCGCGGATCCTCGGCATAACGGGCCGGGTCCTTGTCGATCATCGCTTGCAGTTCGGCATCGCTGGGGGTGCGGGTTTCGGCATCGGCAACGGCCAGCGTCTCCATCTTGCGCCGCATCCGCCGGACCACGACCTCGTCGTTCTGGTCGAGGCCGAGTGCCAGAGCCTCGCGGTAATAGACCTGGTCCCGTACCCAGTCAGCGATCAGGCCGTCGGTCTCGTCCTTGGTCGGCAGGCGGCGGAAGGAATCGTAGAACCGGCCGACCAGCGCGCCGACGACCTTCTCGTCGACCACGATCCGCCGCTCGCCCAGATCCGGTGCGCGGCCCGACAGCAGGGCGAAAACCAGCGCCCCGGCGATGAGAAAATGCACCAGCGGCTCTTTCAGCAGCCGCCGGGCGGTATCCTTGAATTGCATGGTTCAGCCCGGGTTATACCAGATCGCCGAGGTGTAGGCGCGTTCCTGGTGCTTGAGGGGAATTTCCGGCGGCAGGGTCAGCTTGTACTTGACCATGTCGTAAGCCATCCAGGTCGGGGTCGGGATCTGCAGCACGCGGACGTAATAGAACGCGCGCTGGCCGGGCTGGAATTCCGGATCGGTCCAGACCGTCGCCAGCGTCGGTGCGCCGATCGTGTTCTGGTAGGTCGCGGTGGCCACATCGACCGTATCGCCCACCGCCGGAACCTTGCCGTTCACCGGCTGGCGCTTGTCCATGTCCGACCAGACCACGTCGAACACCTTTTCATGCGCCTTGCCGGCCGCATCGACCCAGCCCTTGACCACCTGGACGCGGTCCAGGTTGGCATCTTCAGGGTCTTTCAGTGCCGAAATCAGGAAGCTGGGCTTGCCCGTGCCGCCCGGCTTCAGTTCGCCGCCCATCGGTACACCGCGGGCGTAACCGGCCTTGACGAAATCGCCCTGCAGGTCCGCTTCCTTGAAATCCCAGCCGCCGAACACGCGCACCACCATGCGCGGCCCGGTGGTGGCATAGACCTCGCGCCGCATCATCGCATCGAAGATCGCCTCGCGGGTGTTGGACGTGGCCCAGACGGCGGCATAGCCGCTGGCCAGGCTTTCCCAGTTCATTCGGCCCGAATTGACTCCGGGCACAAAGCCGGCAGTCGCCCGCTTTGGCCCGGGCTCCACCCCGGTGTGCTTGCCGAAGAAGTTGTTCTCGTCCGGCGTGGAGAGCGAGGTGTGGCTGTCGGTTGAGCCGATTACCCCGAACTTGTAGGGGTTCACCCCGGTGCGCTGCTCGATCAGCAGACCGCGCTTCAGCGCCTCGCGGACATAGGAACCGGGCAGGTCGCCTTGCTTGGTGGCAATGTTGCCCAGCAGGTTGAACTTTTCCCACCCGGCCACGCCGTAACCGGCGAACTCGTCGTTCGGCGACATGAAGGGATGAGCTTCGCTGTCCCCCTTGATCTGGGTGATTTCCACCACCGGTTCGCGCGCGGCGCGGCGGCGGGCGTAATCCGCGCTCATCGGGCCGCCGTTCGGTTCGGTGAGCATCCACATCAGACCGTTGGAAACGTTGCCGTTGTGCGGAATGGCCAGCACCTTGCCGCCGGTGTTCTTTTCGTAGGCTTCCATCTTGGCCCACAGGTCATCCGGCCACAGGCTGTCTTGCGGATCCCACGGGGTGATGGTGGAAACCTTGTCCTTCCCGTCGCGGAAGATGACGTTGCGGTGCAGGTTGTTGCCGGTCTGCATCAGGGTGTATTCAAAGCCCATGAAGGCAGTGAACTTGCCCGGTTCGTTGTACCGCTCGACCGTGTCCATATGCTCGGACCAGAGCTTCAGCGTGCGTTTCTCGGCCGCTTCCTTGTCATTCATGAAGGCCGGGGTGTTGCCCGATGCACGCGCCGCCAGCATTTCCCCGGTCGCCTTCAGCGATCCTTCCGGGCCTTCGTGCATCAGATCGTACCAGCGCAGCGCAATCGGATCAGTCAGCAACATGCGCGGCGCTTCGTAAAGTGCCTTGGTCGCGCCGATCCCCTCGGCGTGGTCGCTGATCACCAGAAAGTCGAGCGGGCGGGCTAGCTTGGCCTTGGTCCCGGTCGTTGCTTCCACTTCCTCGCCCCGGGCAAAGCGCAGTGCTGCTTCGGGATCGAGCCGGGTGCCGAACCCGAAGGCATCGACCGAGTTGCTGGTGTGAAGGTGGGTATCGCCCCAATAGACCTGTTCCGGATAGGCCGTATTCTTCACTTCGGCCTTGCTGCCACTGGCCTGCGACAGTTTCTCGCAGCCGCTGATCAGCGCGGTTGAAGCCAGTAGCAGTGCCGCCGTGGCGATTGTCTTGCGCATTCCCCTTACCCCCTAGACCGGATTGTACCAGATCGGCGAAGTATAGCCGCGCTCCTGCTGCTTGAGCGGGATTGCGGGATCGAGCTTCAACTTGAATCGAACCATGTCGAACGCAACCCAGGTCGGGGTCGGGATCTCGAGCACGCGCACGTAATAGAACGCCCTCAATCTCGGATCGAATTCCGGGTCGGTCCAGACGGTAGCCAGGCTGGGCGCGCCGATCGTGTTGGCATAGCTGGCCGTGGCGACATCGACCGTATCGCCGACGGCCGGGACCTTGCCACCCGCCATGGGGCGCTTGTCCATATCGGACCAGACCACGTCGAAGACCTTTTCCTGCGCCACGCCATTTCCATCGACCCAGCCCTTGACCACCTGGACACGGTCGAGATTGGCGCCCTGCGGATCCTTCAGGGCAGAGATGACCAGGCGCGGGGCGCCGCTGCCCGGCTTGAGGTCGCTGCCCATTGGCACGCCGCGTTCGTAGCCGGTCTTGACCCAGTCGCCCTTGAGGTCATCGGCGGTAAAGTCCCAGCCGCCGAATACCCGCAGCACCATGCGCGGGCCGGTGGTGCCATAGACCTCCTTGCGCATCATCGCATCGAAGATCGCCTCGCGGGTGTTGGCGGTGGCCCACACCGCCGCATAGCCGCTGGCGAGGTAATTCCAGCCGACCCGTTCATCGACCCGGCCCAGTCCCTGCG
>ERZ761602.2748-NODE-2748-length-26564-cov-24.686597_pt1 | contig 26564 bp, 20 predicted proteins | sample MGYA00512165_ERZ761602 | MGnify/ENA primary metagenome ERZ761602 (study PRJEB28899, sample SAMN02445085) | bioreactor sludge metagenome | biome: EBPR sludge; isolation source: Thorneside wastewater treatment plant | place: Australia: Brisbane, Thorneside...
CATGAGCGCAAGTCTGATCAAAGTCCCACAAGGCGGCCAGAAAATCATTCCGGGACAAGCTATCCCGGATAACCCGATCATCCCGTTCATCGAAGGCGACGGTATTGGCATCGACATTACGCCGGTGATGATCAAGGTCGTCGACGCGGCCGTCGCCAAGGCCTACGGTGGCCAGAAGAAGATCGCCTGGATGGAAGTCTACGCGGGCGAGAAGTCGACCCAGATGTACGGTTCCGATGTTTGGTTGTCGGCAGAAACGCTCGATACGCTCAAGGAATACTCTGTTTCGATCAAGGGGCCGATGACCACCCCGGTCGGTGGCGGCATCCGTTCGCTGAACGTTGCCCTGCGCCAGGAGCTCGATCTGTACCAGTGCGTCCGCCCGATCCAGTACTTCCGCGGCGTCCCTTCGCCGCTCAAGGACCCGTCGAAGACCAACATGGTGATCTTCCGCGAAAACACCGAGGACATCTACGCCGGCATCGAGTGGCTGGCCGGTAGCGAAGGCTGCAACAAGCTGATCAAGTTCCTGCAGGAAGAAATGGGCGTCAAGAAAATCCGCTTCCCGGAGACTTCGGGGATCGGCATCAAGCCGATTTCCAGGGAGGGCACGGAGCGCCTGGTACGCGCGGCGATCAAGTACGCGATCGCCAACAACCGCAAGTCGGTGACCATCGTGCACAAAGGCAACATCATGAAGTTCACTGAAGGCGCGTTCCGTGACTGGGCCTACGACCTGGCCAAGAACGAGTTCGGTGGCGTCGAACTCGACGGCGGGCCGTGGCTCAAGCTGCCGCAGGGCATCATCATCAAGGACTCGATCGCCGATGCCTTCCTGCAGCAGATCCTGCTGCGTCCGGCCGAGTACGACGTGATCTGCACCACCAACCTGAATGGCGACTACATCTCCGACGCGCTGGCAGCGCAGGTCGGTGGCATCGGCATCGCGCCGGGAGCCAACATCTCCGACCTCTACGCCTGTTTCGAAGCAACGCACGGCACGGCACCGAAGTACGCCGGGCTCGACAAGGTAAACCCCGGCTCGCTGATCCTCTCGGCGGAAATGATGCTCCGCCATCTGGGCTGGATCGAAGCCGCCGACCTGATCGTCAAGGCCATGGAAGCAGCCATTGGCGACAAGGTCGTGACCTACGACTTCGCGCGCCTGATGGAAGGAGCGACCGAAGTCTCGTGCTCCGCTTTCGGCGACGCGATGATCGAGCGGATGTAGGCCTTCGCTTTACCTACGGCAAGGACAAGGCCCCCGCAAGGGGGCTTTGTCGTTTGTCGCCCGAACGCGCCAACCAGGATCTTCGTGCTCATGACGACACCGACCAAACCGCTGACCGGCCTGAAGGTCATCGAACTCGGCAGCCTGATCGCCGGACCATTCGCCGCGCGCATCATGGCCGAGTTCGGCGCCGAAGTGATCAAGATCGAATCACCCGATGGCGGGGACCCCTTGCGCAAATGGCGCAAACTCTACCAGGGCACGTCGCTGTGGTGGTACGTGCAGTCGCGCAACAAGCAATCGGTCACCGTCAATCTCAAGCATCCGGCCGGGCGCGAGATCGTCCACCAACTGGTCGCCGAGGCCGACATCCTGGTCGAGAATTTCCGCCCCGGCGTACTCGAAAAGCTCGGCCTGGGTTGGGAGACCCTGTCGGCAATCAACCCCGGTCTGGTGATGCTCCGGCTCTCGGGCTTTGGCCAGAGCGGCCCGCTGGCGCAGCAACCAGGATTTGGCGCGATCGGCGAATCGATGGGCGGACTGCGCTACGTGACCGGTTACGCCGATCGGCCACCGGTCAAGACCGGGATTTCGATCGGCGACTCGATTGCCGCGCTGTGGGGAGTGATCGGCACGCTGATGGCCTTGCGTCACAAGGAGCACAACGGCGGCCAGGGGCAGGTGGTCGACGTCGCGCTGTACGAAGCGGTGTTCGCAATGATGGAGTCATTGCTCCCGGAGTTCGACGTCTTCGGCTTCGTTCGCGAGCGCACCGGCAATATCATGCCCGGCATCACGCCGTCGAACACACACGCGACCAGCGACGGCAAGCACGTCGCCGTCGGCGCCAACGGCGATGCGATCTTCAGGCGGCTGATGCTGGCGATCGGTCGCGACGACCTCGCCAACGACCCGCAACTGACCGACAACGCCGGCCGCGACGCGCGTCGCGACGAACTGTACGCCGCCATCGATGCCTGGGTTGCGGCACGCCCGGAAGCCGAAGTACTGGCGACGCTGGCCGCCGCCGAAGTGCCGGCCGCACGCGTGTACTCGGCCGCCGACATCGTTGCCGACCCGCAGTATCTGGCCAGACAGATGATCGAAACGGCCACCCTGCCCGACGGCAAGGTGTTCAGGATCCCGGGCATCGTTCCAAAACTGTCGGCCACTCCGGGCAGTACCGAATGGCTGGGACCGGCGCTCGGCGAACATACCGACCAGGCGCTGCAGCGACTCGGCTATTCGGCCGCGGCGATCAGCGCCCTGCGCGACGCCGGCACGATCTGAAGCGGCGCTTCGACGCCTGCTCCTGGGGCTTACGAAAACTCGTAGTCGAGTCGTCCGACACACCCTCGCCAATAGGGCTTCGGCCCCTGTGGCAGCAGCCAGCGTACCTCGCCACGCATCGGCACCCACATCCCATGATGCTGCTCATGAGCGGACCACAGACCCTCCCACGGCAGGCTCGCCAACTGGCCAGCCAGCAGGCAGGCACGCGCTTCGGCGCGCACCGATTCGATCAGGCCCGCGTCGTTGAAGCCGAACAACAGGCTCACCGTCACCTCGCCATCGGCCAGCGTGGCGATCGCCGAGTGCGAGTCGACCGCTTGCCAGAACACCCCCTGGCTGGGTAACAGGGCGGTCGGATAGCAGGCGGCCTCGGCCAGGAAGCGCATCAGCTCGGCCTCGGCGATGGCCCCCCTGCCATGCACCCTGCCGAGAGGGAAGAGCCCCAGAAGCGCGGGGTGCAGCGTCCCCTCACCCGCCACATAGGCATCATGCACGTGCACCGTGACGCCCGGCGCGACCGTCACCCGCGCGTCCCAGAGAAACCCCGGCCGGCGCATGCAGACGCGCTGGCCCGAGGTGAAGGGCTTCCAGTTGTCGCCGCTCCTGGCAATGTTGAAGCTGCCCGAATGTTCGACGACCAGCGCCCGCAGCAGCGGCTGACCGACCGTCAGGGCGAGGCGAAAGTAGCGCTGCACGGGGTCTGGCAGTCCAACCAGCTCGCGCGCGTCAAAACGCGCCGGCAGCACCGCTTGTCGTGCGGCGTCCAGGCCGGTGCGCAGCGCGCGCGTCGCCGCCGCCCAGCGCACGGCACCGACGATCGAAATGCCGACGAAGGTCAGCACCGCCACGAAAACAATGGTCAGCAGTGGTTCCATCCGGATCCGGGTATCCTCGCCCTGGCAGGCCGCTGGCGGGGCAGCAGCGGCCGCGTGCCGCGGCAGGGTGCAGTCTATCACCGCGCGGGGCTGCCACGCGCTCGGCGGAGGCCCTGCTCGGGAGTGATTGCCGACCACTCCTCCACTTCGGAAAGGCGGCACCCCAGCCTTCTGGCCATCCCGCGAGCGCCGCTGCGCATCACCGCGAAGTGGCGCCAGGCGAAGACCGGCAGCAGCACGAATGCCAGCCGACGCATCCATGCCTTGCGCAGCTCGACGTCCCAGCGATAGGTCAGGCGGACGGCGCCGGGCCCGTCTTCGGTGATCACCCACAGGCCGATCCCGTGCAGGTCGCCACTGGCCTGTCCCTCGAGTTCCCGGCAGGGGTCCGAGCGGACGCTGGTGATCACCATCAGCAGTCGGTAGCCGAGGCCGCTACGCCAGCGGAAAGCGTGCCGTGCACCGATACCCTCGGCATCACCGTCGGCAATCCGGGTGACGCCGAGCAGATGTGGCCACCAGGCCGGCCAGTCGGCGGGTTTGCCGAGCAGCTCCCAGAGACGTTCGCGGGTCGTTTCCAGACGCCAGCGGCTGATCAGCAGCAGGCGCCGGCTCACCGTGCTGACCGCATGTTCGGGCCCCCTCGGCTACGCACGAAGGCCATCGCGCCGCTGTCGCTGAACACCCCGCCGTGCTCGCTGCCAGCCGGCGCGAGGTGAAAATCGCCGGCGCGGACCAGCAGATCGCCGAAGAAGACATCGCCGCTGAGCATCATGCACTCCTCGTCACCGGCATGGACGTGCGCCGGCAAGCAGCCGCCCGGGCGCCATCGCAGGAAGCGCGAACGCATCTCGCCGTCCTGCCAGAGGAGCTTCTCGTCCACACCATCGGCGACGCTCAGCCAGCCTTCTTCGCTGGCGAAGCACGTGTGGACCGCCGGTCCGTCGCCCGGCAGCAGGCCGCCAAGCAATTCGCCGATGGCCGCCTGGCGGTGGCCGAGCGAGGTCCCGCGCAGGTAGGCCAGGCCGCCAGCACGCGACGAGATACGTCCATGCCGGCTGCCCGGCGGTGAGACGTGGTAGTCGCCAGGACGCAGCTGCAGGTCAGCCAGGTGCAGGTCACCGCGCAGAATGATGCCTTCCTCGAGGTGCTGGTGGCGATGAACCGGCAGGCTCGCGCCGGGTGCGAATTCGATCAGCACCGACGCACCGTGCGGCCCCTGCCACAGCATCTTGGCCGCGATGCCGGCCCTGACGGTACGCCAGATGCCATCGCCAGAGCGAACGGTGCGCAGGCCGGCGTGTTTGCGCGCACTCTCGCCGACGCGTTGCAGCAAGCGGCGGCGCAGGCTGGCGTGGCTACCGGCAGACAGTTCCGCAGGCGCCAGCGCTTCGCAGAGCAGCTGCCTCAGGAGATGCTCGTCGCGTGTGCCAGCGTCGTCGGCAAACGGGTGGAGATCGGCATTCATCGGGTCACCATCGGGGAAGGGGAATCGTCGGCGCCCAGCAACTGGCGCAGGCGTAACAGCGCGCGCCGGATGTGGGACTTGACGGTACCCAGTGGCAAGCTCATCTGGGCGGCGATTTCCTCGTGCGAAAGTCCCCGGAAGAAGGCCAGAGCCAGCAATTGCCGGGGCAAGGGATCGAGGCTTCGCAGCGCCGCGTGCAGCCGATGCTGTCGCTGCACCGCCGCCAGCAGATCCTGCGGATCGGCGTCGTCGGCGAGCGCAGCCAGGCGCTCGTCCGCCAGCGGTTCGGCGCGGTCGCGACGGCGCAAGGCATCGAGTGCACGGCTGCGGGCAATGGTCAGGATCCACGCCACGGCGCTGCCGCGCGTCGCGTCAAAGCGCGGCGCCTGCCTCCAGACCTGCCAGAAAACGTCCTCGGCGACCTCCTCGGCGGACTGCACCTGGCGCGTGATGCGCAACGCCAGACCGTACACCCGCCCGGCCATCGCCTCGTAGAGCTTCGCCAGCGCCTGCTGGTCCTGGCCAGCGACCGCGGCGATCCACGCCTGCAGTTGCGCCTCACCGGCCAGCGCCCGATAGCCGCCGCGCGCGCCGTCATCGAACACATCCGTCTCGCTCATGTCGTCGCTCTCGCCGACGCTGGGTAACGGCCCATTGTGCCCGATCACGATCTCGCAGCCAAACGACGCCGCGGTTTCCGGCTGCTGCTCTCGCCGCCACCCGTCGACCGGGTCGGTGGCGCCCGACGGACGCAGGAGCACGCCGGGGTGCGGCAAGCGGGAAGGCAGCTCATCGGCATTTCGTGGCGTCATCTTGCGCGTACTCCGGATAACGGTGCCAAGCGGCTAGCAGGGGACAGAAACCATCCGCCCGTGGAAAACACCAGAAAACGGCAGCTGGCGGGGCACCGTACATTTATCACCTGATACGGCCGAGCGCCGCTTCTGGATGCACGGGAGCTGCGGCGCCGGCCCATATCAGAGCAAGAGCTTCAGGTCGAAGGCGCGCTCGATCAACCACACACTGGCCGTCGCGATCACCAGCAGCGAGCCGCCGGCGAGCACGCCGCGGCGATAGATCCAGCGCTTGCGGACGCTCCACGCCAGCGGCAGGAAGAGCGCGACCACCGCCAGCTGGCCCAGCTCCACGCCGACGTTGAAGGCCACCAGGGCGCTCAGCAAGGCGGCGTGCGGCAATCCCAAACCAGCCAGCACGCTGGCGAAGCCGAAGCCGTGAATCAGGCCGAAGATGAAAGCCAACAACCAGCGGCTGTTTCGCGCCAGTGGAATCAGGTTGTTGAGCGCGGCGACAATGACCGAGGCGGCGATCGCCGACTCAACCCACCGTGAAGGCGGTTGAACGACGTCCAGCACCGCCAGCGACAGCGTTATCGAGTGGGCGAGCGTGAACGCGGTAACCACTTTGAACACATCCCGGAAGCAGTCCCGGAAGCGCTCGGCTCCGTTCCAGGCGCGGTCGACGCGAATCAGCACGGCCGGCAGGAGCAGCGACAACAGAAACAGCAAATGGTCGAAGCCGCCCCAGATGTGCCGGACACCATGCCCCATGTAGGCCAAAAACTGGCGCAGCGGAGTCGTTTCGCCGAGCTGGAACTGCTGTACCGGGGTCACGTCGCTGAAGATGGCGGTGCGCGTCTGACCCGCATGCTGCAGGCGCAGCAGCCCGCGGTGCTGCGGATCCAGATCGAAGAACAACCGGTAGCTGCCAGTGAAGACTTGTGGGACATGCCCGCAAGTGGCGGCGAAACGCAATACCGCGTAACTGCCATCGGTGTGTTCGTCAACCAGCTGCGCGACGACGCGCGCCGGACACCCGTCGCCGTCCGCCGACAGTTCGAGCCGCGCCAGCGCGTAAGCCGCGATATCGGCGTGGTGAGCGCGCAGTTCGCCCCAGGTGATCGCCCCATCCTGATCGTCGTCAAGGCTGATCGCGTAATCCAGGTCGCGCAGGGCGATGTCCCATTGTCCCTGGATTCCGTGGTCGTCGACCTCCAGGCTGAGGTAGCTGTCGCTGGGCTTGTGTGCCAAAGCCGGCGGCACAGCCAGCAGGACGAACAGTAGAACGAGCGCTCTCAGCACGCGCATCGAGAGGAAGCCGGCGGTCACCATCGGTCGTCCTAACGCAGCAGGCGGTTGACGGCAACGTCTTCGGCGCCGGACTGCGCCAGCCATTGGCGAACGCTGCCTACCCCGGCCACATCGCGGGCCGCCAGCGAAGCTTCCAGCAGCAAGCGCAGGTCGGGCAACTCCTTCTGCACTGCCCAGTTCTCCCGCGCCAGCGCCAGCGCGGCCGGTGGGTCGCCCAGCAATTCCAGCGTGAAGCGCGCTTCTTCACGCAGGTGCACGCGCTCGCCGCGCATCCGGCTGGCCGCGAAGCGTGCCCGCAATTGCTCGACGCGGGCGTCGCATTCGGGTGCCTTCAAGGCCTTGAGGGCGAGCGCGTAGCGCAGCAGCAGGGCGTCGCTACGCGGCTCCGCGGCGAGCAATCTGACCACCTCCGGGGCGCGGCCGCGGTCGAGCAGGAAGTCGGCGCGAGCGGCCAGCAGATAGTGATCGCCTGGGTCGATCGCCAGCGCCTGGCGGAAATGAGCCTCGGCCTGGCTGTCCAGACCGGCTCGAACGGCCATCTCGGCCAGCATCGACAGGACCCAGGCGCGGACCTCTGGTGGCGCGTCGGGCTGTCTGTCCAGCAGCCCGGCGAGCGCTTGATGGCTCTCGCGCAAACGGCCGTTGACGCCGGCCAGCCCGTAAGCGCACGCCGCCCACACCAGCTCGGTGGCCAGGCGTCGCAAGGCCGCACATTCGGCCGCCGCGGCGGCAAAAGCGCCTTGCACCTGCAGGATCGTTGCGCGGGTCAGCCGAGCCTGGCCGTCACGGGGATTTCGCCGTACCAGCGTCGCCAGGTCGGACAAGGCGGCGTCGAAATGGTGCGTACGCTGGCGCAGCGTCGCCCGCACCAGCAGCACTTCGGAAGGCGGTTCAGGGAGCGCCCACCATCGTCCCAGGCTGGACTGCGCGTAGCCGGCGAAGCGCGGATCACCGCTTACCCGGCCCAGCTCGGTATAGCGGCGCGCGAGCTGTACCGCGAGGTCGAGCCGTTCCGGCTGCCTGGCGACTTCCTGGCGCAGCGCGCGCAACTCGCGGGCGACGGGGTCGGCTGGCGCCAGCGGCAAACGTTCGAGAACCTGCTGGTCGGCAGTCGGCAGGTAGGGAACGGCCATCGCGCCGGTCGCCACGAGCCACAGGGAAGCGAGCAGCGCCGGCCAGGTGAGCCGGCAGTGGCCAGAGTCGATGGTCCTGTTCATCGTCGTCCTCGCGCGTACGCACTGATCGGCCGCCGGCACGCTGGCCGCCCGCCCCCCGGTCGCTCGGCCGGAGCCAGGGGCGGGTGTGACCGGCGCTCAGTTCTGCGGGCAGAGCACTGGTACGAAGGGCGACGTCGGCGCCACGCAGCCCGGCGTACCGGGTTTCTGATGGCGACTGTCGCGCCCGCTCTGGGCAAAGGCCACGTAGGGGAAGGTCTCCTGGTAGGGCACGTCGTTGCTGTTGACGCCGTCGCCGATGCGGTTGTTCGGGAAGACGTTGAACGCCGGCTTGAGTACGCCGACGACCACCCGCGCCGCGATGTCGGTCACGTCGTCGGAGACCCGACGGCCGTTGGGGAAGCCGCCAAGGTCGCCGGCCAGGACCGCCAGGCGCTTGCGGCTGGCCTGGGCTGTAGGCGGAATGCCGGTGTTCAGCCGCAACAGGTCGGCCACGGGTCCGGCCTGTGCCGGCGTGCACCCGGGGCAAATTGGCGCTGCGTAGGTCACCAGCGGCAACAGATCGACGCGCGGGGCCGCCGGGATGGGCACTGCGCCCGCGTAGGCGGCGTTGATCACGCGGGCGAGCAGCGGATCGAGCAGGTAACTGGCAAACTGGCTGTCATTCTTCGGCTCGGCCATGCTGAACTTGTCTTTGTCGCCAGTGCCGATCAGCAGTTCGTTGATCAGTGGGTTGCCCATCCGCTGAATCTGCACGAAGTTGGTCGACAGGGACGGCTTGCCGCCCGGAGTCGTCGGCTGCACCTTGATGCGCGGCCTCGAGGTGGTGGCGTAGGTGCCGATCACCGCCTTCGCGTCGCTGGCCGGGTGGCTGGCGCCGTCGCTGGTGAGCATGCCAATCGGCAATTCGATGGCAATGCTGTTGACGTTGTAGCCGGCGACCGAGTCGGGCGCGAAGTTGTCGCTGCCGACCGCGTCCTGATCGTTGGTGAGCACCGCCGGGACGCCGCTGGCGAACGCGCCGGGGCGGAAGTTGAGGGTGTCGAAGGCAGCCCCGAGATCGATGTAGAACGGATCGTCGACGGTCCCGGCGAAGACCCTGACGCCGCCGCCGAGATTGTAGATGCCCTGCCGCGCGAGGTACGGGTAGTCGGGCATCGTGCGCGGCCCGACGTTGGCTGGCACCGCGTACAGCTTCTGGCTGCCGCTGGAGAACACCGTCTGCCAGACGCTGCCGCTGCGCTTCTGAATGGTCACTGTATAGCTCTGTCGCAGACTCAGGCCGGCGGACCCGGGACCGTCCAGGGCGGTGATCGCCGGCGGGACGATCGGCGTCCCGGCGGCAACCGGTGCCGGTGAATTGGCCGGCGCGGCGATCCCGCTGCCGGCGCCGACGAAGCCGGTAAACACGCCGGGTAGCCGCGTTTCGGACTGGAATCGGAAGACGATCCTGACGTCTTCCTGTGCGTCGTGATTGTTGTCGACCTTCATCTCGTACGCGATCTCGGGATCGAAGGGATGGTAGTTGGGGCCATTCGCCGGCTCCAGCAAGGGATCGGTGTTGACAATCATGGTCACTTTCGTTGGGTCGTCGTAGCTGACGAAAGCGAACCAGTCGGTGATATCGGCCTTGTGGTCCAGCGCGGTCAGCGGCGCTTCGCGATGGTTGGCAGCGAACGCCTGCGGCGACGGCAAGGCAAGGCACGCGGCGGCGAGCAGCAGAGCCGCCGTGAAACGGCTGATCGATCCAGCAGATGTGTTCATTTTCATTCTCCCCGTGAGCTGTCGGTCGATGGCCAGCGACTGCCCTGCGGCACAGCCGCTGTAGCGGTGGATACGCGGGCACGGCGGCGGCGGATGCTGAGGTCGCCGAGCAGCACCAGCCCGAGCGCTACCAGCGCCGCTGCGTCTGGTTCCGCGACAGCGATCGGGACGCTCGGATTCGACGCCGTGGCGATCCGGATCCCGGCGCCGGGAGCATGGTCGACGACCAGCAGGGCATCCTGGACGGGTACCGGGGCACTCGGAAAATCGAGATCGGTATCGAGCAGGCTGAAGTTGCTCGCCGCGTCGAGCAGCAACAGCGCGCTTCGATCGGGCGCGCCACTGCCGGCGTAGTTGCTGGTAAAAGTAAACTCGAACGACAGCGTGCTGGCCAGCGTCAGGTCCTGCACGAACTGCCCCAGACCGAGCGCATCGCTGATCGTAAACGGTGGGCCACCGACGCAGCCGAGACTGCAATCGGCCACCCCGAGCGAGCCGTTGGTGGTGATCGAGGTGATCGTGAAGCTGTTGTTGCCGAACTCGGCGTCGCCATCGATGATCGAAAAGTCGAGCCGCGCCAGCACGCCGGCAAGTGCGCTGGTGTCAATGCTGAGCAGCGTCGCCCGGGCATCGTCGTGAACGCCGGCGAGCGCGATCGTGCCAGCGATCGCGGCCACCGCCAGCGCGCGCGCCCGGCACCTTCGCCGCCTGGCTCGGGGTTGGCCGGCGCTGTGCGCAACCGGCCTGGGTTTCGATTCGCGTGTGATCATCGCTGGCACCTCCTGCGGTGAGGAAACGGGCTTTCTGCCCCGGAATGCGCTTGCCGGCCGGTGGTCTGGCTGCTTGCCAGCAACCGGCCGGCGCGTGCGCCTAGCCTGCTGCGGGTCCGATGCACGTCCCTTGCCGCCTGAGCATCGGGGTGGACCCTGCAACATGCGATACGCGACACCGCCAGCGGCGGATGCAGCGCCCCGGGCGGCCTGCCGCCCGAAGCGTCGCCTAGCCGAAGCCGCCAGAGCCAGGCAGCACCACGCTTCCGAGCCAATCGCCCGGCAATGCCAGTGGACGGAGAACGCACGCCGCGAGCCGTGTTTCGGTCTCGTCTCGCCACTCGGCCAGGGGCTGCCCGTGGCACTTCAGCAACGCTTCCAGCGCCGCCCAATGACCTGCGAAGGCAGGGGCAGCGTGCTCCGGCGGCAGTGCGGCGAGTTGCCGCGTGCGCGCCGGGCCGAGGTAATCGCGCGCCAGCTGCTGCCAACCGGCCGGCAGCGCGGCCGTGCGCAGCAGATCGATTCCGACCGGACCGTCAAGGTGGATGGCCAGCAGCGACAGCCCCGGCGCATGCGCCAGCGACAAGCCGATGCCGTCGTGGGGCGGCGCCAGGCGTGGTCTACGGCCGGGCTGGCGAAGCAGCACCAGCTGCTCCGGAGCCAGGGCCAGCCGCGCCGCGAGTACGGCCCGCAGCACCCGCCGCAATTGCAGGCGCGCCCGCTCACGTGGCGTGTCCGGCGGCAGCGGCACGCCGAACACCAGCAGCCGCGCCTGGTCGTAGACCGCGCACGGCCACAGCGGAACCGGGATCATGGCCGCCGGAGGCGCCAGCGCATCGGCGTCGGCGCTGGCCAGCGCCGCCGGCGGGCGCTCAGGCACCCGCTCGGAACCGGCTCGGTGCCGCCGGGCAGCCCGACCAGGAGCTCCCCGGCGGCATGCTTTCGCCTTTCATCACCAGGGTCAGCGGGCCCAGCCGCGCGTCGTCGCCAACGACCGCGCCGTAAAGGACCGTGCTGCGCGGCCCGATGTTCACCCGCGCGCCGATCCGCACCTGGTCGATCTTCATCACCCGATCCTCGAACAGATGCGTCTGCGGACAAGCCAGCGCATTCAGCTCGCTGTGCTCGCCAATGCTGACGCAATCGAATTCGGTGATGTCGGTGGTGTCCAGGTAGACGCCCCGCCCGATGCGGCAGCCGAGCAAGCGAAAAGCGAGCGGCAGCCACGGCGTGCCGCGCAGGTAGCTCAGCAGGTAGGGAACGGAAATCCCCTCATGGAGGCTGGTCGCTGCTTCGGACAACCACACGAATGGCGTCCACATCGGTACCGCGCGCTGGCGGTAGCGACCGAGCAGCGACCACTTGAAGAGGACCACGAAGAGAAAACTGCCGAAGCCGAAAAGCACTCCCGCCACGGCCAGCTTCCACACCACCAGGCCCCAGTCGCCAGCGCCTGCGTCGGGCATCACGTCAAGGACGATGGTGTAGCCCGCGGCGATCACCAGGGCGTGCGGCGCGACGATCCGGAAGGCCTCGACCAGCCCGCGTCCGAGCCGGCGCAGCAGCGACGGACGAAAGGTCAGCGCGTCCGGATGGCCGCTGACGCTCTCGCGCGCCGGCAGGTTGATTGGCGGACTGCCAAGCCAGGTATCGCCACTCTTCATCAGGCTCCCGGCTGGTACCCGTGAATGCACGCCGATCAGCACGTTCTCAGGGATCGTCGTGCCGTCGGGCACGTAAGCGCCGTTGCCGACGAAGCTGCGGCGTGACACCACCGTCGGCTGCATGCTCATCCAGCCGCCGTCGATTTCCTCGTCGCCGAGCAACACCGCATCGGCGATGAAGGTGTCGTCACCGAGGGTGAGCATGTCGGGCACCACCCCCATGGCGGTCGAGATCTCCGCATCGCGGCCGACCTTTGCCCCGAGCAGCCGGTACCACCACGGCGCAAAAACAGTGGCATAGACGCCGTGCAGCACCTGCAGGCTGGATTCCTGGATCTGGCTGACCAGCCACTTGCCGCAGTAGACATTGCCGTGCACCGGCCAGCTGCCGCTGTTCAACCGCGGCAGGACGCTCCAGCGGATGGCCGCCGACAGCAGCGCGGTGAGCACGATCAGCACGGCGCTGGCCGGCAGTGCCAACACGAAGTAGCGAGGCAGCTGCTGCCACAGTTCGTCGCCCTGCAACCACGGTAGCCACTGCGCTTCGTCGAGGCGGTCGATCAACATGAAGGTCGGGAAGACCGGCATGAAAAACAGCGTCGCGATCACCAGCGCGCCGACCACGAAGAAGGCCATTTCGCCGGCCAGCCGGCAGGCCCCCGCCTGCGGTCGTGGGCGCAGCGTCGCCGGGTCGAAAGCGCCGACGTCGCGCGCTGGCGAACCGGACCAGACGCGCCGCGGCGGCACGCTGACGCCGTCGGCCAGCGCGGACAGGCCCTCGATATGAGCCCATTCGGCAACCCGCGTATGGGCCTCGAGAACCGCGCAGGAACCAATGCAGGCATTGGCCTCAAGGTCGATGCGCCCGAGCAGCAGTTCGCCGTGCAGGACGCGTGCGTTTTCGAGGTTCACCGCGGTGCCAATGCTGACGCCGTCGCCGATCGTCAGCAATTCCGGCACCCGCAGGGTCAGCGAGCCGATCACCACGTCACGGCCAATGCGCGCCCCCTGCGCGCGCAGCCACCAGACGTACAGCGACGAGCCGCCAAAAAGGTAGGACGGGGCCATCTCAAGCAGCCGATCGGCAAGCCACCAGCGAAAATAGGTCAGCCCCCACAGCGGATAGCGTCCGGCCTTGAGGCGCCCGGCGACCAGCCACTTGCCGGCGATCGCCAGCGGGAATTCGAGCGCGGTAGCGATCAGAAACACCAGCACGGACATCGCCACCGCAAAGGCGATCGAGTCGCCGGGGTCGCCGGTGTAGTAGTGGTAAGTGAAGAACGGCGCCAGCCAGTGCGCCATCCGCAGCATCACCAGCACCGGCACCGCGACCGCCTGCGCCAATCCGCAACGCCACCGACGGTAGGCCGGGGACGGCTGCCAGAGCGGCGCTGCCGCCGGCGCCGCTGCGTGCATGCCCTCGAGCACCGCCGCAATGCGCCGCACCGTGCGCTGCTGGTAAACGGTGCTGACGGTCAGCTGCGCGTAGCGCGGATCGGCTCGCAGCGCCGACGCCAGACGTGCAGCGAGCAGCGAGTGGCCGCCCAGATCGACGAAGAAATCGGCGTCGCGACGCAATGGCTGCCCAGGAAACAGGCGTTCGAGGGCCGCGAACAGCGCGCTCTCGGCCGCTGTTTCCGGCGTCTCGGAACCCTCGGCGCCGGCCAGTTCGGCAAGCGGCAGCGCGTGCAGCTGCTTGCGGTCGATCTTGCCCGAGGTCAGGCGCGGCATCTCGGCGAGCGTCTCGTAGCGGTCGGGCAGCATGTAGGATGGCAGACGCTCGGCGAGCGCCGCCCGCAGCGCCGACGGCGACAGCGCGGCGTCACCGTCGGCGACCATGAAAGCGACCAACCGGTCGAGGCCGTCGTCCTTGCGCAGCAGCACCGCGACGGTGCCGACGCCCGCCTGTTCCGCGAGCACCGCTTCGATCTCTCCCAACTCGACACGAAAACCACGGATCTTGATCTGGTCGTCGGCGCGCCCCAGGCAGTGCACCCGACCATCGTCGTCGATCCGCGCCAGATCGCCGGTCCGGTAGATCCGCGCCTCCGTGGCGTCGACCGCCCACGGGTTGGTGATGAACTTCTCGGCGGTCAGTTCCGGCCGGCCGAGGTAGCCAGCGGCGACTCCCGGCCCGCTGATGCAGAGCTCGCCGGTTTCGCCGCGCGCCAGCAGGCGCAGGCCCCGGCTCGGCTCGCGGTCGATTACCAGCAAACCGTAGTTGGGGAGCGGCGTGCCGATGGTCACCGGGTCGCCGGCATGCAACTCGGCGACGCTGGCGGAAACGGTCGCCTCGGTCGGGCCGTAGGTATTGAACAGTTGCCGGCCCGGCCGCGCCCAGCGCGCCACCAGCGCTTCCGGGCACATCTCGCCACCGAGGTTGATCAGACGCAGACCGGGGACATCGTGCGCGAACAGCGCCAGCAGCGTCGGCACCGCGTGCAATACGGTGATGCCGTTGTCGATCAACGCCCGGGGCAGCGCTTCGGGGTCGGCGGCGATCTCCTTCGGAGCGATCCACAGCGTCGCGCCGACCAGATAGCTGATCCAGATCTCTTCGAAAGACATGTCGAAAGCGACCGAGAAGCCCTGGTATACGCGGTCGTCCGCGCGCACCCCGAGGACCGCGTTCTCGCTGCGCAGGAAATGACAGATGCTGCCCTGGCTGATCGGGATGCCTTTCGGTTGGCCGGTAGACCCCGAGGTATAGATCACGTAGGCCGGGTGCTGCGGCGCCGCGCCCTGGCGCCGCTGCGGCGTAAAGGCCGCTTCAGAAAGCAGCGTTTCGGCGGTCCACACCGGGCGTCCCAGAGTCGTCAGGCGCGGTGCGAACTCGTCGCAGCTGACGATGCCCACCGCCCGGGCATCGTCCAGACAGCTGGCGATGCGCTCGACCGGCGTGTCGGCGTCACTCGGCAGCCAGGCTGCTCCGGTCTTGGCGATCGCCAGTTGCATCACCAAGAGGTCGATCCCCCGCGGCAGGAACAGGCCGACGTTCTGGCCCGGTCGCACCCCGGCCTCGATCAGCCGCGACGCGGCACGATCGGCGGCAGCATCGAGTTCGCCGTAGCGCAGCTGTCGCGATCCGTGGATCAGGGCGACCTGCTCGGGGGCGCGGCGGGCACTGGTCTCGAACAGGTCAGCCAGGACTTCGCTGCGAATCAGATCGGGCCGAACGGGGCCACGCAGGACATCGGACTGGGAGGAGAGGGCGGCGGACATGGATGGCATTGGGTGGCAGCGGATGCGGATCATAGCCGGTGCCGGGCTTTCTCGCACGACTGCTGTGAAGGCCGGGCAAGCACGACGAACTGGCGCGCGCGAGCGCGCGGACACCCGCGGACACCAGTTGCCCGGCACCAGCCGTCGCACTCGACCGGCCGCGGCAATAGCGACTAAGTCACGCCTAATTCTTCACCGCTATCTTCACCCTGACGCGAATATCCGCGTGACTTGAAGGAGAAATCGCCATGAAACGCAACTTCTATCTGACAGCAGTTGCCGTGCTGTCTGCCACTGCCGTCGGCGGCGTCTACGCGAACAGTTCCGCCGACAACGATGCCCTGGCAAGCGCCGACGCCAGGATCAGCCTGACGCAAGCGATCCGTGCCGCGGAGCAGCACGTCGGCGGCAAGGCTTCCCGTGCCGAATACGAACACCACCAGGGGCGGTGGGTATACGAGGTGGAAGTCATCAAGGGAAAGCAGGTCATCGATGTGGCGGTCAACTCGACCAGCGGCGCGATCATCGCTGCGGTCGAGGATCAGACCGATCGCGACGACGACCACCACCGCGACGATTGATCGTCCACTCCAGGTCAATGCCGGGGCGGCAGCGCCGCGGCAAACGGCAGATGAGGCTCGCTGAATGCCGTGGCCAGGAACCGCCGTGGAACATTGGGAGAACACGGTTTCTCTGCCCCAAAGTCAGGCAGGACGCCTCTGGCAGTATGCTTGCCAACGCCGCGAAACGTCTTTGCCGGTTTGCTCCGAAGCGGCCGGGTGAGACAATGAAGCATTGAGAATGCTGGCCATCGTGATGCGCATCCTGCTGGTCGAAGACGACGCAATGATCGGCGAGGCGACATCGATCGCCCTCAAGGATGCCGCCTATGCAGTCGACTGGGTAAGGGACGGCGCAACAGCCGGCAAGGTGCTCCAGAACGGCGAACACCAGGCGGTGCTGCTCGATCTCGGGCTGCCCGGGCGCGATGGCCTGGAAGTGTTGCGGCGCCTGCGGCAAGCCGGAAACGCCGTGCCGGTTCTCGTCATCACCGCTCGCGACGGGGTCGACGATCGGATCAAGGGACTCGATTTCGGCGCCGATGACTACCTGGTCAAACCCTTCGCTGTCGACGAGCTGCTCGCCCGCCTGCGGGCGATCATCCGCCGCCAGGGCGGACACGCCGCACCGCTGCTGAGCAACGGCAAGCTCAGTCTCGACCCCGCCAGCCACGAAGCGCGCTGTGGCGAGGTGGTGGAACGGCTGAGCGCGCGCGAGTTTTCGCTGCTGCATGCCCTGTTGCTCCGTCCCGGCGCGATTCTCACTCGCGACGAACTCGAAGAACGCATCTACGGCTGGAATGAGGAAGTGGAAAGCAACGTCATCGACGTTCTGATCCACGGCCTGCGCCGCAAGCTCGGCGCGGCGATCATCAAGAACGTCCGCGGAGCCGGCTGGATGGTGGACAAATCCGCATGAAGCGATCCTTGCAACGACAGCTGTCGCTGATGCTGGGCAGCGTGATCGTGATCGCCGGCCTGGTGGCGGCCATCGCCTCGTTTGCGCTTGGCTATTCGGAAGCCAAGGAATTCCAGGACGACATGCTGCGGCAGATCGCTTCGCTGAACGCCAGCGCGGGCGTCGCCAGTTGGTTGCCGGAAGGGTCGCCGCAAAGCTCCCCGAAGATCAAGCTCAACGACCCCGAATCGCGAATCACGATCATCCATCTCCCGCGCGACGAGCGACCCGACTGGCTCGCAGCCGATCTGCGGAGCGGCTTTCGTACCGTGCGCGCGGGCACCGAGCGATTGCGGGTGTTCATCCTGGACGGCGCGCCAGGAAGGCGAACGGTCGTCATGCAGCCTACCGAAGCGCGTGACGAAGTCGCGGTCAACAGTGCTCTGCACACCCTGATCCCGTTGTTGCTGCTGATTCCGGTATTGACTGTCCTGATCGTGCGCGTCGTCCGCCGTGAACTGGGGCCGATCACCAGGCTCTCCCGGGGTCTGGACGAACAGCCCGCAGATCATCCGCAAGCGATCGCCGCCGATGGCCTGCCAGAGGAGATCACGCCTTTCGTGCACGCCATCAACCGCTTGCTGGAACGGGTCAATCACCTGCTCGGGCAACAGCGACGTTTCGTCGCCGATGCCGCCCATGAACTGCGCAGCCCGCTCACTGCGCTGTCGGTACAGATCCAGAATCTCGCGCACGCCGGATCGCTCGACGCCGTTGGTGAGCGCGTGCGGCCTCTCCAGGCGGGTATCGAGCGCGCGCGCCAGTTGACCGAGCAGTTGTTGAATCTAGCCAGGACGCAAGCCGGAAGCAACGGCCAAACCGAGGTCGACGTTTCGCTGCTGGCTCGCGAACTGATCGCCGACCTCCTGCCCTTCGCCGAGGACAAAGGAATCGACCTGGGGCTGGACGAGATCACGCCGCTGCGCATTCGCGGCGCCCCTGAAGCGTTTCGACTGATCATCAGGAACGCCCTCGAGAATGCGCTGAAGTACACGCCCGAGGGGGGCGAGGTGACGCTTCGACTGCGCTCGGGCGACCAATGCACCACCATCGAGGTCGTCGATAACGGCCCGGGGATTCCTGCTTTGGAACGTGAACGCGTGTTCGATTCCTTCTACCGGATACCGGGTAACGGCAGCGAAGGCAGTGGCCTCGGACTGACCATCGCTCGCGAAGCGGCTACCCGTCTGGGCGGAACCGTGAGCCTGCATGCGCGGCACGAGGGCAGTGGTCTGCTCTTCCGCTACCGGCAAGGCCGGCCACCAGAATGATCAGCGCCTTCGTCGCCACCTACGGCTACCTGGCGGTCTTCGTCGGCACGCTCATCGAAGGCGAGACCCTGCTCATCGCCGCCGGCTTTGCCGCCCATCGCGGCTTGCTGGACTGGCGCCTGGTGACCCTGGTGGCGACGATCGGTGCCACCCTGGGCGACCAGTTGGCCTTTCTGCTCGGTCGCTGGAAGGGCCAGGCGCTGATCGAACGTTTTCCGGCCCTGGCGCGCCGCAAGCCGCGCATCGACGATCTGTTGCAACGCTACAGCATCATTTTCATCCTCAGCATCCGCTTCCTCTACGGACTGCGCATCGCTGGTCCGCTGCTGCTCGGATCAAGTCGGCTGCCCTTGCTGCGCTTCGCGCTGCTCAACACCATCGGAGCAGCGCTCTGGGCAGCGCTGATCACCGGCGCCGGATACGGCTTCGGCGCCGCGATCAGCGCTGCCGACCTGCGGACCGTCGAGGAGGTTGTGCTGGTGGGTATTGTGGCGTCTGGCCTGGCTTTCTGGCTGTGGCGCCTCTTTCGCGCGCGCGTTCGGAAGCGGGCCGGTGTTGAACAATGAAGGCGTCGGTGTCGAGAAGAGCGCTCGCGCTCCGCTCGGCAGTCGTGACGGCCCTGCTCGATGATCCCTGCTTACCGGACACTTTGTCGTCTGCACGGTCAGCAAGTTGACGATCGGCAGCGACCCGCAAGGCAACGCGAACTGACAGGCCCAGCGGCACGATGAAGATGAAATCGAAGACTGGCGCCCCAGCAGTGGACACCTTGCGGCAAATGCCGAGCGGGGTATGGATTCTCGGCCTGGTCAGCATGCTGATGGACATCTCCTCGGAGATGATCCACAGCCTGCTGCCGCTGTTCATGGTCACCACCCTGGGGGCCGGGGCGCTGGCGGTCGGCCTGGTGGAAGGACTGGCCGAATCGACGGCGCTGATCGTCAAGGTGTTTTCCGGCGCGCTCAGCGACTACTTCGGCAAGCGCAAGGGTCTGGCCGTGCTCGGCTACGCGCTGGGCGCGCTAACCAAGCCGCTGTTTGCCGTGGCGTCGACGACCGGCATGGTGCTCGGCGCTCGCCTGCTCGATCGAGTCGGCAAGGGCATCCGCGGCGCTCCACGCGATGCGCTGGTCGCGGACATCGCACCGGCGCGCCTGCGCGGTGCCGCATTCGGCCTGCGGCAATCGCTCGACACTGTCGGCGCGTTTCTTGGTCCGCTGCTGGCGGTCGGCTTGATGCTGCTATGGGCCAACGACTTCCGGGCGGTCTTTTGGGTGGCAGCGATTCCGGGCCTGATGGCGGTCGCGCTGCTGTTCTTTGGTCTGCGCGAGCCAGAACACCAGCAGTCGACCAAGCGCAGCAATCCGATCGAACGGGAGAACCTGAAACGTCTTGGTGGCCCGTATTGGTGGATAGTGGGGATCGGTGCGGTATTCACGCTGGCTCGCTTCAGCGAGGCGTTTCTGGTCCTGCGTGCGCAACAGGCTGGCGTTTCGTTGGCCCTGGTGCCGCTGGTGATGGTGGCGATGAACCTGGTCTATGCGCTGTCAGCGTACCCATTCGGCAAGCTGTCGGACAGCGTCAGCCACCAGAAACTGCTGGCCCTCGGCCTGTTCGTGCTGATCCTGGCAGACATCGTCCTGGCCAGCAGCGACCACTGGGCCGCGGTCCTGACCGGCGTCTCGCTCTGGGGCATCCACATGGGCATCACTCAGGGCCTGCTGGCGACGATGGTTGCCGACGCCGCACCCGCCGACCTGCGCGGCACTGCGTATGGGTTCTTCAGCCTGGCGAGCGGACTGGCGATGCTGCTGGCAAGCGTCCTGGCGGGGCTGCTGTGGGACCGACTCGGACCGTCATTCACCTTCCATGCGGGCGCGGCTTTTTGCTGCGTCGCACTCGTGGGACTGGCCTGGCGGCCAAGCGTCCGAATGACCGACGCCTGACGTGACGTCTTCGCCGTCTTCTGAGCGAGCCGCGGTCGGGACCGGAGCACAGGCGAATCCAGCGCTCCGGTCCTGGACAACATCGAATGCAGTAGCGAGAACTCCAGGCGAGCCAACCCTGCGGTCCGTCGAGCGGCGCCATCGGATTCGCCGTCCGTTCGCTTCGGTCACTGCCCTTCCTCGGGTGGCACCCGTCGTTGGCCTGCTGCTCGCAGGCTCGGCTCGGATGCTTCGCTGATGGGAAACGCAGCCACCAGACGGTGGGACGCTGATCGGCGCCACCGCAGCCGGGCTCATCGCCCGCGACCACTGCTGATCGGCCTGACCCTCGACATCCCGCCGCAAGCCCCTGGCAGGCGTTCGACACGAGGGAGGCGGTGTCATTTCTTCCGGCACACCAGCTCGGCTTTTGGCTGGAATGGCCAGGCAGCAAAGCAGATCCTTTCCAGCGTCAACCCGGCGGCGTCAAGCAACGGCAGCAGCTGATCGCGGGCCAGCGTCTGCCGGCGCGAATTCCGGCGGCTGTTGAACGGCGTGTCCAGCCATCCATAGACGACCAGACCGATGCTGGCGACTCGCGCCAGGCTCTTCAGCAGTCGGATACGATCGTCGTCCCGCGAAAAATGGTGCAGCAGCCGGTGACACACGACCCAGTCAAAGTCACCGTCGGCAAACGGCAGCGCGAACGCGTCTCCTTGTTGGCCGATCCGTTCGGGGTGGCCCTGGCGATACACGGTCAACATCGCCTCTGAACTGTCGAGTCCGACTATCCTGCCAAACCTGGCGCGCAACAGATTGTCGATGCGACCCGTCCCGCACGGGCAGTCGAGCACACTCCGACCGCTGACATCGTTCAGTGCCCGCTCGACGGCATGCGCTTCCAGCCAATGCGAAAGCCGGGGTACACCCTTTGGCTGCGTGATCTTGGCGTCGTACTTCTCGGCATCCGCGAGCGCCCGGTAACGTTCCGGCTGTCGATCCGGACTGACCTGAATCATTGGTTCGCCCCTCACCTGACAAGCTGATTCCTGACCTGTGACGGCCGCGCAGTGCCCGAAGGAGATCCGGGTACCGTGCGACATCATCCGGTCAAAAAATTAGCTCGGAGTTAAACCCGTGTTGGTCAAATACTCGATTTCCCGGACGCGCCAACAACCGAAGTCATTGCGCCTGAACAGCGACTTTGCCGAGCTTGTAACGGAGCTTTCCTGCTACCCAACACGCCAGTGGTGCCTCGGCAAAGAGCAGCGGCGGGCGATCCCGAGGGTTGAACGGTGTCGAAGTATCGGATTCGACTTGGAGGTCTTCGGCAGCTACCCGGAAAACCTCCGGGCCGCGGCTTTTCGAAGGAAGGTGAGCAATCGGCTATGGTTTCCAGATCCAGCGGCAGATCAGTCATTTCTTGGCATTGCCGGGTTCCGATGTCTGTTGCAAACAGCCGACTGCCAATCCAGCGCAAATCCGGTTAACGGCATACTGGCCTGCCAGTTCAGCACCTTCGGCGTAGAAACTGATCGCCATCCGTTCGGGATCGACAACAATTTTCGCGAACCCGTGTTGCGACTCTCCAAACACAAGTCCTTCGTGGTCGCGTGCAACTCGGTAGAGCCCCTGGCCTCCACCACCGGAAATCACGTAATAGGGCTCACCATCGCGCGCAATGAGCTGCTGATCGTGGTCATGACCCGTCAGGTAGAGGTCGACATGGGCTTTCTGCAGCACCGGGAGCAAGGCAGAAACCAGCTGCGGTGTTTCGCCATGTTTACCGAAGTTACGAATCGGGTGGTGCGCCACGACAACTCGCCATGTCGGTCGCCCACCGGACGGCGCAAAAGCCTGCTCGATAAAACGTGCCTGCCGGTCCAGACTCTCTGGGGTCAGTTGATTGGTGTCGATGAACACGATACGCAGCAAGGGGTGACCGTCGTCGGTACCAAAATCGCTGCGGTAGAAGTGCGCCGGCATTTGCCATCGCCCGGAGCCTGCTTGCTCTTGGGAATACTGGATTTGCGCTTCGGCATTTCCCTGCACATCATGATTACCCAACACCGCGTAGAAGGGAATCGCGGCCAAGTTCCTGCCTGATTAAACATTTTCAAACTTCCAGTTCCACTGCTTGTCCCGAGCAGACTCAACACCATTGCCATAGAAGCTGTCGCCCAGCAAGACCACGAAGTCAAGGTCGCGGGTACGCTCCGCGACCTGGTCCATGCTGCGGGCGACGGTCCACTGACGAAACTGACCTGAGCCCTGATCACCTAGCGCAAAGAATGAGACCTTGTGAGCATCTGCAGCTGGAACAGCGAGTTGGACACGCTGCGGGGAAGAAGCCAGGTGATAGGCAAGAGTCACGATGGTACCGATCAAGACAACGGCGACGGCCATTGCCAGGCGGATATGGACTTTGTCAGTCATGCGCATTGGGGTTTCCTGGTTCAGGATCAGGGTGGATATTCGGAGACACCTGACCAATGGCTGTTCCGCTGCCGCTGAACGCGGCACACCTTGATAACCGGCCTTGTCGTGCCGCCGGGCAGCGGCCGCGCCCTGCGACATGCGAGCGTCGATCCATCGAGATCGTCTCGAGCCTGCGCGGCTATTCCCGACGTCCTCAGCCTAGGCCTCAATAGTTAAGCGAAACTTAGGGCGCGTCGGACCAGACAGGCAGATGGTGACCGCAGGCGGTGAGATGTGACGCGACAGCTGCGCGACGACTCTTGCGGTCAATCAAAACGCTCCCTCGGGCACCGGTCTCGTTCATGACGGCGCGAGACTGTCATGCGAAGCGGGCTTCTCGGCCGGGAGGAACTTTCCGCTGCTCTGGCCCGCGGGCCACCAGCGGGCCGGCGGGTTGTACACGCCGGTTTGGCAGGTGCTCCGAGGCCGGCGCAATTGCCGGTGACGCGGATGACTTACCCCGTACAGAGCCGGGCGGCCTCCGTGACCCTCCGCCGGGCAAAGCGAAGTGCCGGCTTCAAGCGACAGCGCGGCGAAGACACGCCGTGATCCGGGGACGATCATTCGGCGACGCCGTCAGCGACGGTGCTTGCCTGCCGCACACCCCCACAGCCTTCGGGCGAAGGCGTATAAGATCCCCAGGGCGTCGGCCTCAAGACCCGACCACGGCGACCGAGCTGTTCATTCACGCGGACGCCGGGACAATCGTTGCCAGCGCGAACCACCGCGTACCAGCCGCCGAGATCGTCGATGAACGCACCAACAGCTACAGCTACAGCTCCGTCAACTCATCCCGAGCCGCCAACTGCTCGTCGCCTCCGGCTGGACACCATGGCGGTGACGCTGGTCGGCGTATTCCTGTTCACCTTCGGCCAGTGGGGTCAGGAATTCGTCGGCTTTGAAACGCGCTTCGCGGTTTTTGCCAAGCAGATGCTGCAATACGGCGTATCGGTCTTTCCCAAGACCTACGGCGCGCCCTATCCGGATTACCCGGCTACTTCGACCCTGCTGATCTGGCTGGGCTCGCTGCCTCTTGGCGAGGTCAACAAGTTTACGGCGACCCTTCCCACCGCCATCGCCAGCGCCCTCAACCTGGCGCTAACGTATCGCCTGCTGAGCGGCGTATCGCGGCACTGGGCCTTCGTCGCCGTCTGTTTCCAGGTGCTGACCGCGACCTTTCTGGTCGAAGCGCGCGCCATATCGCTCGACCAGATGCTGACCACGATCACGCTCGCGTGCTTCGTTCTGGTTTATCGCGAGACGGCTCAAACGGCCTCGTTCGGGCGCTCGCTGGCCTGCGTTCTGGCGCTGCTGGCGCTTGGATTTTCGATTCGCGGCCCGATGGGGATCGTCATTCCCGCTGGCGTGATGTGCAGTTACTACGCTCTGACCGGTCAATGGCGCGCGGTATTCAAGGTGGGCCTGCCGGCCTTGGCGTTGTTGATCGCGTGCTGGTTTGCACTGTTGTTCCTCGCCCGGATCGAAGGCGGCGAAGGCTTTGTCAGCGACGTCGTCCGGATGCAGGTCACCGGCCGCCTGAGTGGCAACGACGACGCCTTGCCGCGCTACTACTATCTGGTCAGCGGCCTGGCCAACTTTGCCCTCAGCTTTCCGGCCGCCTTGCTGGTGATGGCGTCGGTGCTGACCACTTCCCTCCCCTACCTGCAGTTTCCCTTCCTGCGCAAGGCGAGCAGCGCGTCGTGGGAGCCGACCTTGCGTCTGGCCGCACTGATGGCTGGATGGCTACTGCTGATCCTCGTCGGCTTGTCGATCCCGGAAACCAAGAAGGCGCGCTACCTGTTGCCGGCCGTACCGGCGATGGCCGCCCTGGCCGCTTACGCTTTCATCGATCGCCGCAACAGCTTGCTGGCGGTCGTCTACCAGGTGCTGCAAAAACTGCTGTTGCTGCTCCCGACGCTGTTGATCGCGCTGCTCCTTTTCGCCCAGCACTACGCCGCCAGACATGCGCCGAGCGTGGACGTCGACGCCACCCTGTTGGCGGGCTTGCTGGCCACCTGTCAGGTGCTGACGCTGATCGCCCTGCGCCGGGCGAATACTTCCGCGCAACGCGACAAGCTTGTTGTCGCAGTTGCCGCACTTGCGTTCTGGCTCACCAACCTCCACTTGCGCGAACCGGCCGAGCTTCAGCTTCATTCGGCACGGCCCTTTGTCCAGGCGGTCGAGGAACTGCGCCGAGCGAAACCCGCGCCACTGGTGCTGTACGGAATCAACAAGGACAGCCTCGCGATTGTCTACCATGTCAATGTTGACGGCGAGTTCAAACCGCTGTTTATCAATCAGCCGCAACAACTGGCGGATCTGAGCTATCCGGTCTACCTGCTGATCAGCGACAAGACCGCCAGGTCGCTGGCCGGTGGGAACAGTACCGACGAGCGACTTGACTGGCCGGAACCGGCCTGCCAGGGCCTGTTCCGCGACGGCGATTACACCGTCTACTACCTCGAGCGCGCGCCGCGCTAGCACCGTCGATTGCCGATCCGGCGACTGTCGCAGGCAGCCCCCCGCAAAGCACCCGCCGCCGCCTGCTCGCAGACCTACTCCCGCTGGCGCCAGATTCCTCCGATCGGCCGGGCCCCGGCGTCGCCGGCCGCCATCGGCGCGACGTCGAATATCGCCTCGATCGTCCGCAGCAGATCGTAGTGGTCGTAGCGTGTCTTGACCTCGCCGGGAAGGACGTCTTCTCCCCACAGCACCGTGAACACCCGGTTGTCATTGCCCGCCAGCCCTGCAAACCAGTTGCCCTTGCCGGCCTCGTCAAACGTGACGATGAGCAGAACGTCGCGCCTGAACGTGGGATCCCTGATCAGGTCGGCAAAATTCGTTTCAAGCCACGCGTCCGCATCGCGCAAAGGCTTGTCGTGCGCATCGTGGTCAAGATTCGGGACGACGAGCGAGAAACTCGGCAGGCGATGCGCGTGAGCGTCGACCAGAAACTGGTCAAAGCCCGTGATGTGCTGCCGGCAGAAATCCGGGTTGTCCTGCACATCGGCAAAGCTGAGGAAAGGTACGTGCTTGCGAACGTACCGCCCGATCGCCCCGCGCAGATCGCAGGTACCTGCCGGATAGCCTTCGGCGTAGGCCATCCATGACTTCAGCTTCTGCCCGAGATGGGCGCGATCAAGCCTGGCCGGAGAATTGTCGCTCACTCCATCGGTACTGCCGGATACCAGGGCGACGTAGTTCGGCTGAGAATGCCCGGCGAGCGCGTGGTAGTTGGCCAGATAGGCGCCAGACGTGGCCAGGAAGCCGAGAAATTTCTCGCGGTACGCCGCATCGGAGTCGGAATTCTCGAGAATCACGAGAACGACTTTCGTCGCGAAGGGCTGGCGAAACTGGCCGGGTTCGTCACTTGCCGGGGGTGATCTGGTAAATCCCCAAACGACCAGCATGGCCAGCAGCAAGGCGCTCAGCAGCAATTTGCGGAACATGGTGGCGGTCTCCCTTCTAGAGAACCGACGCTGGAAAAAGAAGCTCAGCCCCACTCCCCTTGCGACGGTGAGCCTGACGAATCCCGGGCACGACAGAACACCAGTGTACGGAATTAACGCAGGCGCTGGCTCCCCGGTAACAAGCAGCAACAAGTATCGGGCCACGAACGAAAGCACGACCGCACGATCGTCCCGCGTTGTCGCCACCTGCCGAGATTTCGACCGCTTGATCGCCCACCTCGCCAGGGATGATCGCCCCTGATGCTCGTTCACCAGCGCCTTCATTGCGTCCCGGCGGCTTCGAGGCGCCGGAAGGTACATCGCGCGGCACTGGTAGCGAGCCCACACGCGCAC
>ERZ761602.2750-NODE-2750-length-26562-cov-5.336590_pt1 | contig 26562 bp, 20 predicted proteins | sample MGYA00512165_ERZ761602 | MGnify/ENA primary metagenome ERZ761602 (study PRJEB28899, sample SAMN02445085) | bioreactor sludge metagenome | biome: EBPR sludge; isolation source: Thorneside wastewater treatment plant | place: Australia: Brisbane, Thorneside...
CGAAGCGAGATCGGTATAACCAGTTCCGGCACCGCCAACGTAGCCGCCAAGCGCGTGGTAGGGCTGCCAGTCTCCGCCGGAATAGTATTGTCGGCACGTTAGTTCATCGCTCGTATCGCGCTGAGCATTTTCTTGATCGAAAATATAAGGAGCTTTGACTTCGCGCATGGGAGCAATCACATAGCGATCGAGCGAGTCGAGTACGCCGAATCGGCAAATGGTGGCGAAGCGGGGAGCGGATGAAAGCGTGAAGACAGAAGACTGCCCCGGTTCGATATTTCGCGTCGAAATATTAAAATTGTTCGATGGAATGACTTCATAGCCGTACTCATCGTACATGAAGAATTCGGTATTGGAGGAGCTCAGCGTTATTCGCTCTGTGCCCTTGTTTCGGAAAGTCACTCGCACGCGGCGATTGGAATCCACGCGGCAAATCGAACTGAAATCTTTATTGGTTGAAAAACCCCAGGTTCGAGGATCGCGGTCCACTTTCACGCGAAGACTAAAAATACTCGAAGTAGGAGATTTTTTTCGACAATTTGGCTCAAAACGAACTTTCATTCCGGAACGATCCACTTGGCTCATGGCATTTTGAATGAAAGCCGATACATACTGGCATCGATCCGTATTTAACTTTTCACCCTGAAAATCTACGTATCCGGCGGCGTCGGTCACATAGTCATCCGCAAATTTCATCTTAATGATAATAGAGCTATGCGTGGGATCGAAGCTCGCTCCCCCACAATACATATGAATGGACATGCCTTCATTCTGCGGGGTCAGTCGTCGTATTCCACTGCCGATGGTGTTTGCACAGCCGTTAAATTTAGACATCTTTATGGTCGTGATTTCGTGGTGAGTTTCCAGCGTTGCCGCTTGAACCGCGCTGAACCCTAAGATGGAAATTGAAAATGTAGAAAAAAAGACGCGTGATAAGGCCTTTGCCATAATCGTTCTCCTCGACTCGGGCAAAAGTGCAACAACCGTGCCGTCGTGCCTCCGGAGGAATTCAATATTCTTTCTGCGTTTATATGAACCCCCTCTCCCATCGACCACCCATCGTGGGTACACCGCATCGCAGCACGAACTTTTAATATCTCCATGGCCTCGAAGACGTTTATGCTGAGGCCATGTTTCTACTCGGGGGGGTGGGACCAGTAGCTCTCCTATTCTTTGCTGCCCTTCATTCTGATTTGCCTCGAGAGCAAGTCCATAAAGAAGTGGCAAAAGAGCTTCAGGGCCTTCATTTTTTCTACGAAGGACGTGGCATGACGCTCTCGCCCGACTTCGTGAATACCTATCGATTTCTTGCGAAGTGGCTCGATCTCTCTAAACCCATCGAATCTAAACCCAACCTCGCATCCCAGAAAAAGGATTTCATGTCGTTTCAAAAACGCTGGGGCATGATCGACCATGACGGACAAATTAAAGGCTTCTTTCATGTCGATTATAAAGGTTTGGATGTAGGCGTGCTCGGCTGTGCCGCGTGCCACAGCGGAAAAGCGGCCGGAATCTACATTCCCGGCCTCGGAAATAAAAATATCGATCCCGCGCAAGTTGGCTCGGACGCTTATCGCGCGCTCCAACTCTGGAAGAAAGCGAATTTCCTAAAGAAGAAGTCCGCCGATTATAAAATGATCGAAGCACTTTCTATCGATTTCGCTCGGCGTTTGAGCAATTCGAAGTATTCCAATCTTACGCAAGGGATGGTCCCCGTCGCGCTGATTCAAGAATGGTTTTATAAAAATGCGGGAAGAACTTTGCCGGATGGAATGGCGAGAGGAGCGGTGAAGGTTCCTCACTTCTGGGGTTACAGTAAGAAAAGATTCGTCGGACAATTTGCCGATGGATTTGGCGACGGTGCTCATCCGGGCTGGGGGTTGCTCGTGGAACTCACCGGGGGTCAAACGGCCGAAGGTGCGCGAGCGATGATGAAGAAAGTCTCGCACGTAGAGGATCGAATCGGTGAACTCCTTCCTCCGAAGTATCCTTTCGCGATTGATTTAGCGCAGGCTGAAAGAGGAAAAATGATTTTCGAAACAAATTGCTCGGGCTGTCACGGCACTTATCAACGAGATAAGGATGGCTTGGCCGTCTATGAAGAACCGAAACTCATTCCATGGACGGTCGTAAAGACAGACTTTGAACGACTTTCTGTCGTCACCGAAGATTTCATGAAGCTAGTCGATAGCAATCCTCTCAATGACGAAGTGCGCGTGCACCGACGATCCTCGCCAGGTTACTTTGCGCCGCGGCTCGACGGCGTGTGGTCGAGATTCCCCTACTTGCACAATGCTTCGATTCCCAATATTCGCGCTCTCTTAACGGACCCCTCCGCACGCCCACGCGTCTGGTCGATGGTGGATGCGGGAGAAAGATCTCGCTTCGATGAGGATAATTTGGGCCTCAAAATAGAGGATGAGAATTCCAAGGACCTTCAAAAGAAGGCTTCGAACGGTTCGAGAAACGTCTATTCCACTTCTCGAGATGGCCACTCGAATGCAGGGCACTGGTTTGCGTTTTCGCCTACTCTCAGCGACGCAGATAAAACTCAGTTGATTGAATATTTGAAGAGCCTTTAGGCAAGCTTCTGAAGCTTCGTCGTTACTTCTCGAAATTCGGGATCAATTTTTTGAACTTCCGCGAACAATTTTTTCGCAGTTTTCATATCATTCAAATTTAAGAGGGCTTCAGCGAGCTCGTAAGTAAGACTAATTTTTTCATCGGCCCCGATCTTTGGACTCTTTAATGCTTCCGTGAAAATTTCTTTGGCCTTAGCAAAATTGCTTCGGTTCATTTCACAAATACCTAGCTGATAAAGAGCTTTCGGACGCTGATCCACGACCTTAGAAACTAAGGTAAACTCTTCGACCGCATCATCCATGAGACCCATCTCACGATAAGCCACGCCTAAGTCAAAATGCGTTTCCCAGTCTTCTTCACTCACGGTATCGCTAATTCCCTTTTTGAAGGCCTTGAAAACGTCTTTTACTTCCGTAGGAACGTTTGAACTTATTTTTTCCCCTTTAAGTTCATTCTCGATCTCCTGGTTGAGCTCGTCGGCTAGATCGAAGAAATCTCCTCCGGCTTCGTCGCGATCATCTTCCTGTAAGGCAAATTTCATTTTGGTTCCGAGGCTATTCACCTCGGCAACCTTTTTCTTGATGGGCGAGGCCGTGGGCTTCGCCGCGGGTAAAACTTCAGGTGAGGCCACCACTTGGGAAACCCGTGCATTGGCGTCGGAGAGATTCCAGTCTTTTCGATGCGGAAATTTACTCTTTAGGCCCTTCAACACGGCATCGGCTTCTGCCGTCATGCCTTGAGACTTAAAGAAGGCGACTTCTTCTAATCCCTGTCGAATTTCGAAATCTTCTTCGGAACCTTCAGCGGAAACATCTGAATTTAACTCGAGTACATCGGAAATTTCTTCTGGTTTAAGTTCCGCCTTCTTCTCAACTTCCACATCCACGGATGACAATTCCATGGGAGCTCCCGTGGAACGAATGGTGGGTTCGAGCTCAAGCGCACTCGATAGACTTTCCAACTCACTCTGAGAAAAATCGGACTCAGACAGAAATACCGCATCCGATTCTTCTTCTTTTACAGGTTCAGCGGCCACCGGTTTGGCAGGCGCTTGCGGAGCTTTAAGAGGTGCCTCCACGCTCGGTTCCAAATCTAAAGTTTCAAGCACGATCGGATCCGATTTCTCATTGATTTTTATTTCAGAGACAGAATCCTCAATTTCGAGGTCGCCTACATCAATGGAAATTTCAGAAACCTCAAAGTCCATTTCCTCAGCAGCAGGAGGCTTGGCACGCGTCGGCTCGTTTTCATTTTGCTTATTTTCGATGGGACGATTCGACGTTGGCGCTACAGCTCCCACCACTCCCATGAGCGAAGGATGATTAGGATCTAACGGCTGAAGTTCATGAGCAGCTAAATCAACCCAACTTTGAAGTTTTTTGGATTTCGCCAACATGAGTACTTCACTTAACAACTGAATCAACTCGTCTCTGCGATTTAATTCCTGAGCAGCTTTTTTTAATTTCCAACGGACCGGAATAGATTCTGGATACTGAGTAAGCTGTGTTTGAAGAACGTCGTAAGCTTTTTCTGCGAGACCGTATTTAAAATAAACCTCACACTCCGAAAGAACTTTTCTCTCAGCGGCGGAAAGTTCCATTTGATTGGCAAGAGCTTCACCGGGATCTTCCGAAATTGCATCGTCGCCCATTGAAGATCCTACGCCCGCCATCGCCGCAGCCGGTGGCGGCAAGGAAGGAGCAACTTTTTGCTGTATTCGATCTTCGACGACTTTGCATTTCTCCTCATCGCCAGCTTGGCGATAGATTTTTACCAGTTCAAAATCAACGGACCTTGCCTTCTCCGGTTGCTTGAGCGCAAAGAAGGTTGAAGATAAGAGCTCGAGGACATCGGCATTGCGAGGATCCGTGCGAAACGCGACTTGGATGCGTGCCAAGGCCTTTTTGGGCTCATTGGCTTTAAGACAAATATCAACCAACCCCTGAAGGCGTTCGATGTCTTGAGGGAACATCTCAACCCAACGCTCATAGATGCGCACGATCTCCGCCAAATTGCCTCGGGGACGAACGCTTTCATCTAGGCGAAGTAGAGTTTCCTTGGCCTCCTCTTGTCTGCTTTGTGCGAGAAATAACTCTGCAAGTTTTAATTGCGAATCGACGTTGTAAGGATCGAGATCTGAAACCTTCTTAAGAACTCTCAATAAGCTTTCTTGTTCTCCTACGGTATCGAAGTAATCGACGACGATTGCAAAATGAGCCATTGCATCGGAAACCAATCCAAGCTGACCGTAAAGACTTGCGAGCTGTTCATGAATTTCGATGAGCGCCGCTTTGGAAGCTCCACCTTCCAACTTCAAAATGCGCTTGTAGACGGCAACGGCTTTCGAATAAAAGCCATCCTTCGTGTAAACCTGTCCAATGCGTTTTAGATAATCGATCGCTTTTTCATTCGATTCGATTTTTAAGTAGAGATCGGCGGCACGATTGAGAGCTTTTAAATCCGTAGGGTCGGCGCGCAGAATCGCTTCGAGCTGCTCACCCGCTTTGTCGAATTGACCCTTCGCCGCGAACTTCTCCACGGCTGCATAAACTTTGGATTTATCCACTACGAAACCCCTACTTTGGACTCCCCCAGTTTACCCGGAATTTAGGTTCGCCGCGTCGTGTCAGGAGGGCTGGAAACGAAAATCTTCGAGGAATTTCGTCGTATAGCTGCCCCGCAGAAAATTGGGGTCGTCCAGGATCTGGAGATGGAGAGGAGCGATCGTTTTAACCCCTTGAATAACGAATTCTCGAAGAGCCTCGCGCATTTTGCGTATCGCGAAGTCGCGATCCTCATCCCAAACGATGAGCTTTGAGAGCAGCGAGTCATAATAAGGAGAGACAAAATAATCTGAGCAAGCAACGGACTCCAACCGAACACCCAAGCCCATGGGAGCGTGAAACAGCCGAATCTGCCCCGGACTGGGAGCAAAGTTTCGAGGATCCTCGGCCGTAATTCGACATTCAATGGAATGGCCGCGCATTTGAATGTCGGATTGCTTCATTTTCAATTTATGCTTTCCCGCCATGAGGATCTGCTGTCGGAGTAAATCCACTCCCGTCACCATTTCCGTGATCGGATGTTCCACCTGAATGCGCGTGTTCATTTCCAGAAAATAAAAATTCTTATCTTCGTCGACGAGGAACTCAATGGTTCCCACGGTCGAATAATCTACGGCCTTTGCCGCCGCCACCGCCGCCGCCCCCATTTTCTCACGCAGTTCAGGGGTCATAACAGGCGACGGAGTTTCTTCGACAATTTTTTGATGACGACGCTGGATGGAACAATCCCGTTCTCCCAAATGAACGGTTTGACCAAATTGATCCGCGAGAATTTGAAATTCGATGTGCCGAGGGCCGACACAATATTTTTCGATGTAAACCTCATCGCTCCCAAAGGCGGCGCGACTTTCCGAGCGCGCGATTTCCAACTGATTCTCTAAATCCTCTGGCTTGTGAACGATCTTCATGCCTCGTCCCCCACCCCCAGCTGCCGCCTTGATGAGAACGGGATAGCCAATGGAGCGCGCCTGCTCTTTCACTTCATTCAAGGACAAAGCACGTTTATTTCCATCCACGAGTTTTACACTTGGAAGTAAGGGAACTCCCGCGCTTAAAACCGTATCCTTTGCTTGAACTTTATTTCCCATCCGCTCAATTGCATTCGCAGCCGGTCCAATAAAGGTGATGCCCATTTGATCGCACGCCTTTGCAAATTGAGAATTTTCAGACAAAAAACCGTAGCCGGGATGAACGGCATCCGCCCCTGTCAATTCCGCCGCCGATAAAATGGCATGCATGTTGAGATAAGAATCTTTGGCGGTAGGCGGTCCGATGCACACCGATTCGTCCGCAAACTTTACATGTAAACTTTCAGAGTCCGCCGTGGAATACACAGCCACCGTGGAAAGTCCTAGCTCATGACAAGCTCGATTAATTCGAAGAGCGATTTCTCCTCGATTTGCGATGAGGACTTTTTTAAAGGGCAAATTACTCATGGTCAAAAATTTCGTTACGGCTTCCGGAGCCCGAAGAGAGGAGCATTGAAATCCACGGGACTTCCATTTTCGACAAAGATTTTTTCAATCACGCCCGTCATGTCCGCTTCAATTTCATTCATGAGCTTCATCGCTTCTATAATACAAAGCGCCTGTCCTTTGGTGACGGTTTGACCGACCTCCACAAAGGCCGGACTGGTTGGCGAAGGTGCTCGATAAAAGGTTCCAACAAAGGGCGAGCGCACAATGTGTAAATCCGTCTGCGAGGCTTCCGAAGTCTTCTTCGATAGGCCACCACTTGCGGTTGCCGTCGCGGGAACCGAATGCGCAGCCGTTGGAACGATGATCGGCGCTTGAGCCAATTCTTTCGCCCGGACTCGAACCTTAATCTTGTCCATGGTCACTTCAATCTCGGCCAAATCCGTGGATTTTAAAATGTCAGATAATTTTCGAATGACCGCTTCTGGCACATCGCCAGATCCCGCGCCCTGAGACGCACTGGAAGGTCTTATAAAAGTTGAAGGTTTCTTTCGATCGCCCATATGAAAGCCCTAGGAAATAGGGCTTTCAGGCGAAAGTCGATCAAAATTGGGTGCAAAGTTCCCCCCCTTTCAATCGCCAGATTTTGGAACTATAAAGCCGAAATAATGATCTACGGGGTATGGAATAAGATCCGTGATGTCTCCGCCAATCGTGGCCTGCAAGCCCGGTGCAAAAATGTCATTCCAATCGAAAGTTGAAGTACTTTCTCCCGCATCAATATTCTTCCAATCAAAAAAATCGTTCGCCGGACCTGGATCCGGAACCGGTGACGAACCCGATGGGTCTAAACCCCCTGTGTAGTCATCATCCGTTTGACCGGGCGTCGCATCCCAAGAGTAGTTGGTGCTGTCATCGCCGTCTAAAAGATAGAGAAGCTGCTGACGAATATCCCATTCACGCACCATCACTCGAATTCGCGAGATCACTTCAAAATTGGTGTCGAGACAATCGTATTGATAATAGCAGGAATTATGGATCATAGCCGTTGAGTTGCCATTAAACCAGCGGTAGACCTGGCACGCTTGAGGCGCGTCATCCCCGCCATCCACAATACCCGATCCAGTATCTAATCCATTTGTAATATTGTCATGATCCGAGGCCAAAAAATAATTAGCACCATATAGGTTGGTACTGAGCTCGTGCTTATTCACAACAAATTCGCCTGTCAGGCCGGATGTAGGAACATTTGTAATTAGATAGGATGGAAGCCCACTACTGGTCTTCGGATGATCGGTGTCGTCTATACCGGGGCCTGCAAAGCAAGTCCCATAAGTTCCACCCCAATCCGCTTCCACGGACGTAGTTGTTCCTTCGCTATCGGTAGCGATCGTGTCGTAGTCTCCCTGACAGCAATTTTTTGTACTTCCGTCGCTGGTTTTGTAAGAAAAAAGACATTTCACCTGATCGGCACTAGCTGCGGGTGTTCCAAAAATCTGTGCATGAGACACCCATTGAGCTGGACCTGGCAAATAATAATAAATGTCGCTCACACCATTTGGAAAATCAAAATTGCCGGCCTCAGGCACAGTGGAAGGCTCAATGATATTATCGTCCTCATCTGTCTCATAGCGGACCGCGGTAGGGGCCATCCCAATAGGAGCCACATTGAAAAAGTAAGGGATAAATCCGCGATAGGAACACATCGACTCAGGCATTCCTACCGACAATTTATATCCTTGATGCCACAAATCTAACTCGTGAACATCGACAATACATGTAACGTCTTCCCCGTCGTCGGCAGTACAATCAGTCGTTCCGTCTCCATCACGGGAGATTGTATAAACTCCGTCTCCACCTGTCCCACTAGCAACAATTACGTTGAATGTAGCGGTGCTGACCTCTTCTTCTCCTCCACTTTCATCTCCAGAGGTTTCGCCCTCACTTTCCACCGAGCATCCGCTCAAAAGCATCGCTGAGGTTGTGAATGTCACACAACTCAACGTGAAATAAAATGCGGAGAAATAAAATGCAGAAAAATTTACTGAAAGAAATTTCTTAAGCGAAATTTTCATGGACAGATCCCCCTTAGGATTTGCGAACGTACAACAGTTCAAGTTTAGCTGAGAGCACGTCCTGACAAGATGCCCCATAGAGGGAAGAAAGATTTAGAATGGCGCAATGAGCTAGCGCCATTCTAAGAGTGAGAAGTAACCAGATTACGGCTCAAGTTCCGACGCTCCTTGCGGAGTCGTTGCGGCAGTTCGGAGATCATTCAAGATGTAGGGCGTAATGAAGATAAGCGTCTCTTCACGCTGCGTTCCTCGCGCCGTTCCCTTGAAGAGCCAACCGAGAACTGGAATATCCATCAAGTAAGGTACACCAGATTTACCCTTCGTTTCAGATTCTCGAAACACGCCGCCTAGCACCGCGGTTTGCCCACTCTTCACGAGCATTTCCGTCTGCGCTTGGCGAATCAAGATCGACAAGTTTCCACCCACGGATTGACCGCCGGGCTCATCGCTCTTCGTTGCGACCTTCATGATCACTGCACCGTCACTCGTAATCTGCGGCGTTACAGAGATTTCGATACCTGCTTCTTGAAATTGCACGTTCGAACCGTCAGAGCTGGAAGACAAGAACGGAATTTTTGTCCCTTGGATAATCTTGGCCGATCGATTATCGAGCACGGTCACACTGGGTCTTGAGACAACTCGCGCCAGCGACTCGGTTTCCGCATATTGCAGACGAAGATCGAGATTAAAGATGTCGTTAATGGATCCCACCCGCAAACCCAGAGAACTTCCGGAGCTCGTGGGAAGAGCATCGACAGCAAAACTCGAGCTCACAGGCGCTGAATCCGGCTGACCTGTGAAGGTGATATCTCTGGGAAACGTAATTCCGCGAGATTTTCCATTCGTCTGATCCAAGTGCATCGTGGGTCCCCATTGAATACCCAAGCTGCGGTTGAATTGGTCGTTGGCCTGAACGATCCTACTCTCAATTCGAACTTGAGGAGTTTGAGTATCGAGCGCTTTGATCAGATTCTCCACTCGAGAAATATGCTCACGAATATCTTTGACGATTAACGTGTTCGTTCGACTGTCTGTATCGATCGTTCCTCGCTCGGAAAGAAGATTTTTTAAACGATCTTTCATTTCATCCGCTGTGGCGTAGTTCACATTGATGAGTTTCAAACGCAAAGGCTCCAACTGCTTCGCCGCTTTATCATTGGCGAGAGCGACTTCTCGCTCTTTTTTGAGTTTTTCAACGGGAGCAACTCGCAAAATATTTCCATGCTGAACTTTATCCAAGCCGAGCGTCGTAAGAATAATATCCAACGCTTGATCCCACGGCACATCGATCAACTTCACGGTGACCTTTCCTTTTACGTCGTCACCCGTGACGATGTTTAGTCGAGAAACATCCGCCAACAATCGGAGCACATCTTGAATGTCTGCGTCTTGAAATTCGAGTGACACTCGTTTTCCCGTATAGACCTTTGAGTCGAGCTCGGTCAGAAGCGAGGTTCCTTCCGTCAGCCCGGCGCTCGGAATATCTTGCGAATCCACCCCTTTGACGATCTTGGAATTTTGGTCTCGCTCCTTTTTAGAATTGCGCTGAGGCAAAGGAACGGGAGTTGGAAAATTAGATTCCGCTGCATCGGCCGGCATCGCTACTTCAGGAACGGGAGTCGGAGCGGGCGCAGGTTCGGGCGCCACTTCAGGAAGTGGAGCAGGCGTGGGCGCTTCTGCTACTTGAGGAACCGTCAGATCTGGAACAGGCGCGGGTACCGCGGGCGCGAGGTCGACAGCCGGTGCAGGCATCGGCTCTGGCGCCACTTCAGGAAGCGGAGCCGGAGCGGGCGCTTCTGCCATCGGAGACAAATCCGTTCCCACCGTCGGACTGCCTGTCGAAATCGAAGGCAAATCAGTGGATGGAGCCGGAGATGGAACGTCTGGAGCGATGGGTGCCACGGCAGAATCAGGAACAGGAGCAGCTGCATCTGCCATCGGCATAGCTGCCGCACCGGAGAGTACGCGAACCTTCAACGATCCGCCTTCCACATTTGCGACGTAATTGGCGGCGGAAGCTAACATCAGCTCCACTCGCACTACGGAAGACAGTGAGTCTTCAAGCGAACTTACTTTCACTTCTTGCACGCTTCCAACGCCTGGCATGCTCGTGGGAACGCCGGATTCAAGCCTTGCATCGATCAAATCGATGACCACTTTATCGGGATCCGACAATTTAAAGACATTGTACTTGGGCTCGCCCGATCCACGGATATTGAGTTCAGCGTCGCCGCCTAAATCAGCGACGTCGATTCCTGAAATCGTTACGAGATTTCCAGCCAACTCGGCATTCTCCACCTCGGCCTTTCGCTTCGACGAACAACCTTGTCCCAACCAACTCCCCACAAATAAGACGATGAGGAAAATCTTCCATCGATTCATTTGCCTTTTTCCCCCTTACTTAGCTTCATCACGTATTCGCTTACGATTAGCTTTCCGAGCGGATCTCGAAATTCTTCCGCAACGACGACTTCATTTTTCAAAATTCTGAGAACTGATCCTCGATTACGACCGATCTTGGTCCCGCGCGTGATCACGTGTCCCTTGCCTTCGCCGTCTCTCACCAGAGCGCGAGGATTTGAAATTCCATAAAGAATTCCCGTCAGCTGAAATTTCGACAGATCAAAATTCAAAAGGGGATCGGCGTTGCGATCGGCATCCGCAGATTTGTCTAAGATGAAAGGTCGAAAGGGATCTCTCTTTCCAAAAGGATTGTAGGTGTAATTCATCGCATCGGGTACCGGAGAATCCGCGGCCGCAGCGGGCGCAGTCTCTTTTGCCGGCGGTGGGGCGATTTGTTCGACTGCAGGTGGCTCGCCTCCCGTCTGCAGGGTCAGAAGAATCGCAATCTGATTAAGCACTGCGATCATCCTCCGCTCCCCAAAAACATAAAGGTGGTAGCTGTGCAATTTACACTAATCGTGACGTCCTTATCTTTGCCCGTGCTCGATGTGACTTCGATGTCAGCGACATTCACGATTCGAGAAAGTTTTCCAATACGATCAAAGAAGAGCGCCACTTCATGGTAGGAGCCTACTAAGCTCAACTTAATGGGAACCTCGGCATAAAGCTTACGTGCAGATTCAGAACCCGGCTGAAAGGTTTTAAATTCCACACCGGATTTACGACCGAGCGTGTAAATATCCCTCAAAAGGGTGGGGATTTCTTTTTCCCGCGGGAGCTGAGTTAAGGCGACTCGAAGATCTTCTTCCAATTTTTTGGTATTTTGTTGAAACGTCTGTAAATCGTCGGCGACAGCTTTTTGTTCCTTATATTTTCGATCGAGCTCTTGGTACTCCATCTGAGCTGCCAGAATTTTTTGCTCCAGCGGCTTCCACTGCATGTAGTTGAAGTAAGCAACTAGTGCCAAAGCCAACACGACGAGCACAAGGGCCTTTTGCCAGAGCTTCACTTTATTCAATTTATCGATCACTGGGGCCATAATGCCTCTATTATTAAACGTCGTATTTTACAGTTGCCGTTATCGTAAACCGATGAAGTTTCATTCCGTCCTGTTCAACACCACTTACGATGCTCAACTGAGCATTTGAAAAATGTTTTGCCGTTTTTAAAGAATCGAGAAGATCTGCGATCACCGGCCCGCTCTCTGCAGTTCCTTCGATCGTCACCTTCTTTCCAGCTTCCTTGAACGACGAGATCCACAATCTCTTAGGAACAATCTCGGTGAGCTCATCCATCATTTTCACAGGACCTGCGCGCCCTTTTTCCAATGCACGAATGACGCCAAGCTGTTCTTCGAGGAGTTGGGCTTGGCGCTTATATTTTTCAACCTCTCCCACTCGTGCTTTCAGCTCTTCAATCTCTCTTTGTTTCTGGGCGATCTCCGCCTGTTTCTGAGCAAGCTCAGCAGCTTTTTGCATTACGAGAAAATAACAAGCGCCGGCCACAGCGAGTAAAACGATTACGCCAAAAATTCCTTGAAAAATCAGCGGCTGCGATTTTCGAGATTTCGGAACTGGCAATAGGTTAATACGAATCATGAGGGTTTATCCGCCAATCTTCGAGAGGCCAGTCCCATGGCGACAGTCGCCATCGGTGCCACATCTCTGAGGTAATCAGGATCAAATTCTTTTGGATTGTAGGCAACGTTTCGAAAGGGATCGGCCAATTCGACCTTGGTATTCAAAGTCGTTTCCAAGGCATGTTTTAAGCCTGCAATCTTAGCGGTGCCACCGCTCAAAATGAGTCGACTCAACGTAAGACCCGCAGCGGTCGCTAAATAAAAATCGATGCTTCGTTGAATTTCAACGGCAAGCGCTTCCGAAGTGCTACGCAAAATTGCTCCCACCTCTTGCGGCACGACCGCTTCCGTTGTGGAATGAGCTGCTGAACTTAAATTTCCGCCAAGTTTTAACGCTTCCGCCTCTTCATAACTGACGTTGAGCTGCTTTTGGATTTCTTCGGTAAATTGATTGCCACCCATGTTGATGTCCCGAGTGAAGGCGGTCACACCATTACTGAGCACATTGATATTCACTAAACTTGCACCCACATTGACGAGCGCTACAGTTTCTCCGGGCTGAAAAGTTTCATTCATGTCGAAGGAGTTTTCGATGGCAAAGCACGCTACGTCGACGATCAAAGGCTTCAAACCAGCCTCCGCAACGACAGCGGTGTATTCCTGAATGATATCTTTTTTCGCAGCGACCAATAGGACGTCCATTTGCCCGGCATCTTCGGCGCCTCTGTTCAAAACCTGTGTGTCGAGATTTACATCGTTCACCGAGAACGGAATGTATTGCTCAGCTTCCCACTGAATACTTTCAGCTAATTCTTCTTCGGTCATGGACGGCAGAGTAATTTTTTTAATAATGACGGAGTGTCCGGAAACACTCGTGGAAACTTCTCTGGCTTTGATTCGGTGACGAGCAATCAGATCGCGAATGCCTTCGACAACAGCAGCGGAATTCATGATCGCTCCATCGACGATGGCTTCAGGAGGAAGTTTATGAAGGCCAAATTTTACGAGCCTCCACGAACCGCCTTTTGCTTCCTTCAGCTCAACGACCTTGATGGAATGACTTCCAATGTCTAATCCAATGAGTCCTCTAGCCATGACAAACCGTGCTTCCTTGCAGTGCTAACCCTTGAGTAAAACAGGCACGAAATGCGCCATATTCCCCTTCATTATGGTATAGCCCTCAACTCTCAGGTGCAAGTTTTCCAAGTAATTTCAATAACTTAGGAGCGACGCATCAGGCGCATTGCGCTGGATCGCTCGGTCATCCAAATGCCTAAAAGTGCGAATAATTTCCCGAGGTGACGGTGGCGGATAGCTTACTGCGTCTTTGTTGTGGAGAGTCGAATGTTTCTCCACTTCCCGAATTTATCTTTCCAGAGCACGACAACCGCAAGGTCAACACCATCGGTTGCAGCCGTGATTCGATACATTCGAATGTATTCTCGTTGCGCGAGCGTTTGGGTCGAAAGCGAACAAAAACCTCCCGCTTTCGCAAATCGAGAGCCTCCTTGTAAAGTCGCGAAGGTCGTATCGAATGTGGAAGGAGTTGTCGCGGGTGTTGCAACGTCGTCAGAGGGGGCCTTTAAAATTCCCACGATTCCGCAGGATTGATTTTCAAGCGGCGGTCCAAAATCCGTGAACACTGAAAGCAAGCCAGAGTCTCGAATAATACCGCAGCTGGAACTTCCACCTGCGGATGAAGTTAGTAAATCGCCGGATGCACACTGCGCAGCCGTCAATGCGGACAGAGACTGTCTTTTTAGCGCTTCCATCAAATCAGTCGCAATGGTGGTCGCATCCGAAATCTGCTGCGACAGGAGATTTGATCGTAAAACGACGACGGTAATTCCGGCCAGGCCGAGCAGTCCAATTGCCAACACGAGCATTGCCACTAACACTTCCACCAGAGTGAAACCTCGTCGCAGATAGATTCGCATGGTTCGAATGATATTCATCGATGGCCCCACTTTATTGGTTTACTAGAAACAATTGTCGTTGCCGCCTGTACCGCGAGTACCTTTAGAACATTTGATCGCATCCACATTGCCTCCACTTCCTACGGAAATGATGTAAGCCGGGCAGTCATCGGCTGAGGCAGGATTGCAATCGTCAAATCCAACCTGAAGGACAGCTTTATTGCCATTGGTCATCAAGCTGCCGTTCGGAATGTTTACGCCTGAAATGACATCTCCAAATTGAGAGCTGAAATAAAGCGAGTTACTGGAAACGGCTTCCGTGGTTTCAGCCCACTCGTCATCCAAATTTCCGATGTTGTCATAGATGTTGGTGAATGCGATCCCCTTCGGCAGAGCTTGTGGTCGTCGATCAAAGTCCCAATTCGCATATCCATCTGAGGTGGATCCCGTCGCAGGAATGGCGCTTGTATTTTCACAAGTAGCGCCCGACGTGACACTCGAATTTCTTAGAATGGCGTAGTAACTTGCGGCGGCGCCGCTATCGATTTGAATCTTTTTATTCGCATTTTGAGCCACCGCATGGTCGCTCGCGGTGAGGCAGGTTTTTGTCTTACAAAATATGAATCGAGTCGCGCAGCCCTTAAACATCGCCGCCGATCTCGCATAACTCACGTCACTTACTAGTTGCTGCGCCGCCGCTTCCAAATTTCCGGTTCGCAGTCGAGACTGAATAGTAATGCCCCCAATAATCGCCAAAATGGTAGCGATGGCGACCGTGACCATCAATTCGACGAGAGTGAATCCCGAACCCCAGGGTCGTTTCGACATGCCTCTATTATGAACGTTTTTCAAAAAGAGAAAATCTGAGCACTGCGCAATTTCTGCGCAGCCAATCGGAGACGGTTTAATTGGGGACAGTATACTCAATTCCCTTTTTGTAAAAAGGGTGGCTAATGGGAATTGAGTATACTGTCCCCAATTAACTGCAATGAACTATTTGTATTGCAAGCCCGGATCCTTATCGAGCATATAACGTTCGAGGCCATAGCGCTTAATTTTGTATAAAAGCGCTCGATGAGAGATTTCCAAAAGCTTCGCCGCCCAAGTTCGATTCCCGTTGGTTTTATCGAGAGCTTTTTTGATGAGTTCTTGTTCCATGATGACCATCATCTTTTTGATAGAGAGTTCATTGGCAGCGGCTCGAATCGCGGGATTAATTTCCACATTGCGAACGACATCGGGGAGATGGCTGGCCTGTAACTCTTTCGCATTCTCTAACACCATTGCTCGCTCAATCGTGTTTTCCAATTCGCGAACATTTCCAGGCCAATGGTAGTCTGTGAGATGTTGCATTGCTTCAGGCGTGGTTTTATCCACATTCTTACCCATCTCTTTGTTGAATCGTTTGACGAACGTGTCGACGAGAAGAGGAATATCTTCCTTTCGCTCTCGAAGAGGAGGCAAATGAATCGGCAAAACATTTAATCGATAATAAAGATCCTCGCGAAACATTCCTTTTTTGATTTCATCGGATAGATTCTTCAATGTGGCCGTGATGATTCTCACATCGATCTTAATCACGTTGCTCGCACCCACTCGACGAATTTCTTCTTCTTGAATGGCTCGCAATAGTTTGACTTGAAGTGCAGGCGGAAGATCTCCCACTTCATCGAGAAACAATGTTCCTCCGGAAGCTTCCTCAAAGAGTCCCTTCTTATCTTTATTGGCCCCCGTGAAAGACCCTTTCATGTAGCCGAAAAGTTCCGACTCCAAAAGATTTTCAGGGATGGCGCTACAATTGATCGCAATAAATGGCTTGGTAGCTCGTGGAGAATTGAAGTGAATCGCGCGCGCAATGAGCTCCTTACCCGATCCGCTTTCTCCCGTGATCAAAACGGTCGTTTTATAATCTGCAATTTTTCGAATCGTATCAAAAATTTCGAGCATCTTCGGCGATCGGGCAATGATGTTGCTAAACGAAGTCTCCTGATGAAGTACTCGCTTTAAACTTTGATTCTCGAACATGAGCGTTTCTTGCTCAGTCAATCTTTGAAGACGAAGTAAAATCTCGTCGGCTTTGAAAGGCTTGCTGACGTAATCGTAAGCGCCCTTTTTCATCGCTTCGATAGCGGTGTCCACATTTCCAAATGCAGACATCATAATCACAGGAAGCTGACGATTAATATTCTTAGTGGATTCTAAGAAAGTAATTCCGTCCATTTCAGGCATACGAATATCGCAAAGCACGAGATCGTAGGCATTGGCCTTAATCTTATCGAGGCCTTCTTTTCCGTCTTGGGCGGTATCGATTTGATAGCCTTCTCTTTCCAGAAGAACAGACAGCATGTGTCGCATTCCACTTTCATCATCAACGATCAAGACGCGCTTTTTATCATTTGCGAATGAAGAGACGAGTGACATGGATTCCCTCCTACTTGTGCTGCTGCACGACGGTCGGTTAGTTATGAAAAATTTTCAATCCCCACGGAAAACACTTCAAAGTCGATGTGTGCCTAGCAATAAGTTTATATTAACGCTTTGCGCTGCGGAATGGGGGTCGAGAAAGGATAAGGATTTCAGGGATCTATCGTCTGCCTAGGCACTCGCTACTTTTTTCTCGGATACCTTTGCGAAGGTCTCCACCAACTTATGCTTAAGCTGAAGAACCGTTCCAGGGCGGATCAAAACACTATGAGCACCTAGTTGCAGGGCTTCATCATGAAGGGATTTCTCCGATACAGATGCCACAAAAACAATCGCGAGAGAGGAAAACTTTGAATCCTGTTTCAGTTTGCGGATGAGATCCACGCCATGCATCTTCTTCATGGTGGAATCAACGAGCAAGATGTCGAAATGAATTCCCTGACCAGCACCATGATCCAAAACAGTCCACGCCTTCTCTCCGTCGTCTACTTCCACAAAGGCGGAAAATCCAAGTTCTCGAAGTTGCTTTACCAAGATTTCTCGAAGCATTTGTGTATCGTCGACGACAAGTACGCGGGCGCTGGAATCAAACATTTTTCCAGTATGCCGAAATCCATGCCTTGGGAGAGAGCGTCGATTCTCTTAAGATTCGATCACATCCATAAAACTATTTTTCGCTTTTGGAAGAAAGATGGAAAACGACGCGCCATAATGTAAAGCGCTTCTTACAACGATTGCTCCTCGAAAACTTTCTATAATACTTTTCGTCACGTAGAGACCAAGCCCCGTTCCCTTTCCAGGCGCTTTTGTGGAAAAGAAAGGTTCAAAGAGCTTCTTCTGATCTGCGTCGGAGATTCCTACTCCATTATCTTCGACGCTCAATACCCAATAGGTCTCGGGTCTCAACGACCGCACGATGGACGTATCGAGATCCTGCCCTTCCCCTGCCACGTTGCCTCTGTAAAAGGGAAGTTTTCGAGAAACGCATCGAATTCGGATGCGGCCCGGATCTTTGGGATTAACGCGCCCCTCGATTGCATGACGCGCATTAATCAGAAGATTGAGTAGCACTTGGACAAGCTGATCCTGTTCGGCGAAGACCTCCGCATTTTCATCCTCAAATTCAAATCCCACATCGATTCCCGCTGGAATTTGCGCGGACTGGACGCTGCGAACGGCCACAGCCTTTAAGTTGACCGTTTTCATCCTTTCTTTGGCGGGACGAGCTTGCTGCAGCAATGCCCTGATAATTTTGCTAATTCGATTCGTTTCAGATTCGATGCGGTCACATAAATCCAAATCCTCAGCCAATGCAGCGGGACTTTTCTTCATCGAACGTCTCAATATGTCGATGTAGCCTGAGATCGCGCCTAAAGGATTTCCCACCTCATGCGCTACGCCCGCGGCCAATCTCCCTATGGAAGCTAACTTCTCAATTTGAAGTTGTTCATTCTGTTGCGCTTCAATCTCTTCATTGGCTTTCCGTAGAGAGTCGATGGTGTGGCCCAGCTTTCCTTCCTTTTCTTGAATCTGTTGTGCCATCTGATTGAGGGCAACGGCAACTTCGCCAAGCTCGTCATTGCGCTCCACGGAAATCCGAGCGCGCCAATTTTCCTTCAAAAATTCTCGGGCTCCCACACTCAGATTGTGAATGGGAACTAAAATGTTTTTTCGAAAGAGTAGATAATATCCAAGCGCCACTAACACCGCCTCGATGAGGAGCGTGAGAAGAAACACGCGATACTTAAAATCCGTTAAGGATTCTTGAAACGGTTGAATGGACCAATGATATCGAAGTGCCAATTCTCCGGAGGAAACGGCGCGCGTGAGAATGAACTCCGTCACGGTGGGAATCACGAATAGCAACTGTTGCTCAGCCATTTCCAGTTGGTCCAACTGAGGAGCGGGTCGCACCAGTTCCAAGCGAACTTCCGACCAATGTTTTCCCATCTCTCGCGTTTCTAGGAATTGTTTAAAGGCGGATTCAAATTGCGTGGGATTGAGCGCATTCAATGACTTAGAATCTTTTGCAGTCTCTTTCAGCTCGGAACTCTGCAAAAAACTCTCATGCAAACTTGTTAAATAGCTTTGCGCGAGGTCGCCCATATCCCGGGGCACTTCATAGCGAAGAACCAAGATGAGCAATCCCACACTTAAAATCAGGGCACACAATGTCAAAAGACTGAGATCAAAAACCAAATCAAATCGAAGCGACTGAGTGGGGCGTTTCGGCGCAGCCGTAGAACTTGGTCGTGAGGGTAGAGGACCTTCGTCGTTGGATCCTAAAATTTCCAATTCTTCAGCCATTCAGAACTACGCCCCTCCCCAAAATTCCCACCATAAAAAATCCAACTGCAGCATGACGGCGAGCGCCCCGGTTACTAGAAAGGGTCCGAAGGGAATGGGAAACCTTCGAGTCTTTCCCAGGACGAATATGCTCAGAAGTCCTACGAGAGAACCTAAGAGAGATCCCACCAACACACTTCCTATCAAGCCGGGCCAACCGAGAAGCGCGCCGATCATGGCCAGAAGTTTTACATCACCGCCACCGAGGCCTTCCTCGCCCATGACTCCGTAAAAGAGACGACTCATCATCCAAAATGCTCCGTATCCCACTAGCGATGCTAAAAATGCCTCCATGAAACTGACGGAATGTCCATCCGGTGCAATCAGCGCAATTAGAAGAGCCACGATCCAGCCCCCTAAACTCAGCACATCGGGAATTATCCGAAACTCTGCATCAATAAATGAAACAGCGACAAATGCAGCCCCGAACAATGCCATAATCACTAATTCGGAAGTCCAGCCCCACACAGCCCAGAAGGACAAAAACAAAATCGCCGTCAGAATTTCCACAACCATGTACCGAGCCGAAAATGCAAATCCGCAACGCACACATTGCCCCGCTGAAATGATAAAACTCACCACTGGGATATTCATCCAAACCGGAATGGATGATCGACAAAATCCACAACGAGAAGAAGGTTCAAAAAGAGATCGGCCACGAGGCAGACGCACAATGACAACATTGAGAAAGCTGCCCACGCAAAGGCCTACCAAGAGCACCGCAAAAATTTGAACTTCGATAGGCATCATTTGAAATCTCGCCTTCTAAAAACGACGAGTGAACCGGCAATTAAAAGCGCAGTGAGGACGCATCCATAAAATAAGGGATACCAAAAGTCCTCCATATAGATGGGCAGCTTGTGAACGGCATGCACGCGAAGATCAAAGGGCTCTAGATCGATGACTTTCTGAACGAGGTTTGCAAAAAATTTAAAGACATCGTTCTTACTGCGCTCGCCAAAATCCCGAAGGATATGTGACACTCGACCCACCAGAAAAAATCCGAGGGTAAAAAAACCACTCATAAATGGGGTAGAAAAACTAGAGAACAAAACAGCGACAGCCGCGATCACGAGCAGTTCAACATAGATAAGCGCGATGGCAGGTAGGAGTGCGAAATCGATTTTGGCTTCAATGAAGGAAGTGACGAGGTAAAGGTAGAGGGTCATCATCACCACGGCGACCCCTAGAATCCAAGCCATGCCTAAATATTTACCGATAAGAACGTCTTCTCGACGAATGGGTTTTGAAACTATCGAGTAGATCGTCCGTTTTTCCAACTCTTGATAAAGCGAAGTCACTCCTAAATAGATCGCCACAAAAACTCCCAAGAGAGAAATTGCAGCCAAGCCCACATCCTTCACGACCTTTTCATTTTGGTACATGCTCACCTCGCCCATAAAAAGCGAAAAGAGAATGAGCGCGGCCGCGAATCCAGCCGCAATGTGCAAAACTTTATTATGCCGAGCTTCTCGGAAAGCATTTCGAGCAAATGCGATATAAAATTTAAATCGATTCATACTCGACTCTCCATGTGGCCCACTTGCTTAACAAAAACATCCTCGAGAGTTTCCTTTTTTGGGCTGATCGTTTGTATCGCGCCACCGAGCTCAATTCCTTTTTGTACTATTTCATTCATTCGTCGTTCGAAGTCTTTTCCAGATTCCTTGGCATGCGGAAAAACCTTTAAGTAAATGGATTCGGCAGAAACCGAAAGCTTCGTGTCCAACGTTCGCAAGTAGTCGAGTAATTTAGGCGAGTGCCCGCCCCATACCAAATCAACGTAGCGAATATCAGCCGCAATCAGTTCATCCACCTTGCCGCAAGAAAGGAGATGCCCTTTATTGAGAATCGCAACGCGGTCGCAAACCATTTCAACGTCGCTCAGAATGTGCGTAGAAAAAAATACGGTTTTGCCCTGCTCACGAAGTTGTAACATTAAATCGCGAACCTCTTTCCGGCCTACGGGATCAAGACCCGTCATCGGTTCATCGAGAATAACCAGTTTGGGATCGTGCAAAATTGCTTGGGCGAGCCCTATTCTCTGAAGCATTCCTTTTGAAAAATTACGCAGACGCATGTGCTCGGTACCCCTCATACCCACCTGTTCCAATATTTTTGGAATTCGCGAATGAATCTGATCCCGGCTCATGCCTTGCAGGCTCCCGTGAAACTCCAGGAATTGTGTGGAAGTTAAATAGTCATAGAAGTATGGATTTTCCGGTAGAAACCCAATGTGTCGCTTCGCGTCTGAATCACCGACGTCCTTCCCAAAGAGCTTCGCTCTCCCCTCCGTAGGAAAAATGATTTCGAGCAAAATTTTAATGGTTGTCGATTTCCCCGAGCCATTTGGACCCAAAAATCCGAAGATTTCCGCCTCTCGCACCACAAAAGTCACATTGTGCAAGACTCGTCTCAGCGGTGTCCAAAAGTGTTGTCGGTAATCCTTACTCAACCCCTCGACGTCAATGACATTCACCGTCCCAGGTTATCTAAATCTCGAAGCCTCACTCAAGAGAGATAGTGGTGTTTAGCCCTTAAATTGGAGAGAATCGAGAAATGAAGGTCACACTGAATCTCAATTTTCTTTGGAATCCTATTCTTTGGATTTGTGCGCTTGTAGCGGCCTTCTTGATCCGGTCGGATTTTGTCTGGATTTTTTCCAGTCACACCTTTGTAGCTCCTGTCCAAGCCAATAGCTTCGATTCCATCGTTAACCTCCTTGGGCACTATCGAATTGTCCTTCATCCATTTTTCATTCACCCACTGCTCTTGTGGGTCACAATTCTCCCTCTCGTCGCCTTGGCCACAATCACTTACCTCACTTATCTCATCACGCCATCGGAATCCCGCGCTCTTCGGATGCTAATAGCCGCAGCGGTCAGTTTAATTCTGTTGAAATCAACTGCACCCGGAACAAATGCGACATCCATGTTAAAAATTGCGTCGCAGCTCTTTATCCTCCTTCCACTTCTTCGCCCCCTTCCTCCGATTGCTCTTTGGGGCGTGGCCACCGGTTCGATGTTCGTGGCCGCTGCAAATCCAGAGTTTCGATTTCTGATTTTTTGGATCTCATTCAGCCTTTTACTTTCCGGGACTTTTACATTTCTTCTGGCCGATCGCGCGATGGCATCTTTTCGCGTTCGTCATGAATTCGTTCGCGGACTTCTGCCCACCGTAGCGCTCGGGATCACCGCTCTATGGTCGCTCCTCACCTCGCTTTGGCTGGGTCTCCCGCAGAATACTTTCGAACTTTCCTCTCTTTGGTGGCTAAGCTGGATCGCTGCTGGCCTTGGATTTTATATTACCTGGCGCCATCCGTGGGACTTAAAACGTTGGCTTGCTCTCGTGAGTTTCTGCCAAGGAATTATCTTCAGTCCTAGCATGGAATTCGCAGCACTGATTGTCATTGCATGGATGGTGGCCGAGATTTTGCTCGATCCCGCCAATTTGAATCTTCCTTTCATGGGATTCACTCAAAAAATTTCCTGGAAATGGATTTTTCCCTCCATTCTTCTCGCCGAGTTTGTGACGGGACTGGCGTTGATGCAATCGACGCCCCCCAAACGGGATTTCGATATCGGATGGGTTGCAATCTCGAAGACTGTCCCCTCTGAGGATAAGCCGCTCGTTCTGCTCGGCCACGGCTTACCCTATCTGTCCTATTTATATAGAGGGGAGCTCATTTCCACCGATGAGATAGCGCTCAAAACTGACGAAAATGCCTTTGACGCCTATTTAAAAGAACTTGGGGCGAGCGAAGTGATTGTCGAAGAAGCGTATCTGACGCAACTTTGGAAGGATTGGATTCGAGCAGGAAATGACCCGGACATTGCGAATGAATCCGTTCTCTCTAGGTTGATCAATTACGGGGGTCAGTCGGTAGAAACAAAGACCCTCAAGCTTCCAAAAATTCAGCATTTTCAGAAGGTAGAACTGCCCGAAATCCCAGGATTTGCGGTTATTCGGCCGATTTCTTCCAAAACGAACTAAGCTCACGCGCCGCTGGAAACGTCCTTCAAATTCCGCTAGCTCTAACGGGTTCTCGAGCTCGGCTCGTTGATGGGGGTAATTAGGGGAAGCGGCGACCACTCAAAAGTAACAACTCACGAATCTATCGTAGGAGGATCTACTTTGTTTCATCGCACTCTTCGTCCCTTTTTGTTTTCCACCCTTTTAATTCCAACGTTATGGATCTCTGTTTCTCCAATTTTTGCCCAAACGGAAAATGAGACGCCGGCATCTAACCCAGCTTTGATGGAAGCGCTCCGGCCCTACGCGGATCGTATCGAAGCCAGCTTGCGCGTCAGCCTAGATCCTCGCTTCGGGCAAGGCACGGGCAAGTTCATGAATGATCTGAATTCCATTTCAAGGGAAATGCAAAGAAATCCGCTCTTTGGAGAAGGCGTCGATCTTTCTACCGAATTGCAGAAGCTTTTTCAGGATGAAAACGGAAACAAGAAAATAGAAGAATACGATATTCCGCAATCGTTCGCGGATTATTTGAACGATCGATTGAAAATCGCCAAAGCGGATTGGTTTACGGTCCGCCCCACCAAGCGAGCGCGATTACTTGAATTGTTTTATCAATTGGGAAGCGTGGGCTACGAAAAAGTAGATCTCGCCGAGATGGTAAAACTTTCACGGGAATTGTACCCCCAAGGACTTGAAGGCGAATCTCCCATTCCGGAACTCACTGAAGTGATCATTCCCTACCATCTCGAGGAGAGAGTTGAAGCCGCTCGAAAGAAATTGGAATCCCATCCTCAGCGTTCGCAATTTCCAAATCTATCGCTCGTCCGAAATCCATTTATCACAAGTGAAGATCAAGTGGCCCTTCCTGATCTCGAAGCTCCTCTTTCTCATGAAACGAGAATGAATAAATGGGTGAAGGCAGTTCGTACCGCGGTGGCAATGCCCCTCGCGGCGATTGGGAATCTCATGGGCGGAAATTTCTCCCCCGCTTCGCTTGCAAGCGCCGGAAGTACGATTGGTCAAGAAACGAACTTTATTTATACAAGCTCTCGTTGGAACCGTTTTTGGCAAAGATTTAAACTCCAGGGGAATTTTGCCATCAATGCAAACTTTGGCGCCCTCGTCACAAGCTTTGCGATTTTAACGGCAATGACCACATCCGCCATTGAAAATCCCGTCTTAAAGATGGCTGCAGGAGTGGGTCTTGCGGCGGTAAGCTTTGTCGGATCGTACGTCGCGCTCGAGTTTATCAAGTATCGATCCTTAAAAGTTTTGGCAGGTCTGATTGGCGGAATGGCCGCTCTCGCATTTTTTAAAGGTCACTATATCAATTTGAACCTTGCGGAATTTTTCATCAAAGCCCTGGGCATCAACACAGCAGCATTTTTTGCAACCTTCGGGGCCACGCAAGTGCTAGCGGGTTCGTTGCATAACAATGGAGAACTGAGCGAGGGTCGACGTTATCCTCTTGAAAGCTTGCTCAATATTTTCGCCGGCACGGCGCGCGCCTTAGCGCTTGGCTCACTCGCGATGGGCATGGGCGGAACCCTTTTTAACGTGGACCAAGTGACGGGCCCGATCGATCTCCTTGGAATAAACTGGGCTGATATTGAATTTAACAAAACCGAGGTCTATTCATGGGTCGCTCAGTTCGCAGTGGGGGCACTTGTGACCCTGCCTCTCGCCGTTCGACAATTGAGGGGGAATTACTACATCGATCTGCAAACTGCTCAAAATCTTTCTCCTCTGACGGTCGATCCTGCGAATCCTAAGCCCGGAGTTATCGGAAGGGCTTGCTCAGAACTCATTCGTGGACCGATTCGATGGTTGAGCCGCCTCTACACTCCACGTCGAACCGCTGCGGCTCCCGCTCGTTGAGATTCAAACTTTGCGCAATCGTCTCATCCAGTTAGACTTTTCTAACGGATGGGACGATTCGAAAAGCCATTTCAGACTCTCCAGCCCAATTTCAAATTATCTCAAGAAATACAGGGATTCTCGACCGATTCTCGTCACATCCGACCGGGAGAAATTTTTGTCGCGATCTCCGGCGAGAAGTTCGACGGCCATGATTTTGTCGCGGAAATTTCCACTCAGGGGGCGCTGGGAGCGATCGTATCTAAATCTGCAATCCTGAAAGACTCAGATAAAATCCCGTCAGGGTTTCCGCTCTTTCAGGTGGAAAATACGACTGAAGCTCTTCGCACGATCGCGGCCGCTTATCGCAAGGCTCTCACCATTCCGATCATAGCAGTGGGTGGCAGTAACGGAAAAACGACGACAAAGGAATGGATCGCGCACTTACTGGCCAACAAACTCGAGAATTCCCAAAAAGTTTATAAAACCGCCAAGTCTTTGAATTCCATTTTGGGAATCGCGCTGTCTATTCTATCCATCCGCGACGAGGAAGTAGCGGTCATTGAAATTGGCATTGATGAGCCGGGCTGGATGGACCAACATCTTGCCGTCGTGCAACCCACGCACGGAATCCTTACAACCATTGCAGAAGAGCACTTAAACCGACTTTCCAACATCGAGACCGTCGCTAAGGAAGAATTGAAGCTTTTTCAATTTTTGATTCAAAAGACGGCCGGGCATTTTGCCGCGAATATAGATTCCCCTTATATTGCGAAAGCGATTTCGGAGGAAAAAATAATTTCCGATCGCCTGATAACCTACGGACTCGATGGCAAGGCGATGATCGAAGGAAGGTATTTAGCGCCTCATCGCCTCCATTCATTCGGCGTCGAGTGGCAGAACCCTCTTCCCGGAAAACACAATGCTCAAAATCTTCTGGCCGCCATTTCTATGCTTCGCCTGCTTTACCCCTCCATTACTCGGGCAGAGCTCATGCGAATTTCTGAGAGTACTCAAAACTTTAAAGGAGAAGCGCATCGCAGCCGCTGGATAAATTCTAAGAACGACGTGCGGATCTTCGATGATTGCTACAACGCAAATCCCTCCAGCATGGAGGCTTCACTTCAGACGTTTATTGAACTTACCGACGGCTGCCACCAGCATGTTGTTTTAGGTGACATGCTCGATTTGGGAAGCGCTTCGGACGATGCTCACCGCCGGATCCTCAATGTGGTGTCGGTTTTAAATTTTGATCACATCTACCTTTTTGGCCCAGAATTTCGAAAGGCTTACGACGGCATGATTCGAAAGCCGGAGAATATCTCCTGCTTCTTAGAAATGGAGATGCTCATCGCCACCTTGAAGAAAAATTTGAATGCAGGTCACACTGTTTTCTTAAAGGGTTCTCGCGGAATGGCCCTCGAG
>ERZ761602.2751-NODE-2751-length-26561-cov-362.164944_pt1 | contig 26561 bp, 27 predicted proteins | sample MGYA00512165_ERZ761602 | MGnify/ENA primary metagenome ERZ761602 (study PRJEB28899, sample SAMN02445085) | bioreactor sludge metagenome | biome: EBPR sludge; isolation source: Thorneside wastewater treatment plant | place: Australia: Brisbane, Thorneside...
CTCCGGCCCCTGCGTCCCGAACGCAGTGCTCTACCAGGCTGAGCTATTCCCCGACGTTCAGCGCGATCTAGTGATTTCTCTCAATCGCGAAGGAGCACAATTCTAGCAGCGAATTCTTGAAAATGGAAGGTGGCAATGATTGAAGTGCATTGACTGCAAGCTGCGCCTCCGCGCGCGCGCTCACGCGCGACTCGTCCAGCGCGCCGGTCGCGTGAATGATCTCGAGGATGGCTTGAAAGTCATCACGACCTCCGGATTCGATCGCTGTCCGCACCCGGGCCGCTTGGGCCGCCGTGCCATGTTGCATGGCAAAAATCAATGGCAGCGTCGGCTTGCCCTCGGCCAGATCGTCGCCCAGATGCTTGCCTAGCGAGACCTCGTCGGAAGTGTAGTCAAGCACGTCGTCGACGATCTGAAAGGCCGTGCCGAGGTGCATACCAAAAGCTGCGAGTTGCGCTTCCAGCGCCGCATCGGCGCCCCCCAGGATCGCCCCGAGACGGGTCGCCGCCTCAAACAGCTTGGCGGTCTTGTAGCGGATAACGCGCAGGTAGTCGTCGATACCCACATCCGCATTGTGGCAGTTGAGTAACTGCAACACCTCGCCCTCGGCGATGACGTTGGTAGCGTCGGCCAGGACTTGCATGACACGCAGGTCATTCACGCCGACCATCATCTGAAACGCGCGCGAGTAGAGAAAATCACCGACCAGCACCGACGCGGCGTTGCCGAACAAGGCGTTGGCCGTCTTGTTGCCGCGCCGCAGATCGGATTCGTCGACGACATCGTCGTGCAGCAGCGTCGCGGTATGGATGAACTCGACCACCGCGGCGAGCTCATGGTGATGCACGCCGCGGTAACCGGTCGCGTTCGCACAGAACACCACCAGTGCCGGGCGCAGGCGCTTGCCGCCACTGTGGATGATGTATTCCGCGACCTGCCTGATCAGGACCACATCGGAATGGAGGCGCTGCCGGATGACGGCATCGACCGACTGCATGTCGACGGCAATGGGCGCAAAGATCGGCGGAATCGGCAAAATTGCGACACTCACGGAAAACCCGCGATCTTAGGGGGCCACACATGCCCCGTCAACCGCACCAGGCGACGAGCGGAAGAATACGCACCGTGCGGTAACGCACCCCACCACGCAACCGCCGAACCACGCAAACCGCACGCACTCATGTGTCTGCCTCCCGCACGATATCGGGCCGATCGGTGATCACGCAATCGACTCCCCATTCGAGCAGTTGCCGGGCACGCGCGGGATCGTTCTCGGTGTACACGACCAGCCACAGGCCTTCGGCATGGACCGCCTGCGCGAGCGCCGCAGTCACCTGGCCCGCCTCCGTGTGCAGCGCGACGACGCCGAGCCGGCGGCAACGCACCGCCCAGTCGGCGGGCATGCTTTCGACCAGCAAGCCGCGGGGCAGATGTGGCGCGATCTCGGCCGCCGCCGTAAGCGCGATCTCGGAGAATGAAGACAGCAAGGGCGGCTGCGCCGCGCTGCGCCACAACTCAGCCGCCGCGGACGCGACCACCCGGGCGGTCGGCGCATCCCAGCCGGTGGCCGGCTTGATCTCGACGTTGGCCGCGAGACCGAGCGCGATACACCGTCGAGCCACATGCCCGAAACCCGGAATGCGCTCGCCGGCGAAACGCTGATCGAACCAGGAGCCGGCATCCAGCGCATGCAGGGCGGCATCCGGTGCGAGCGACATGTCGCCGCAGCCGTCGCTGGTCCGCTCCAGGGTTTCGTCGTGGATGACGAACGGCGACCCCTCGCCGCTCAGCATCACATCGAACTCCACGCCCCGGCAACCGAGCGCATGCGCGACATTGAGGCCGGCCAGCGTATTCTCCGGCGCCAGTTGCCCACCGCAGCGGTGGGCGAGCACGCGCGGCCACGGCCAGCGGGCGGGCGCCATCCGCGGAGCCTACTTACCCTTGGGCACCGGTACCCGGGCAGCCATCACGGCCTCGTCGAGCGCCAGCTTGGCCGGCTTGCGCTCGGCCCACACATCCCTGAGCGCGGCATCGACGATGCCGATCACACGTGCGCCGCCGATCGCCGCCGCCGCCGAGGACTGGGCCGTGGCAGGCTTGTTGGTGAGCTGCGAGACGGCCACCTGCACGTTCGCGAGGTCGCCCCCCAGGAGGTCACTCTGGGCCGCGAAGAAACCCGCGCGATTCAGCGGCAGATAACCACTCTCGAGCTGCCAGGCGATCTGGTTCGGAGGCTGCAGCCAGAAATCGACGAATGCCGCCATGGCCTTGTACTCGGCTTTCTGCTTGCCGGCCGCGAACCACAGCGTGGCGCCGTCGGCAAGGGTGTTCTGCGGCGAACCGAACATGTCGTCGTGATACGGCAGTGGCATGATGCCGATATCGAAACCCGCCTTGCGGCGGAACCCGGCCCAGTTCGACGATGGTGCGGCGATCACGGAACACTCGCCCGCGACGAACCGCTCCTCGGCCTCACGATCGGTCTCGAAGATGCGCATGAAGCGCGCCCGATGCCAGCTCGCCATGAGCGCGACATGCTTGACCTGGAGCATGTTGTTGAACGATGGCTGCAGAATCTTGCCCTGCATGGCCGCGGTCGGCTCGTTGTGCCACGCGCTGGTGTTCTCGATCATGACCCGCGCAGGCTGCGACACTGTGTATGGGCAGGTTCCGCCCGCATCGAAAAGCTTGTCGAGCGCCTGCTGCAGCTTGGTCCAGGTCGGCAAGGGCGCATCCGGGTTCAGGCCGGCCTTGCCGAGCACGTCGCGGTTGACGAACAGGACCGGCGTCGACAGCCCGACCGGCAACGCACGCAACTGGCCCTTGGCGTCGACCGCGGTGCGGCTGAGCACCGGTGGCGGCTTCAGCGTCCTGAGCGGTACGCCGGCTTCGTGCATGGCGGCGTGCAGCGGCTTGAAACGTGGCTTGCCGCTCAGAAACCGTTCGCTGTCCTCGCCGTCGAGAATCAGCATGTGCGCCGTCTCGCCCTCGGTGAGGCCGCCTTGCTGCACCTTCACCTTGAAGCCCTTGCTGCTTTCATTGAAACGCTGTGCGAGCGCCTGAAGTGCGGCATCACGTTCGACGCCGAGGTTATGCACCAGCCTGACTTCACCGCTGGCCGCAGCCGCCTTGCCCGGCGCCGGCGCGGCATGAACCGCGCCGGCAAACACGGTCAGCGACAGCGACACCACCAGCCTCAGGGAAACGATCGAATCAAAACACTTTAGGTTCACGAAATTTCCAGAATGATCACCAATCGGATCGAGCCATCGTCTGGCTCGCCGCAATTGAAAAGAAAAGCTTTTTGCGCCCCGTGCGCGATCGCGATCATATACCGGCCACGAAAAAGTTGCGTGACACCGCACCACCCGATCGGGCAAATAATGGTAAAGAATCGCACTCGCGCCACGCCTTGCCGGGCCCCGGCTGCGGTCATGCGCCTTCGGACGCCTGCCACTTCAGCTTTTCGGCAGCGTGCCGTTACCATGGGCGACGATGCTCACACTCGCGGATACCGCAGCCCACCATGAAGATCCGACGCTTGATCCTGCTCGTTTGCCTACCCCTGCTGGCCGGCTGCGAGATGGTCTACGACCTGCTCGAGATTCCCAACCCGAAGAAGGAGGCCGAGATCGTGGATAGCGAAGGGCGCGCAATAGGCAGCGCCTGCCGCCACGCGGGCCGCTCCCTCGAGGACTGCTACATCCTCAACCCCAAGGCCGAAAAGGCCTCGGTGTTCAAGGGCTGGCGCGACATGAACGACTACATGATTCTGAACGGCATGGAGGTCGTCCCGTCGCGGCTCACGCCGACGACGGCGCCGCCTCCGGAGCCCCGCCTCGACGTACCGGCGGTGGAACCTGCGGCGCACTAGGCGGCCAACGCCGGTCAGAGCACCGGGTTGGTGTAGCGCAGATGTACCGCCTCGATCTCGGCCATGAGTTCCTGGTCCAAGGACCGCGCCCATGCCGCGATGTTTTCGGACAACTGCGCGAGGCTGGTCGCGCCAATGATGGTGCTGGTCACGAACCAGCGCCGATAGACGAACGCAAGCGCGAGTTCGGTGGGCGAGAGTCCGTGCTTGCGCGCCAGGTCGGCATACGCCGTCACCGCCGGAACGACATTCGGTTTGGTATAGCGCTGGCCGAAGCTCTCGAACTCGGTCAGCCTGCCCGGCGCGGCCGGATCGACCAGATACTTGCCGGTGAGATGACCGAACCCGAGCGGTGAGTAGGGGAGGACGCCGACCTGCTCTCGATGGCAGATCTCGACCAGCCCGTATTCAAACACGCGGTTCAGCAGACTGTAACAATTCTGGATCGACACGACGCGCGGCAGACCATACTCGTCGGCCAGCCGCAAGAACTGCATGACGCCCCAGGGATGCTCGTTCGACAGCCCCACATAGCGAATCTTGCCTTCGGCGACGAGTTCCGCCAGCGCCTCGAGCTGGGCCCGGATCGGGGTGCATTCGGCCTCGCGCGCGGGGTCATACTGCCATTGCCCGAACATCGGCTGATTGCGCTCGGGCCAATGCAACTGGTAGAGATCAACATAGTCGGTGCGCAAGCGCCGCAGGCTGCCCTCGAGTGCCGCGCGCAGATTCGCCCGGTCGAGGGCCGGCGGGCCGCCGCGGATCCAGTCCAGGCTGCGGGCGGGACCGGCGATCTTGGTGGCCAGCACGATCCGGTCACGCGCCTGCCGCCGCAACCAGTTGCCGACGATGGACTCGGTGGCACCATAGGTTTCCGCGCGCGCCGGCACGGCATACATCTCGGCCGTGTCGATGAAGTTGATGCCGGCATCGCGTGCCATGTCGAGTTGCGCATGCCCGTCCGCCTCGGTGTTCTGCTGGCCAAAAGTCATGGTACCCAGGCATATCCCCGACACTTTCAGGTCGCTGCGCCCCAGTTGCCGATAATCCATATCCACTCACTCCCACCCATCCGCGGCCGCAGCCGCGATCGTCATGCCTGCGCAAATCGCGCTTTGTCGAGCCGCACGCGCACTTTATCATCCGGCTCCAAACGCAATCATAACAACGAGCCCGCCGATGTCCGACGACACGAAACACCAAGCACCGCCGTGGTCGCCCCCCGGCGAACCGATCGCCTACGGATATCTCGCCCTGTGCCGGGCCGGATTCGAGAAGGAAGTGGCCGAAGAGCTCACCGCTTTCGCCCGCAGGGTCTGCCTCGACGGACAGGTACGTGCCACCCCCGGCGCCGCCTTCGTCGTGTTCGAAACGCGCGAGGCGCTGCCGTTTGCCGATCTGGCCGATGCCTGCGACTGGCAGACGCTGAGTTTCGCACGCCAGTTGCTGCCCTGGTTCGCCCGGGTGGACGATCTGCCCGACCGGGACCGCGCCACACCGATCGTTGCGGCGGCACGTACCGCCGGCCAGGCGTTCTCCGCACTGTTGCTGGAGACACCCGATACCGATCTGGCCAAGCAACAATCCGGATTCTGCCGGCGCTTTGCCGAACCCTTGCAGCTCGCGCTCGAGAAGGCGGGCCTCCATCGCACCCGCGGCCGGCAATTGGCCGAACTGCATGTGCTGTTCAGCGATACCACGACCGCATGGTTGTGCGCTGCCCTGCCCGGCCGCGCAGCGCTCTGGCCAATGGGGGTGCCGCGCCTGCGCATGCTGCACGAGGCCGCGAGCCGCTCGACCCTCAAGCTTGCGGAGGCGCTGTTTACGCTGTTGTCCGAAGAAGAGCGTACGAGCCACCTGCGCGCCGGCCTGCGTGCCGTGGACCTCGGCGCAGCGCCTGGCGGGTGGACCTGGCAGCTGGCCCATCGCGGGCTCAACGTCACCGCGGTGGACAACGGCCCCATGGCCGCATCGGTCATGGCGACCGGCATGGTCGAGCATGTGCGCGCCGACGGCTTCACCTGGCGCCCCAGGCGGCCGGTCGAGTGGCTGGTATGCGACATGGTCGAACAGCCCTCCCGGGTCGCGGCGCTGGTTGCCGACTGGATCGGCAGCGGGCGCTGCCGGCGTTCGATCTTCAACCTGAAGCTGCCGATGAAGAAACGGCTGGCGGAGATCGAGAAGTGCCGCGCCCTGATCCACAAGCGGCTTGCCAAGGTCGGCCCCTACGATCTGCGCATCAAGCATCTTTACCACGACCGCGACGAGGTCACGGCCTACCTCGCGCTACAGCGCTAAGGCACGATGCACGGATCGAACCGCACAGGTCCCGCGCACATCCGACAAGACGCCCCAGCCTGCCGGTGTATAATCCGCGCTTCGACACATTCAGTCTGACGGCGCGCGCGCTTCCCAAGATTCCCGAGCCCATGCGCTCTCTTAAACCCAGTGCCCGGCCGGGGCGCGGCGGCGCCATCGCAGGCCTCTTCATAGACATGGACTTATGAGTTTCGCCGATCTCGGGTTGAACCCCGAGCTGCAACGCGCGGTCGCCGAATCCGGCTACACGCAACCGACCCCCATCCAGATGCAGGCCATCCCGGTGATTCTCGCCGGCCTGGATGTCATGGGAGGCGCCCAGACCGGCACCGGCAAGACCGCCGGTTTCACGCTGCCGCTGCTCCAGCGCCTCGCCCCCCATGCCAGCACCTCCACCAGTCCGGCCCGCCATCCGGTCCGGGCGCTCATCCTCGCACCGACGCGCGAACTGGCGGTGCAGGTTCATGAGTCGGTCAAGACCTACAGCAAGTACGTGCCCTTGCGATCGGCCTGCATCTACGGCGGCGTCGACATGCGCGCCCAGGTCGCCGAATTGCGTACCGGAATCGAGATCGTCGTCGCGACACCGGGGCGCCTCCTCGACCACGTCCAGCAAAAGACCATACAGTTGGGCCAAGTCGAGGTGCTGGTGCTGGACGAAGCCGACCGCATGCTCGACATGGGGTTCATTCCCGACATCAAGCGCATTCTCGAATTGCTGCCGTCCGCGCGCCAAAGCCTGCTGTTCTCGGCCACCTTCTCGGACGAGATCAAGCGCCTCGCCGACCAGATGCTCAAGAACCCGCAACTGATCGAGGTCGCACGCCGCAACATGGTTTCCGAGACCATCACCCATCGGGTGCATCCGGTTTCCAGCGGCCTCAAGCGCAACCTGCTCGCCCAGCTGCTGCGCAACCAGCCCGACACCCAGGCCCTGATCTTCGTCGACACCAAACTGCTGTGCGGACGCCTGGCCCACTTCCTGGTCCGCCACGAGATCGCCGCCGACGCGATCCATGGCGACAAGGGCCAGGCGCAGCGCAGCGACACGCTCGAAGCCTTCAAGAGCGGCAGACTGCGGGTACTGGTCGCTACCGACGTCGCCGCACGCGGTCTCGATATCGACGACCTGCCCATGGTCATCAACTACGAGTTGCCGCACACCGCCGAAGACTATGTGCACCGCATCGGCCGCACCGGCCGGGCCGGCCGCACCGGCTATGCGGTATCGCTGGTGAGCAGCGAAGAAAAATCGCGCCTCGCCGAAATCGAAAAACTCATCAAGCTGCAGATTCCACAAGAAATCGTGCCGGGCTTCGCGCCGGAACCGGACTATTTCGAAGCCGGCACGCACAAGAAACGTTCGCACCGCCCGGAAAGCTTCGACACGCCCGAGCCACGCCGTGAGTCGCGCCGCGAGCAGCGCGGCGACCCGGGGGCTCGCCCGGCGCGCGGCGGCCAGCAGGCCGAGCCGCGGCGCGGGCGGCGCAATTCGAGCATCGGCGCCGACGGCTTCGACTACAGCAAGCCCTACGTGCCCACTGCCTCCGCGGGCGGTGAACAAAGTGCTGGCGCCCCCGAAGTCGTGGCCAGTGCCCCCAAACGCGGGCAACGCCCGATTGCGGTGCTTCTGGGGGGGTTGGGGCGGAAATAGGGTCGGCTTGGGCCGCTATTTCGGCGCAGGATTATCGGGGCGTGCGCGTATTCTGAACACAGATCGCGCCCTGTCGGGCGCGGCCCACCCAGGAAGCCCGATCCCGATGGATGCTGCACACGGCAAGCACGACGACGGTCCGATTCCGGAACCCTTTGTCCCCGATTTTTCGGAAGGGCTCGAGAGCGGACTCTATCTCGCCCTTCTCGAACTGGTCGACGAAGGTGTGATCATCACCGGCGACGAACGCGTACTCGAGGCCAACAGCGCCGCATGCGGACTGCTCGAACGCGAGTACCGCGAGATCGTCGGCCAGCCATTGGCGCAGTTGTTTCCGTCCGAGCGCGATTTCATCCAGGCGCGAGCGCGCCTGTTCATCCAGGGTGAAATGCGCGGCAGCCTTCAAGTCGCGCTCCCGGGCGAGCGCAAGCGCAATTTGCGCTTCATCGCCGCCGCGCGCCTGCGGCCGGGCGTTCATGCGCTGATCCTCAGCCGCGACCTTCTCGTGGAAGCGGAAGCCGAACCCGATCCTGCCTCACCGGCGCCGGACGCCTTGTGGCCGCGCCTCGCGGCGGTGCTGGAGCAACCCGTCATCGTCATCGATGAGCGCGCCCGGGTTTCGGCCGCGAATGCGGCGGCGATCACCGGGCTGAATCTCGAGCGCGAGCGCCTGATCGGCCACGCCCTCGGGCCTTGCATTGCGGTTCGCTGGCCGACCGGCGACTCGACCCCGTTCGCACACCTGACCCGCGGCGACGGGGTCGAACTCGCCGCGCGCGTGCTGCCAGGCCCCAAACCCGGTTGGCGCGTACTGGTGCTGCCGGCGACTCGCCGCGGCGACGAGAAAGCGCACCAGGCCGTCGCACGCGCCACGCGGCCACACCTGGACAACGCCAGCGCACATGCCGCGACGCGGCTCGCGATCGAACGAAACCAGCTCGAAATCCACTTTCAAGCGCTCGTCGACGCCCGCGACGGCCGGATACGGGGCGGCGAGGCATTGCTGCGCTGGCATCACCCCACCCACGGGCTCGCCCCCTTCGGCCGGATCGCAAGCCTCGTCGACGACCCGGCATCGATCGCGAGCATGAGCGACTGGGCGCTGCAGACCGCATGCGCGCAAGCCGCCCGCTGGCCGGCCGATGACGGCCGCAACCCGCGCATCCTGACCGTCAACATCGCCCACGGCCAGGTGCTCAAGGGCGATCTGCTCAAACGGGTCGAGACCGCCCTCGCCACCTCGGGCCTGGCCGCCCGCCGCCTCGAGCTCGATTTCGATGAATCGATCCTGTCCGACCCCGACGACGCCATCCACGGCATGCTGAACGATCTCAGCAGTCTCGGCGTTCGGCTTGCGATCGACGACTTCGGTCGCGGCACCGCCTCGATTCCCCGCCTCCGGCGCTATCCGCTCACCGCAATCAAGCTCGATCCCGCCCTGGTGCGGCGGGTCGGGCATGATGAAACCAGCGAATCGATCGTCGAGGCGATCAGCAGCATGGCCGCCGTGCTGGGGCTGAAGGTCTTCGCCCGCGGGGTCGAGAGCGCGCCGCAACAGGCCTTTCTTGCAGCGCTGGGCTGCTACCTGCAGCAAGGGCCGTTATTTGGCGCTCCGATGCCGACCGAGGCCTTCGCCGCCTTGCTCGCGCCCGCGGTGCTCAGTAATCGGCAAGGCTCGCGCAATCCTCCTCGCGCCCGGTCATCTGGCTGAAGCGGGCGAGCCGCGCCTTGACGAAATCGTCGGAAATGGTGCGATTGGCACAGAACTCGCGCAGTTGCATCGCATACGCAAGCATCTGCAGATCGAAGGTCGTCGCGGCCACCGCCCGAAACGCGTAGCGCGAGGTTTCCCGGAAATCCTTTTCGCTTCGCCCATCGCCACTGACGCCACCGCCGGGCGTCTGAGCCCAGGCCGGAGTCGACGCGGCACAAAGAATCACCAGCAGGATCAACGGCAATCGCATCGCGGGCGTACCTCGGCAGGGGCAGACATGATCATTATCGGCCGTTTCATGCCCGGCTGAAGTGCAACGCGGGGCAGGCACGATGAAAAGCGGCGCCCCCTGCCATCGCAAGGAGCGCCGCCGGACAACCGAACGATTGGAGTCTAGACTTCGAGCGCCTTCACATGCGTGATCACCTCGGCGACCGCCTGCTGGGCGCTGCCGTAGAGCATGCGGCAATTGTCCTTGTAGAACAGCGCATTCTCGATACCCGAGTAACCCGCCCCCTTGCCGCGCTTGACCACGATCACGTTCTGCGCGAGGTCGGCATTGAGGATCGGCATGCCGTAGATCGGGCTCGATTTGTCGGTACGCGCCACCGGGTTCACCACGTCGTTCGCCCCGATCACCAGTGCGACATCGGCCTGGGCGAAGTCGGCATTGATCTCTTCGAGATCGAAGATCTTCTCGTAGGGCACCCCAGCTTCGGCGAGCAACACGTTCATGTGGCCCGGCATCCGTCCGGCCACCGGATGAATCGCGAACACGACTTCGACCCCGCCCTCCTCAAGCAACTGGGCCATCTCCCAAACCTTGTGCTGGGCGCCGGCCACTGCCATGCCGTAACCGGGCACGATGATGACCTTCTGGCCGTAGCGCATCAGCGACGCGGCATCCAGCGCCGACAGGTCGCGGATGGAACCGGTGACCTCGCCGCCGCTTTCGGCCGCCGCGCCGGTGATCGGCGCGAAGATGATGTTCTTGATCGGCCGGTTCATCGCCTTGGCCATGAGCTGGGTCAGCAGCATGCCCGACGCGCCCACCACGATACCGGCCACGATCAGCGCCGGATTGCCCAGCACGAAGCCCTTGAAGCCGACCGCGAGACCGGTGAAGGCGTTGAGCAGCGAAATCACCACCGGCATGTCGGCGCCGCCGATCGGCATCACCAGCACCACGCCGAGCGCGAGCGCGAGCACGAAGAACAGGAAGATCTCGAACCCGCCGGGGTTGTCGGCGTAGCCAATGGTCAGGCCGATACCGATGGTGAAGAGGGTGAGGAAGAAGTTCACGTTGTTCTGCCCGGGCAGGCGAACCGCCTTCTTCATGATCCCCTGCAGCTTCGCGAAGGCAACGCAGGAACCCGAGAAGGCAACCGAACCGATGACCGCGCCCAGAACCAGCAGCGTCGCGGTCATCGCATCATGCTGTACCCCCCGGATCAGCTCGACCGCGGCGATCGCGGCGGCGGCGCCCCCCCCCATGCCGTTGTAGATGGCCACCATCTGCGGCATGTCGGTCATCTTGACGATCTTGCCCGAGTACCAGGCGACTCCGCCGCCGAGCACGATCGCGAGCACCATCAGCCCGACGTTCTGCAGTCCGGGTATGAAAAAAGTGATCACGGTCGCGGCGACCATCGCGAAACCGGCCCAGATCACCCCTTTGCGGGCGGTGACCGGCGAGCTCATCGCCTTCAGGCCGAGGATGAAGATCGTGGCAACGATGAAATAGGTGGCGCTTACGAACCAGTTTGAACTCATTTTTCGCCCCCTTCCTTGCGATTGCCGGACTTGAACATCGCCAGCATGCGTTCGGTCACGACGTAACCGCCGGCCGCGTTGGCCGCCCCCAGGAACACCGCGACGAAACCGAGCAACAATTGCAGCGGCTCGTCCGGGTCGGCCTTGCCGAGCGCGTACATCGCGCCGATCAGGACGACGCCGTGCACGAAGTTGGAGCCCGACATGAGCGGCGTGTGCAGAATCACCGGCACGCGCGAAATCACCTCGTAACCGGTGAACGCGGCCAGCATGAAGATATACAGTGCGGTAAAGCCTTCCATGTTTGCGTCTCCCGCTTAGAGTCCGAGCACTTCACGGACGCCGGCATGCCTGATCTCGCCCGCGTGGGTGAGCGCACAGCCGGACATCACTTCGTCTTCCCAATCGAGCGTGAGCACGCCCTCCTTGATGAACGGCGAGATGAAGTTGTAGAGATTCTTGGCATACATTTCAGAGGCATGAATGGGCATGCGGCTCTGTATGTGGGTGGGGCCGATCACCAGCACGTCACCGACCCAGGTCTTTTCGCCCGCCACCGTGCCTTCGACGTTGCCGCCAGTCTCGGCCGCCATGTCGACGACGACCGCGCCCGGTTTCATGCGCGCGACCATCTCGGCAGTGATGATGCGGGGCGCGCGCTTGCCCGGAATCGCAGCCGTCGTGATCAGCGCATCGCACTGGCTCACCGCCTTGGCGAGGCGCTCCGCCTGCCTGGCCTTCTCGTCGTCGGTGAGCTCACGCGCGTAGCCCCCCACGCCGGCCGCGGCCACGCCGGTGTCGACGAACTTGGCACCGAGCGATTCGATCTGCTCGCGCACTTCGGGACGAACGTCGTACGCTTCGACGATCGCGCCGATCCGGCGGGCCGTGGCGATGGCCTGCAGGCCCGCCACGCCGGCGCCGATCACGAGCACCTTGGCCGGGCGAATGGTGCCGGCGGCATAGGTCATCATCGGGAAGAACTTGGGACTGTGGTCGGCCGCGATCAGCGCGCATTCGTAGCCCGCCACCGCCGCCTGGCTGGACAATGCATCCATGCTCTGCGAACGTGAAATGCGCGGCAGCAGTTCAAGCGCAAACGCCGTGATCTGCTTGTCGCGCAGCAACTCGGCCCGCGCCTTGTCGGCCCACGGTTGGAGCATGCCGAGCAGCACGCTGCCGGGCTTCATCTGCTCGATGAACGCCAGCGGCGGCGGCTGCACGCACAGGACCACGTCCGCGTCGCCCGATACGCCGGATGCATCCGCTGCCTGCGTCACCCCGGCAAACGCTTCATCACGATAGTGCGCGGGCACGCCTGCACCCGTCTGCATCACCACCTGTGCGCCCAGATCCAGATACTTCTTGACCACGTCCGGCACGACCGACAGGCGTCGTTCACCGACAATGGTCTCGGCAGGCACTCCGATTAACAGAGGCATCAGCACTCCTCCCTGACAGATTGTTTAGATGAAATCCCCGACGCCCGTCACGCACAGTGCGACCGCCGGATACCGTGAGCGGGAAGACTTCTATCGCTACGGTTTCCGTTGCAAGGCGTCGGTACGAATGAAATTGTTGTCGAACGCCACTCGGAGTGGCGCCGCGTCGCCCCCGAACAAGGACGAGAAAACGCCAACGACCTGACGCTTCCTTGCGCGTTCCCTGCCATCTACTTGATGATGTTCTTTACCGACACCCGCCGGATCATACTGATAAGCGGCACAATCGCAAATAGGGAATGCGGAAAGCGCTGGCGCGCTATCGGTCGTCGTAGCGTTTGGCGGGCGCGTCCACGAGCTTCACGATCGCCAGCGAGAGGTTGTCGCCCCCGCCTTCGGCGCGAATCCGGGCGCTATTGACAAGCTCGCGGGCGGCCTCGCGGGCCGACATCGTCGCAAGAATCCTGGCCAGCTCGGCGTCGGGGAAATAGGCCCACAAACCATCCGAGCACAGCAGAAAGCTGTCTCCCGCGACCAGCGGCGAGAGCTTGCCGTGCTCGACCCGGGGGTCGCGATCGCTGCCCAGGCACGACAAAAGCACATTGCGCTGCGGATGGGTGAGCGCCCCCTGCTCGTCGATACGCCCCTTGCGCTGCAGCTCGCCGACCAGCGAATGATCGAGGCTGCGGCTCAGGAGCCGGTCGCCGCGAAAATGATAGAGGCGCGAATCACCACAATGCGCCCAGTCGATCCGGCCGGGCTGGAGCATCAGCACAACGGCGGTGCTGTGCGGATCCTTTTCGCTGGTGAAGCGGGTCAGGCGAATCACCACATGCGCTTCCTGCACGATGTTCGCAAGCAGGCTCTCGGGAGTTTCCGAACCGGGCGCATAGGTTTCGAAACTCTGTTTCGCCTTGAGCACGACCTGTTCGGCGGCCATCGCGCCACCACTATGCCCGCCCATGCCGTCCGCAAGCACGGCCATGAGCATGCCCGGTCGGGTCGGATGGGCGAAAAGGCTCACGCAGTCCTGCTGCTCGCGGCGGTCGCCAATATGCGTGGCTACGCAGGTTTCAATCGTTAGCGCCATGGCGAAACAGGAGTGGTCGATTGCGCATGATAGCAATCACCCCCCGGCAGCGGGGCCGAAAGAATCGAAAATCGTACTGTGTGCAACGTGATGAAATGCACACTTCGCGTAACTTCCGAACAGGCACGGCCCGCGCGACAGGCGGCTGCGCGGGCTCCGACGACGCGGCTACGACATCACGCGCACTGAAGCAGGCGGCGATGCGTCGTCAGTCGGCGCCGGCAAGACGGGCGTCGATCATCTCGATCCAGTGCCGAACCGGTATCGATGCGCCCGCCTCGAGATGGGTCATGCAACCCAAATTGGCGCTGGCGACCACTTTCGCCCCCCCCTCTTGCAGCGCAGCGAGCTTGTCGTCGCGCAGACGCTGTGACAACTCGGGCTGCAACAGCGAGTAGGTTCCGGCCGATCCACAGCATAGGTGGGAATCGCGCACCGGGGTGGGCGCATAGCCGGCCGCCGCGAGCAGCTTTTCGACCACGCCGCGAATCTTCAGGCCGTGCTGAAGCGAACATGGCGCGTGAAACGCGACCGCCTCGGCGGGGCCCGGCAACACCTCGAGACGCGCAAGCAGCGGTTCGGACTCCGCAGCCACCACCTGGCTCACATCGCGGGTCATCGCCGCGACCCTGGTGGCCTTTTGAGCGTAGGCCGCGTCGCGGGCAAGCAGATGCCCGTAGTCGAGGACCTGGGTGGCGCACCCCGATGCCGTCATCACGATCGCTTCGATCTCGCCCGCCGCGATCGCGGGCCACCATGCGTCGATGTTGCGACGCGCATCATCCCGTCCACCGCCCTGATCGTTGAGGTGAAAACGCACGGCCCCGCAGCAGCCGGCGCGCGGCATCTCCACCAGCGAGATACCCACCGCGTCGAGCACCCGCGCCGCCGCGGCATTGACCGAAGGCGCCATGGCGGGCTGCGCACAGCCGGCAAGCGCGATCATGCGGCGCGCATGCCTGGGGGCCGGCCAGCGGCCCGCCGCCCGGGCGAGCGGAACCTTGTCCTTCAGCGCCGCCGGCAGGAGCGGCCTCACCGCCCGCCCGGCGCGCATCGCGGCACCGAACAGACCGGTGCGTGGCACGAACTCGCGCAAGGCCCAGCGCGCCAGCTTGTCCAGCCCCCGCCGCGGCACCTGCTGCTCGACCACATGCCGGCCGATATCGGCCAGGCGGCTGTATTGCACACCGGACGGACAGGTGCTCTCGCACGACCGACAGGTCAGGCAGCGATCGAGATGGAGACGCGTCTTCTCGGTCGGGGCGTGCCCTTCGAGCACCTGCTTGATCAGATAGATCCGCCCACGCGGTCCGTCGAGTTCATCACCCAGCAACTGATAGGTTGGACAGGTCGCGGTGCAGAACCCGCAGTGAACGCATTTGCGCAGAATCTCGTCGGCCTCGCGGCCCTCCGGCGTGTCACGGATGAAATCGGCAAGCTGTGTCTGCATGGATCAGATTCCGCGGTAGAGGCGACCGGGGTTGAAGATCCCGGCCGGATCGAAAGACTGCTTCAAGCGCCGGTGGATGTTCATGAGCGCGGCAGGCAAGGGTTGGAACACCTCGCCGTCGCGCGCAATGCCGCGGTACGCGGTCGCATGGCCGCCTGCTGCGGCAACGCGCGCGCGCACGCTTTCGGCTGGCAGCCGCGTGCGCAGCCAGCGCAGACCGCCGCCCCACTCGATCAGTCGATCGCCGGCGAGATCGAGGGCGGGCGCCGTGGTCGGAACCGCCAGGCGCCACAGGGGTTCGTCACTTGCCGTGAAGAACGGATGCAACTGCTCGCGCAGATCGGCCCAGAGCCGCGCAGCCTCGTCGTCCGGCACCAACTCGCCTCCCAGGCGCGCCCGCGCCGAAGCCACGGCGGCACCGGCGCCGGAAAGACGCACCAGCAGCTCACCGGCATGCCATGCCGAGGCGGACAGCGGCAAGGGCTGCCCGCCCCACGCGTTCAGGCGTGCGACCGCCTCACCCTCGTCCATGGCGAAACGCAGACTCGCCTCGCGCACCGGCATCGGCAAGACCTTGAGCGACACCTCGAGAATCAGGCCGAGTGTGCCGAGGCTGCCGGCGAGCAGGCGCGGCACGTCGTAGCCCGCTACGTTCTTCATGACCTGGCCGCCAAACGCCAACACCTCGGCGCGGCCGTCGATGAGCTTTACCCCCAGCATGTAGTCGCGCACCCCGCCCGCCGCCATGCGTCGCGGCCCCGACAGGCCCGCGGCGACACAGCCACCGACGGTCGCCGCGCCGAAACGGGGCGGCTCGAACGGTAACATCTGCCCGTGGGCGGCCAGCAGGTTTTCGAGTTCGATCATGGACGTGCCGGCGCGCACCGTCACGACCAGTTCCGTCGGCTCGTATGCGACCACGCCGGCATGGCCGCGCGTGTCGAAAACCGCGCCGGACGGACTCCGGCCATAGAAATCCTTGCTACCGCCGCCGCGCAGGCACAAGGCCGAGCCTGAAGCAGCAGCCGCGCTCACCGCGGCTCGCCATTGTTCGGTCAGATCACTCATGTGTGCTCCAGCTCTTGCCACGGCGGGTACGCAGGTACTTTTCATCGCGCCGCACGAATCTCTTCAGGGCCAGCCACGACCCGATGAGCGACAGCACCGGTCCCGCAACCAGCAGAATCTGCATGACGGTCTTGTCCATCAGAACCTCGGCAGTTCGGGATGGGGCAGCACGCCATCGCGGACCCGCATGCGCCCATACTCGGCGCAACGATTGAGCGTCGGAATGGCCTTGCCCGGATTGAGCAGTCCAACCGGATCGAAGGCCGCCTTGACGCGAAAGAACATCGCCAGCTCCGGGCGGGCAAACTGGCTGCACATCTGGTTGATCTTCTCGATGCCGACACCATGCTCGCCGGTCACCGTGCCACCGAGCGCCACCGACAGTTCGAGGATGTCGGCGCCGAACGCCTCGGCCCGATGCAGTTCCCCGGGCCGGTTGGCATCGAACAGGATCAGCGGATGCAGGTTGCCGTCGCCGGCATGGAACACGTTGATGCAGCGCAGCGCGTACTTGCTTTCCATCTCCTGGATAGCCTCGAGCATTTCGCCGATACGTTTGCGCGGAATCGTGCCGTCCATGCAGTAGTAATCGGGCGACAGCCGCCCGGCCGCCGGGAATGCCGCCTTGCGCCCGGCCCAGAAACGCATGCGCTCGGCCTCGTCGCGCGACACCCGCAACTCCGTCGCGCCGGCCGCCGCCAGCACCTCGCGCATCCGGCCGATCTCCTCGGCCACCTCTTCCGGCGTGCCGTCGGATTCACACAGCAGGATTGCCTTCGCATCGAGCGGGTAACCGGCATGCACGAACTCCTCGACCGCGACGGTGGCGGGCTGATCCATCATTTCCAGCCCGGCCGGCACGATGCCGGCGGCGATGATCGCGGCAACCGCATCACCCGCCTTGATCACGTCGTCGAAGGCCGCGAGCACGCACTGGGCCAACTGGGGCTTGGGCGTGAGCTTGACCGTAACCTCGGTCACCACCGCCAGCATGCCTTCGGATCCGGTCATGAGCGCCAACAGGTCATAACCGGGCCAGTCGGGCGCCTGGCTGCCGAATTCGACCACCTCGCCCGCCATCGTGACCCCGCGCACCCGCAACAGATTGTGAATCGTGAGGCCGTACTTCAGGCAATGCACGCCTCCCGAATTCTCGGCGACATTGCCGCCGATGGTGCACGCGATCTGCGACGAGGGGTCGGGCGCGTAGTACAGGCCATGTGGCGCGGCCGCCTCGGATATCGCGAGATTGCGCACCCCCGGCTGAACCACGGCGGTGCGTGCGCGTGGATCGAGGCTGACGATACGATTGAGGCGCGCGAGCGACAACACCACGCCCGCCGCATGCGGCAGCGCCCCGCCCGACAGGCCCGTGCCGGCACCACGCGCCACCACCGGCACACCCAGCGCGTGACAGGCCGTCAGCACCGCCACCACCTCGGGTTCGCTGGTCGGCAGCGCCACGATCAGCGGAACCTGGCGGTAGGCGGCAAGACCGTCGCATTCGTAGGGCCGCAGATCCTCCGGATCGAACAAGAGCGCGCCTGGCGGCAGCAAAGGCGACAGCGCCTCGACCACGCGTGCCTTGTCGACCGACGAAAAATCCGCCTCGCGCTCCCCCAGCGTCACCGCATCAGCCACTTCGCGCATCTGCCGCCCCCGTTTTCATCCTTGTCCCGCCCAGACTGGCGCACGCTCCGAGCCGCCTGCCACAGCCTCGAATGACTGATCCTACTGCCCCCGGCCGAACGTGTCATCAGCACGAACCCTGATGTAACATCGGCCCCGATGACCGACGACGAATGCTCGCCACCAAGCCGGCTGGCGACCTTGCTCCCGTTTCTGGGCTGGCCCCGGCGCTGGCGGATGCTCGGCGTCCGCGGCGATATCGTGGCGGGCATCACCGTTGCGCTGGTGCTGATCCCGCAAGCGCTCGCCTACACCCAACTGGCGCTGCTGCCGGCGCATATCGGCCTGTATGCCGCGCTTCTGCCGATGGTGGTGGGCGCATTGCTGGGTTCGTGCCCACAGCTTTCGACCGGCCCGGTCGCCCTGACGGCGCTCCTCACCGGCGCCAGCCTCATGCCGCTGGCCAGCCCCGGCAGCGAGGCGTTCGTGTCTCTGGCCATCATGCTCGCGCTGCTTTCGGGCCTGATTCAGATCGGGCTGGGCCTGCTCAAGGCCGGCGGCCTGCTGAACCTGCTCTCGCGCCCGGTGATGGCGGGTTTCATCAACGCGGCGGCACTGCTCATCTGCCTGTCGCAGCTACCCGCCTTGCTGGGGCTGTCGATGCCGGGCTCGGAGCAGTTTCTGGTCGGGCTGTGGCAAGTGCTCAGCCACCTCGACGCCACCCACTGGCTGTCGCTGGCCTTCGGCTGTGCCGCCCTGGCCGCACTGATGGTCTTGAAGCGCTTGGCACCCGCCTTGCCGGGCGTGCTGATCGTGGTGGCGCTGGCAACCGCGGTATCCGCCGCGACCGGCTTCGCCGAGCGTGGCGGCGCGGTAGTCGGTGAAATCCCGGCCGGCCTGCCTGCGGCGGCCCTGCCCCGGGCCGACTGGCAAGACGTGCTCGATCTATTGCCTGCGGCGTTCGTGATCGCGCTGGTCAGCTTCATGGAAGTCACCTCCAGCGCCAGCCTGATCAGCTCGCGCCTGGGCGAACACTGGAACCGCAACCAAGAGCTGGTGAGCCAGGGGCTGGCCAAGCTTGCTGCCGCGTTCAGCGGGGCCATGCCGGTCAGCGCCTCGTTCTCGCGCTCGGCGTTGAACTACAACGCCGGCGCCCGCACCGGCCTCGCATCGCTGGTCACCGCCGCCTGTGTGCTCGTTGCGCTGCTTTATCTGAGCCCGCTGCTGTGGCATCTGCCCAAGGCGGTTCTCGCCGCAGCGATCCTGCAGATCGTTGCCGGGCTGATCAACTTTCGCGCGCTCGCCGACGCCTGGCACGCCAGCCGCGATGACGGCATGGCGGCGGCGGTGACCTTCGTCAGCACGCTCGTATTCGCGCCCAACATCCAGACCGGCATCCTCACGGGCCTCACGCTGTCGCTGGCACTCATGCTGTATCGCGACATGCGTCCGCGCAGCGCGCTGCTCGGCCTCCACCCCGACGGCACCTACCGCGACCTCGAGCGCTTCGACCTCGCCCACCCTCATCCGGAGCTGGTGATCACGCGCTTCGACAGCCCGCTCACCTTCGTGACCGCGGATGCGTTCGAGCGCGCGCTCGAGGCGGCACGCCACGCCCAAGCCGATGTGCGCATCGTGCTGGTCTCCGCTTCGGGCATCAACGCAATCGACGCCACCGGCCTGCACCTGCTGTCGACACTCAACGCCGGACTCGTCGCCGACGGCAAACAACTGGCCTTCTGTGGCCTCAAGAAACAGGTCATCGATGCGATGAATCGCACCGGACTATGGGGCCGGCTTGGTAAGCATGCCGCCTATCGCACCGAGGCCGAAGCGCTCGCGCAGTTGCTACCCACCCTCGGCAGTCTGCCCGACGCAACGACCAGCATGCTTGACGACTGATTTTCTTGACTATTCATCCGAAGGCATTCACAATCCGCGGTTCTTTGCAAAACCAATAAACTGGAGTTTCAACCATGTACGCGGTGATAAAAACCGGTGGCAAGCAGTATCGCGTCGCTGCCGGCGAAAAGATCAAGGTAGAACAGATACCGGCAGACGTGGGCTCCGAAATCACACTCGACCAGGTACTCATGGTCGGAGAAGGCGAAGCCGTCAAGATCGGCACGCCAGTGGTCTCGGGCGCCGCAGTGACCGCCACCGTGGTTTCCCACGGCCGTCACGACAAGATCAAGATCTTCAAGATGCGTCGGCGCAAGCACTATCAAAAGCACCAGGGCCATCGCCAGAACTACACCGAGATCCGCATCGAAGCGATCTCGGCCTAATCCAAGGAGCTGATTCATGGCACACAAAAAAGCGGGCGGTAGTTCGCGCAACGGCCGCGATTCCGAATCGAAACGCCTCGGCGTCAAGCGCTACGGCGGCCAGGCCGTCGTCGCCGGCAACATCATCGTGCGTCAGCGTGGTACCGAGTACCACCCCGGCGAGAACGTCGGCATCGGCAAGGATCACACCCTGTTTGCGCTCACGGATGGCACGGTGGAATTCACCGTCAAGGGCCCCCTGCGCCGCCGCACCGTCGTGATCGTGCCTGCCGCTGCCTGAGCGCACCGCACGCGATCCCCAAAGCCCTGTCCTTGCGATAGGGCTTTTTTGTTTTCTGGTCCAAGTGAAGCAAAATGAAGTTCTTTGACGAAGCACGCATCGAAGTCATCGCGGGTGACGGCGGCAGCGGCAGCGCCTCCTTCCGACGCGAGAAGTTCATCCCGCGCGGCGGCCCCGATGGTGGCGACGGCGGACGCGGCGGCAGCGTCTATGCCGTAGGGGATCGCAACCTCAACACCCTGATCGACTTCCGCTACACCCGCACCTTCCTGGCGCAACGCGGCGAGAACGGCGGCACCAAGGATTGCTACGGCAAGGGCGGCGAGGACATCACGCTGCGCATGCCGGTCGGCACCGTGATCACCGACCTCGAAACCGGCGAACTCATCGCCGATCTCGACGAAGACGGCAAGCGTGCGATGGTGGCACGCGGCGGTCGCGGTGGCCTGGGCAACATCCACTTCAAGTCGAGCGTCAACCGCGCACCACGCAAACGCACACTCGGCGAAGAGGGTGAGCGCCGCGGCCTGCGCCTGGAGCTCAAGGTCCTGGCCGACGTCGGCCTGCTAGGCATGCCCAATGCCGGCAAGTCGACCTTCATCCGGGCCGTATCGGCCGCGCGACCGAAGGTCGGCGACTACCCGTTTACCACTCTCGCCCCGAGTCTAGGCGTCGTGCGCACCGACGAGAACCGCAGCTTCGTGATCGCAGACATCCCCGGCCTGATCGAAGGCGCGTCCGAAGGCGCGGGCCTGGGACATCAGTTCCTGCGCCACCTGCAGCGCACTCGCGTACTGCTTCACTTGGTCGACCTCGCCCCGTTCGACCCGGAGGCCGACCCGGTGCGCGACGCCAAGGCCATCGTCGAAGAACTGCACAAGTACGATCCCGAACTGCATGCCAAGCCGCGCTGGCTGGCCCTCAACAAAATCGATCTCATCGCCCCCGAAGAGCGCGCGGCGCGCGTCGCCGCATTCCTGGCCGCTTACGGCGACGTCGAGCGCCATTTCGAGATCGCAGCAATCAACGGTGACGGCTGCCGTCCATTGATCTTTACACTGCAAGACTTCATCGATGCGGAACGTATCAAGCGTCAGGCCGCCGAAGACGCGGCCAGGGCTCTTGCCGCCAGCCTGCCCAAAATCGACGCTCCAGCACCACACGGTGACGACGAAGACGACACTGACTTCGACGCCGACGACGACACCGAGGAACCCGGCAACAAACACCCCGGCAATTGATCGCGCCCCACCCTCAACTCGCCCACCATCATGAGAGAAAAGATCCGCAACGCCCGCCGCCTGGTCGTAAAGGTCGGCAGCGCCCTCGTCACGCGCAACGGCACCTGCCTCGACAAGACGGCGATGGCCGACTGGGCCCGCCAGATCGCCATGCTCCGCGACGCAGGCAAGAGCGTCACCCTGGTCTCGTCCGGCGCGATCGCCGCCGGCATGCAACGCCTGGGCTGGGCCCGGCGGCCGCATGAGATGAGCAAGCTTCAGGCTGCGGCGGCCGTAGGACAAATGGGTCTGGTCGAAGCCTACGAAGAGGCCTTTTCGCTCCATGGCCTGCACACGGCGCAGATCCTCCTCACCCATGACGATCTGGCCGACCGCAAGCGCTACTTGAACGCACGCTCGACTCTGACCACCCTGCTCGACCTCGGCGTCGTACCCATCATCAACGAAAACGACACCATCGTCACCGACGAGATCAAGTTCGGAGACAACGATACGCTGGGCGCGCTCGTGGCAAATCTGATCGAAGCCGACGCCCTCATCATCCTCACCGACCAGCAAGGCCTCTATACCGCCGACCCGCGCCGCGACCCGGCCGCAACCCTGGTTTCGGAAGGACGCGCCGAAGATCGCGCTTTTGAAGCGATGGCCGGCGGTGCCGGTACCGGTATCTCGCGCGGCGGCATGATCACCAAGATCCGTGCGGCGCAACGCGCCGCCCGCAGCGGAGCCCACACCTGCATCGCGAGCGGCAACGAACCCGACACCCTGATCCGGCTCGCCAGCGCCGAACCGCTCGGCACCCTGCTCTACGCGACCAGCACCCCGCTACACGCGCGCAAACAATGGCTCGCCGACCACCTTCAATTGGCGGGCACCTTGATCATCGACGACGGCGCCACCCGCGCCCTGGGCAATGGCCGCAGCCTTTTGCCAGTTGGCGTGATCGAGATCCGGGGCGAGTTCGAGCGCGGCTCAGTCATCGCCTGTAACAACATCGCCGGTCAGGAGGTTGCCCGCGGTCTCACCAACTACAGCAGCACCGAATGCCGGCGCATCGCGCGCAAACCAAGCACGGAAATCGAGACTTTGCTGGGATACGTGGATTCACCCGAAATCATCCACCGCGACAACATGTGCTTGTCAAGTACGCCCGGGGTCATGTGAAGAATTTGCGAAAAATGATTCGTTACACCGCCAATCCATGCGAACAAATACGAGTACGGTTATAGTACGGGTCAAGTGTCGCGAACCAGTGTCTGTGACATATTTCACACCGATTGGTTCACTTTACGGGGCTGCAGCTTTCAATGACCGAATTCGCACACAATGCCATTACCCCATCTGGTTCGAGTCGAGCTATTTCCGGATCATGCAGCAGGCCAGCACCATGCGTTGAACGGCGCCGCGGCGGCAGAATCGCCCTCAAAGAACCCTATCCGCATCACATAGAGATCGCCGACGGCGATCCGCATTTGCAGGCCGCAGTATCGCAGCTCGTGCGAACAATGTACTCGGCGCGCGGACTACATGTACCAATCGAGCAGACCACAACTCCAGTAGCGAGTCCACGCACCACGACACTTGTCGCCCGTGCGGGCGAAAAAGTACTCGGCACCGTCACCGTTGGCGCCGACGCAAGAAGCGGCCTGCTTGCCGACGAGCGCTACCGCGCCGAAGTTGATCGCATCCGCATGCACAGCATAGGACTATGCGAGTTCACCCGCCTAGCAATCGACCCACTGTTCAGTTCTCCTCGGATTCTTGCGAACATGTTCAACGTCGCGTTCGTATTGGCAAGGCATCTGCATCGCGCCAACGACCTAGTAATGGAAGTCAACCCGCGCCATGTCGGCTACTATCGCCGCATGCTCGGATGCACGGTTGCCGGCGCCGAAACGATCTGCCCACGCGTCGGCGCACCGGCGATATTGCTGCACTTGTCACTCGAGCACGTGCAAAGTCAGATCGAGCAACACCATGCCGGCACTCTCAATAAGATCCGCAACCTGTACCGCTTAAGCTTCCCCCCCCCCGAACAACCGCAACTACTCGCCACCCTTCTTGGGCACGCACACTGAGCTGCCCCACGACTTTCGTCTTCCAAGGTAGTCGTCGTACGATTGACGCGACGAGAGGAAGAACGACGTGAGACGCATCCCGGAACAGGAATACACGGCCGAGTTCAAGGAGCAGGCGGTCAAGCGGGCCGACGAGGTTGGCAGCATTGCCCGTACAGCCGAAGAACTGGGGCTGGTCGAGCAGACGCTACGCAACTGGGTCAAGGCGGCCAAGGCCGGCAAGCTGAACCCGGCCGGCGCCAAGCAGATCACTACCGAGCAGATGGAGCTGTCCCGGTTGCGCGCCTCGAGATGGAAAATGAGATCCTAAAAAAAGCGGCGGCATATTTCGCGAAGGATCTGCTGTGAAATATGCCTGGATCGAGAAGCAGCGCAGATCCTTCCCGTTGCCCGTCCTGTGCGATGCCCTGTCGGTGAGCCAGAGCGGCTTTCGGGCTTGGCAGGCCCGGTGGTACGCCGGAGCGCAAGCGACTGACCGACGCGCAGGCGCTGGTTCTGATCCGCACGATCCATCAGGAGGTTCGGCAGGCGTACGGTGCGCGACGCACCCACGCCGAGTTGCGCGGGCATGGCCGACGTCCCCCCGGAATTGAGTAGCACCTGACTTTAGAGTCCAATCCACGACGATAAGGAGATTGGACATGAAGAAGCGATTCACCGAAGAACAGATCATTGGCTTCCTGCGGGAAGCGGAGGCCGGGATGCCGGTCGCGGAGCTATGCCGCAAGCACGCCTTCTCGGAAGGCAGCTATTACCTCTGGCGCAGTAAGTTTGGCGGGATGACTGTCTCCGACGCCAAGCGACTGAAGGAACTGGAAGCCGAAAACACCCGGCTGAAGAAACTCCTGGCCGAGTCGCTCCTGGAGAATGAAATCGCCAAGGAGGCTCTGAGAAAAAAGTGGTGAGCGCACCATCACGACGTGATCTGGTGCGCTACCTGATCGACAAGGGGCTCAGCGAGCGAAGGTCGCTGCGCTTTGTAGGGATGAGTCCGAGTTCATTCCGTTACCGCCTCGCGACGGATCGTAATGCGGCCCTGAAAGAAAAAATCATCTCGCTTGCCCAGCGCCATCGGCGCTACGGGGCTGGGATGATCTATCTGAAGCTGCGCCAGGCTGGCATGGTGGTGAATCATAAGCGAGTAGATCGGCTCTACGCCGAGGCCGGTCTGCAAGTCAGAAGACGAAAGCGCAAGAAGATTCCGGTCACTGACCGTCATCCGCTGGAACGCCCACTGGCTGCCAATCAGGTCTGGTCGATGGATTTCGTGTTCGACCGGACGGCAGAAGGCCGTGTCATCAAGAACCTTACGGTTATCGATGACGCCACGCATGAAGCCGTAGCGATTGTCCCGGAGCGAGCGATGGGCGGCACGCAACTCACGCGGATGCTCGACCAATTGGCCAAGACACGGGGGCTGCCCAAAGCGATCAGAACGGATAACGGCAAGGAGTTCTGTAGCCGGGCCATGCTGACCTGGGCGCATGCCCGCGGCGTTCAGCTCTTCCTCATTGAACCCGGCAAGCCTAATCAGAACGCCTATATCGAATCGTTCGATGGGCGCTTCCGTGACGAGTGTCTGAATGAGCATTGGTTCACCAGCCTGCGGCACGCTCAGGTCGTCATCGAAGCTTGGCTCAGGGAATACAACGAAGAGAGACCCAAGAAATCACTCGGCGGATTGACCCCAGCAGCCTATGCCAAAGCACTCACCTAGAAATCAGGTAAATTACTCTTGGACTCTAAAGCCTACTGCTACTGAAAACGGGGGGACGTCGTGGCTACCGGATCGGTCTGCCGCGCATCGAACGTCTGATGCGCGAGAACGGCATCCGGGCGCGGCACAAGCGGCCTTACAAGGCGACCACCGACGCCAGCACAGTCTGCCTGTGGTAGCCAACATGCTGGATCGCCAGTTTGCGCCTAATGCCCCGAATCGCGTGTGGACGGGCGACATCACGTACATCGCCACGGCCGAGGGCTGGCTGTATCTGGCCGTCGTGATCGATCTGTTCAATCGCGAAGTGATCGGCTGGTCGATCAAGTCGCGGATGACGACCGACTTGGTCCTTGATGCGCTGTCGATGGCGTGCCTCCGCCGTCGGCCCGAACCCGGGGTGCTGTTCCACACTGACCAAATACGGCATGCGCGGATCCATGTCGCGCAAGGGCAACTGCTGGGACACTCAGTCCAAAATACACCTCGAACGTCGGACCGATCTGACCCGTGCTGGGATTGGCCGAGCTGCCCTTGCGTTGACCTGTCGATCGGGCTCCGGCGTTCCCCGAGCATTGCCGGGCCCAACGTTTGTGACCTGATAGGAGCTTTGTTCTGCACCGTGAGTGTCAACGCCCCGACCGAGAGCTTCTTCAACAGCCTCGAGAATGAGCGGGTTCATGGCACAAGCTATGCGACTCGAAACGAGGCGACGAGCGATCTGTTCCAATACATCGCCGTGTTCTACAACCGCAGCCGCCGCCATTCCGCTTTGGGATATCTGTCCCCGGCCACATTCCTGCAGAACTGGATCGAACGACAGGATCACCAAGAAATGGCAGCATGAGGACGGCCGCTTGGAAGGCGAAAAACATAGGGCTCCTCACACTAGGGTCTGTTCACAAATGACAAAATTATGTACATTCTCGCTTTTTGGAGTG